>Ga0181559_10005835_pt1 | contig 11713 bp, 10 predicted proteins | sample 011ome_21_FD_133752 | JGI IMG/M metagenome (GOLD analysis project Ga0181559, IMG submission 133752) | Coastal salt marsh microbial communities from the Groves Creek Marsh, Skidaway Island, Georgia - 011508AT metaG (megahit assembly) | ecosystem: Environmental > Aquatic > Marine > Intertidal... | reverse complement strand
TGCTTTATCTCTCTCGATGCGGGCACTTTTGTTTGGCGCTTCTGCACTTTTCGCTCGGGGTGCCGCTTATTCAATTCGGTTAGGGCGTACCCTATTCCCAGATACAAAAGGATATGTATCAAGTAAAGCACGCCGAGAATAACGGCAAACTTCAACCAGACCATATCAATGGGCACCAGAGTGTCGATTATGCCCTGAGTAGAAAGCTCAATCATTTTTGGGGTGGCTGTTTTTCAGCCAAACGTTCCCTAACGGCCAAAACCTTGGCATCGTATTCGGGATCCAGCGTTCCGAATAAGCGATCCCAGATGCTCAGGGTATTGCCAAAGTTGTAGTGAAATAACTCGTGATGTCCATCGTGATGAGTTACACAGACAAAGGGCATCGGCCAAATCGCTAGCCTGCTTGCCGCAAACTCAAAACCACTGTGACCTATGAGGCCTTTGATGTGGTCACTTAATCGGTACAACAAAAGAGCTAGTGGAGGAATAGGCAGCACAAAGACGACCCAAATCAAGAAGCACTGGGTCATCAGCACATCCAAAAGCGTAAAACGATCGTTGGTCCAGACAGTAGGAACAGGGCTTTTATGATGCGGGATATGCCATTTAAACAGCCATTTAGTGTGCAGCAGACGATGAATCGAATAAAACCAAAGATCGTGTATGAGCGTGGCGATTAGAAAAAATACCAAGACAGTCCATACACTCGTTTCCATCGGCGGCAGCGCCCAATCTTGATACTGAGCCCAAAGTCCCAGACTGAGACAAAAAGGGGTACCTAAAAACCCTGGGAACGATTCACGTATTTCACTTGATGCAGGGACTCTGGTTTCACGCGCCTGTATTTTTCGCCATTTTTGCGAGCGTGCTAATGCAATGAGGATTGCTGCCGTTCCAAAGTGGATACTGACATGAAATAAAATCAGCGCAGCCCATAGCGTTAAAAATGCCAACCATGCATTTTCTGCGTAAGGCAATAATCCAATAATTTCATTCACGACAGGCTAAACCCCTAACTATTCACCCTATCAAAAATAAGGTACTTCCACAGTTAATTCTCGACACGTGCCATCCGCATTCGCTGGCACCAGATTTTCTGGCCTTGAATATTCAAGATGCCTAATTGAGTGCAACAAAACAGATGGGCGGGCCCCAATTATAATGCCGGGAGACAGCGCCAGAATTTTCAGCAAGTTTACGGGTAATAGCTAGTGCACGCTAGTTTATGGGGTGATTGCCATGAAGAACAAATACAATCATGGATTTGGCCATGAAGTTCAACAACAGGTATCATCGGCCGTTGTTGACCTTGGCTATATTAATGCCATTAAAACTGAGAAACAGGAAACCAATAATGTATAAATCTCTGTTATCCCGCGGCTTAGTTCTAACCGCATGCATTTTCTTTAGTGCGCTGGCTAGCGCACAACAATTCAACGTTCTACTGTTTACCAAAACAGATGGATTTCACCACAAGTCCATCAACGATGCTGTGGATGCCATGGAAACACTGGCAGAAAAACATCATTTCAATGTTGACTGGCACGAGGACGCCTCCCGGATCAATACCCAAAATCTCCAGCAGTACGATGTCATCATGTTCATGCTTTCCACAGGCAATGTATTGAATGAAGAGCAGCAGGCAGCGATGGAAGAATTCATCCAGTCTGGCAAAGGCTTCGTCGGCGTGCACAGTGCCAGCGATACGGAATACGACTGGGAGTGGTATACCAAAATGGTTGGGCGAATGTTCCATATCCATCCAGTAATCCAGACCGCTGAGATGGATGTGCTGGATCGCAGCTTCCCCGGCACCGAGCGTATGCCAGATCGCTTTCTATTTACGGAAGAATGGTACGAGTTTAGTGAGGAGCGTATAGACACCATTAACTACATTCTGGCAGTAGATGAATCAACTTATGAACCCAGTGCCGACTGGGGACGTGCGGCTGGCGAAGGTATGGGAGATTTTCATCCTGTGTCCTGGTACCACGAATACGATGGCGGTCGTGCTTTCTATACTGCTCTTGGACACATGGGTTCCACCTACAGTGACCAGTTATTTATGGAACACATATATGGCGGGCTTTATTGGGCGGCCACTGGTAAGGGAATCCGTAAATCGGACTAAAACACCATCAGCTCAGTCAGCATCATGGCGAAGACATCGCTGCTGACTGGATAAAAGACCTGTTCTTTTAAATAGTTTGCGCTTGTAGCTGCAGCCCCTAGAAAGGTCTATGTCAGAAATGAGTAAATTATGCCTTGCTCCCACTCAGGAATAGGGCACTTCCTCTGTTAGTTCCTGGCTTTTGTCATCGTCTTCTGGCGGCATGAGATCCTTGCTTTGAATATTCAGGCTCAACACCAGGTTGGACGCAACAAAAATAGACGAATAGGTACCAACCATAATCCCCAGAATTAATGCCAGGGAAAAGTAATGAATCATTTCGCCACCAAGGATAAACAGCACAACAAGTACCATCAAAGTCGTCAACGAAGTAATCAAGGTGCGCGAGATGGTTTGCGTTAGGGAAATATTTACAACTTCTTCAGGGTCTTTTCCGCGCACGGCTCGGAAGTTCTCACGAATCCTATCAAATACCACAATGGTGTCGTTCAGTGAATAACCAATAATCGCCAGTAATGCGGCAAGGACTGTAAGGTCAAATTCCCATCGAAATATAGAGAACAGCCCTAGCGTAATAATCACGTCGTGAAACAGTGCAACAACAGCACCAATAGAAAATTTGTATTGGAAACGGATGGCCACATAGAGCATCACCACCAAAAGGGCAGCCACCATTCCAAGGCCGCCATCTTCCCGCAGTTCTTCCCCAACCTGGGGTCCAACATACTCCACTCGCTGTAAGTCAATTTCGGCACCTGAATTCTGGGCAAGTGTATTGGCAATAACCTCTGCGCGTTGCTGGCCCAGGTTATCTCTTACACGTATAAGAATGTCACTGTCTGAACCAAAATACACCACCATGGCAGAAGGCAACTGCTGCTCCGCCAGATCTACACGTATTTCCTCAACATTCGCTGGCCGATCATACTGAAGTTCCAGCAGTGTCCCACCAGAAAAATCCAGTCCCAGATTCAATCCCTGATAGCTAAGTGATGCAATAGAACCAATAACTGCAATAACTGAAAGCAAGGCCGCAATTTTTCGCGACCGCATAAAATTTATTACTTTTATCTCGGACATCTCTTTCTCCTAGATCCAAAGCTTCTGGATTCTGGTACGCGATCCATAAGTAAGGTTCACCATGGCCCGGGTGCCAACTACGGCGGTAAACATGGACGTCAAAATTCCAAAGAACAGGGTAACGGCGAATCCCTGAACCGCACCGGAACCAATCAAATAAAGAATTGCTGCAACGATAAGTGTTGTCAGGTTGGCGTCGAGGATGGTTGTCCATGCCCGGTCAAAGCCGGCACTAATCGCCGATTGCGGTGGAACACCGTTTCTTAACTCTTCGCGAATCCGGGCGAAAATCAACACATTGGCATCAACGGCCATACCCAGTGTCAACACGATACCCGCAATGCCCGGGAGCGTTAATGTGGCGCCAATAGTCGACATGGCGGCTGTCAAAATAATAAGGTTGGCCATTAACGAAATATTGGCAAAAAAGCCAAATAGTCGGTAGTAGACCAACATAAAGACCATGACCAATATCAGGCCAATCTGGACAGAAGTAATCCCGGCTGCAATATTCTCAGCACCGAGAGAAGGCCCCACGGTTCGCTCCTCGACAAAGGTCATGGGCGCTGCCAATGCACCTGCTCTGAGCAACAAGGCTAGCTCTTGCGCTTCATACTGACTGCCAACACCCGTAATGCGAAAGGAAACGCCAAGCGCTCCCTGAATCGTGGCAAGGTTGATAACCTTCTTGTCTGCCACTTGCTCAGTTACAGCAATTTCGTTGCCATTGTCGTCGGTGATATAGTCCACGTCGTTTCGGTATTCGATAAAGAGAACACCCATTCGACGCCCAATATTATCTCGGGTAGCGCGGTGCATTTGGGCTCCGCCGTCAGAGCTCAGATTTATACTAACCTGCGGCATTCCATTTTCATCAAACCCGGTACTCGCATCGGTAACCGATTCTCCAGTCACTATTGGCTGGCGTTCGAGGCGAGCCGTTCCTATACCAACCGTCTCGTCACGGAACTCAAACTCTTCAAAAAAATTACTTTCAGTCTGGTCATACTCCAGTCGAAACTCCAGGTTTGCGGTCTTACCAATGATTCGCTTGGCCTCTGCCGTATCCTGAATCCCGGGAAGTTCCACTACAATCCGGTTCTGCCCCTGACGCTGTACCAGAGGCTCGGCCACCCCAAGTTCATTCACGCGATTTTTAAGCGCCGTCAGGTTTTGCTGCAAAGCCCTCTCTTCAATGTCGCTAACTTCTGCTTCGGAATATCGAATAAGCAAATTGAAGTAGCGGTCATCCTCCACCGCTTCATAAATCAGGGCAGGCTGGGCATCACGAATAACATTAAGTGCTGTGTCACGATCTTCCGCAGAACGAAAACTGACAGATAGGGCCTGATCATCCGTCACTTCCGGACTGAGATATCGAATCCTTTCTTCTCTAAGCAAAGTACGTACTTGACCGGAAACACTCTCAAGATTCGCATCCACCGCCGCATTGATATCCACTTCCATCAAGAAATGCACACCACCGCTTAGATCCAGACCGAGCTTCATCGGCTGAGCTCCCAGGTCCTGTAACCATTGAGGCGTAGTTGGTGCCAGATTGAGCGCAACGACGTATTCACTGCCCAACGCACGCTGTATTGTCGACTTCGCCAGGAGCTGGTCACTCATGGTCTCGAGTCGAATCAAGGCGCTTTTAGCGTCTTCTGAAACAACACCACCAAAGTGCGTAATACCCGCTTCATCAAGGGCACGCTGGGTTATCTCAAGAGTACGTGGAAGAATTTCAGTTGCACCGCTTTGACCACTTATTTGCACAGCCGGATCCGGCTCATACAAGTTAGGCAGCGCGTAAATTAAAGACCCTGCCAATACCGTAATCAGCAGCAAGTATTTCCAAATTGGATATCTATTCATGAAGGACGCGAATCGTTGTGAGTGAGCCCCATCTCTTCACGGGGCATCCAAAAATTAGCCGCGGATTATATAGTGATTGAATGGTCGAAACCTAGGGAAACGCCCCTTAAATCGGCTTCATACGAAACAATTTCCCAAAATTCGAACCGGTTATCCACAAATTTCAACTATTACTATTTAGCCGGTTAATCTTTAAGAACGGCTTTCAACATAGCCTGACAAGATTTTTTTAGCCGTGTCTTTCAAATTTCCTTGCTCTATTGCCTCGCGTAATTGGCTCATCAACGTCTGGTAATAAGTCAGGTTATGTATGGTATTGAGCTGAGAACCCAGAATTTCCCCGGTCTTGTCCAGGTGATATAAATAACTGCGGGAAAAATTCTCACAGGTATAACAGCTGCATTCGGGATCAAGTGTTGAAGTATCGTCTCGATGTACCGCATTGCGGATCTTGATAACCCCCTGAGAAGTGAATAAATGGCCGTTACGCGCATTTCTCGTGGGCATGACGCAATCGAACATATCTACGCCAGACAAAACGGCATAAATTAGATCTTCAGGTTTGCCAACGCCCATCAAATATCTCGGTCTGTCAGCAGGCATTGCATCTGGCAGATAATCCAGTACTGCCTGCATTTCTTCCTTAGGCTCTCCTACGGAAAGACCACCAATAGCATAGCCATCAAAGCCTGTTTCCGTCAGCCGGGCCAACGACTCCATACGCAGGTCTTTGTACATTCCCCCTTGAATAATGCCAAACAGGGCGTTGGGGTTATCACCATGCGCGGACAGGCTTCGCTCTGCCCAACGCATGGAAAGCTCCATGGATTGGCGAGCCTGTTGCTCCGTGGCCGGATACGGCGTGCACTCGTCGAACGCCATGACTATATTTGAACCTAACTCCCTTTGAACCTGCATGGATCGTTCAGGATCCAAAAATACCTTGCTGCCATCAATGGGAGAGCGAAAAGATACCCCCTCTTCAGTAATTTTTCGCAATTCGCCCAGACTAAATACTTGAAAACCACCAGAATCGGTCAGAATCGGTTTATCCCAATGCATGAATTTATGCAGGCCACCGTGTTTTTGCACCACTTCAGTTCCGGGGCGCAACATCAGGTGAAAAGTGTTACCCAAAATGATCTCTGCCCCGGTTGCCTCGATATCTCGCGGCAGCATGCCCTTGACAGTTCCATAGGTTCCAACCGGCATGAAGGCAGGCGTTTCAATGGTTCCACGGGGGAAAGAAATTTGTCCGCGGCGCGCCTTTCCATCGGTTTTGTTGACGGAAAATGTCATATCGCAGCTACGATTTTCTGATGTCATGCAGGAATATCCTTTACAGCGTTGGGGTTTCGAGTCAGTAGCATGGCATCACCATAGCTAAAAAAACGATAGTTTTTATCCACGGCTTCACGATAAGCAGACAAAATCCTGGTATAACCGGAAAATGCACTAACCAGCATCAACAAGGTTGATTCCGGCAGGTGAAAATTGGTGATGAGCATATCTACCACATGAAACTCTTTTCCGGGATACAAAAAGATATCCGTATCACCAGAAAAGGGCTGTATCTCACCAGTTTTCAACGCAGCTGTTTCGAGCGAACGTACCGATGTGGTGCCTACCGCAATTACCTTGCCGCCGTTGGCTTTTGTCCCCCTAACCTTCTGGACCACCTCATCACTTACGGAAAGCCACTCTGAGTGCATTACGTGGTCGTTAATATCCTCCACACGCACAGGCTGATAAGTACCGGCGCCGACATGCAGGGTCACTTCCGCCGTTTCAACCCCTTTCTGCCTTAATTCACTTAACAGCGCATCATCGAAATGAAGCCCCGCCGTTGGCGCGGCAACTGCACCAGGGGTTTGCGCGTACACCGTCTGATAGCGAGCCCTGTCTGTCTGATCATCATCCCTGTCTATATAAGGCGGCAGTGGCATATGACCAACAGATTCCATCAGCTCTAGCCAGGGCGTTTTAGCGCATAGCAAAAACATATCCCCTTCGCGACCTTCTACTTCGACAACCTCTCCATTCTCCAGAACAATTTCAGAACCAGCTTTGGGAGACTTACTGGCCCGAACCTGGGCTCGCACACGATGATCATCAAGCATACGCTCCACCAGTATTTCCACTGCTCCTCCAGTACTTTTTTTTCCAAAAAGCCTGGCCGGAACGACTTTGGTGTTGTTGAAGACCAGCAGATCTCCAGGCTTCAGGAAATCTCCCAGATCCGAGAAATGCCTGTGCAGACACCGTGCATTTTCATCCAATATGAGCAATCGACTACTGCTGCGCTCATTTAGCGGTCGCTTGGCAATCAGCTCGCTTGGCAAATCAAAATAAAAGGATGACTTTTTCAAAGTGAATCGTTGTTTATTGGGGTTATTTGGGGCGCGCAATACTACCTTAATCGCTTTTTCTAATCGACTTGAATGGGAATTACGATCGCTCTCACTTTGAGTAGAAACCAAACCTTAATCAGATTTCTATAAGGCTTTGATATGTATTGTGTATACGGGGATATATTTTCCGGCAACTGCTACAAAATAAAACTGTTACTGGAACTCCTGCAGATCGAACATGAGTGGAAGCATGTCGATATCCTGGCTGGGGAAACCCACACAGAGCAATTTTTGGCAAAAAACCAAAATGCCAAGATTCCCGTGCTACAAATTGACGACTCTACCTGTCTGTCGGAATCAAACGCCATTCTTAATTCTTTGGCCGAAGGCTTCAGCTTCTTGCCTGATCATGGCATCGAACGCGCCCGGGTATTGCAGTGGCAATTTTTTGAACAATATAGCCATGAGCCATACATCGCTGTTGCACGCTATATCAACAAGTATTTGGGTATGCCAAAAGATCGTGAAGCTGAATATCACGCAAAACAAGTGGGCGGGCACAAGGCCCTGCAAGTGATGAGCATCAGCTGGAGAAAACTCCCTTTCTGGCTGGCACATCACCAACCATTGCCGACATCAGCCTGTTTGCCTACACCCAGGTGGCCCACGAAGGTGGATTCGATCTTTCAGGGTACCCGGAAATCCTTAGATGGATGGAAAATATCAAATCGTTACCTAATTATGTCAGCATGACTGGTTCAAATGACTGATTTATATGTTATCGGAACAAGCAACACAGCCTTAACGTACTTTTTTAACCACCACAAGATAATAAAAAATACATCCAATTAACTTGCCCCACACACCGCCTAAATGATATCTAGGCATCATGATGATTCGCTCAATAATTTTTACTGCGGGGTTACTCGCAAGTCCCCTGATTTTTGCTCAGGATAACGACTTTAGCCAATGCAAGGCACGCATCAGCGAACGAGCCGCTGCAGAAAACCTGCCTCAATGGATTGTGCAAGATGTGGTCGCTAACCTGGACATACAGCCACGTGTCATTGAGCTGGACCGCAACCAGCCAGAATTTACCCAAACCTTCGGCGATTATCTGGGCAAGCGAGTCACGACATTTCGAGTGATGCAGGGGCGCCTTCTCCTTTCCCAGTACAGCGAGTTACTCAAAAAGCTGACAGACCAATATGGCGTGCCAGGACGATATCTGGTGGCGTTCTGGGGGCTGGAAACTAACTTTGGCAGCTATCTTGGCAACATGTCCACACTCAACTCATTGGCTACCTTGGCCTGTGATCAACGACGCTCGGATTTTTTTACGAGCGAACTAATTCACGCCTTCCATATTCTTATCGACAACGAGATCGATCCTGAAGACATGCGGGGTTCCTGGGCAGGTGCAGTGGGTCATACACAATTCATGCCTTCGTCATATCGACGCTATGCAGTAGATGGTGATGGCGACGGCAAAATTGATCTGTGGAACAGCGTGCCGGACGCGCTGACCTCAGCGGCCAACTTCTTACAATCATTGGGCTGGCATGCCCAAGAAAGATGGGGACGGGAAGTTCGTCTTGCAGATAACTTTCCTTATGAACAGGCTGGATTGCGTAACCGCAAATCATTGCGAGAATGGCAAAATCTGGGGGTCACCCAGATATCTGGCCGACCCCTGCCACTCGAAGATATGCAGGCAGCCGTTTTGGTGCCGGCAGGCCATGAAGGGCCCGCATTCCTTGTTTATGACAACTTTGATGTCATCATGCGCTGGAACCGGTCTGAGTCTTACGCCCTATCTGTAGGCTATCTGGCTGACCGGATAGGTGGTGCAGGCACACTCGAAAACATGCCTCTGGAAGATGCCCAAATTCGCATCGCCGATATCCAGCTGATGCAAGAACAGCTGAATGCACGTGGATTTGACTCTGGCGAGCCTGATGGCGTTATGGGCTCACAGACACGTGCGGCCCTGCGAGAGTACCAACGCAGCGAAGGGCTGATACCTGACGGTTTTCCCGATTCAGGCACCCTCTCTTCGCTGGGGATTGATGGTTATTAAATAGTTATTCAGGCTTGCGGAAACGCAGCACAAAACGGTCTGATTTACCGCTGACATCCGGCTGACCTACTTCCTGGGTCAAGTCATCATCAGCCATATAAAGCACATCACTGTATCCATCCAGCTCAAAGCCAACGGCCTGGATTTCGTCAATTGCCAGAACAGGATCTATGCGGCGACGGTTAAACCCTTCATCCGCTTGCATGTGACGACGAGTATGATCCACGACCCCGTATATACCACCGGGTTTGAGCGCATTAAACGCTGCTTCGTTAAGAGCTATTCGATCCGCTAGCCCCAGATTGTGATAATTCTGGAAAGTCAAAACCATGTCTACTGGCTCTACATCCCAATCACCGCCAGGGCCGATCATTCTTTCACCCGGGGAATTCTTTGCTCGCGAGTTGAAATCTAGCTTAACCACCCTATCCATACCGGCTAGTTCCAGTGTGGGATCAAGCGCGTCGCTGTATCGGCCAAGATCTGGCTGTGTGGTATATAGCTGGCCTTCCTCTCGCAAAACGGGGCCAAGAATCTTGGTATACCAACCACCAAAGGGCATTATTTCAATAACCCGCATATCTTCTTCCAGACCAAAAAACGTCAATACCTGATCTGGTTTTCGGTATATATCCCTGGCTTTATCCTGATCTGTGCGAATGTCGCTACCCATGGCCTCACGAATTTGGTTCGCAATTGGCTGGGCAATAAGTGAGGCGCTAAAAAATAGCAATGAAAAAACGGTTAATAAATGACGCATGTCCTTTCCCTAATTTATTTTAAGTTGGGAGATTAACAATCGGTGTACTATTTGAAAAATGAAATGCGGGTAATTCAGTGCTCTATCAAACTATTCTGAACTACCTCGATCATAGGAATACTCCTCTAAGTTAAGGGCAGAGAGACAAAGAGAGACAAATTGGTGAAAACATGAATTTTAGGCAACTCGTAATTACCCCGGTTATGGTTTGTTTCTCGCAACTGACTTTTGCCGCAGACCCTGTAAATACGACCTGGATTGGCAATCTTGCCATTGAAGGTTACGACACAGTGGCCTATTTCACAGACGGTGAAGCAGTGGAAGGTCGCAAGGTATACCAAACAGAATGGATGAACGCCAATTGGCGCTTTGCTACAGAAGAGCATTTGCATATGTTTTTGGCTAATCCTGAAAAATACGCACCCCAGTATGGTGGCTACTGCGCTTACGCGGTCTCAAACAACGGGTTGGCGGACATTGATCCTGAGCAGTTCCATATTTACGAAGACAAGCTTTACCTAAACTACAACGCCAGAATTCAACAGGAATGGCTGCCAGAAAAGCTGGAGCGGATAGAAGCCGCCAATGAAAACTTTCCAAATTTGGTGGATTAAATGAAAAGCCTGGTGGACTAAACAAAAAGCCTGGCAACGAAAAAGGCTTATCTTTCGCTTTTATCCTGGATACTTCTCACGTAACTCCCTTCGCAGTATTTTCCCAACATTGGACTTGGGCATTTCATCAACAAATGTGACGGTCTTGGGAACCTTGTACCCCGTCAATTGCTCCCGGCAGAAATCGCGGATTTCATTTCCGGAAACTTCATTTTTGTCAGCGACCACAAACAGGCGAACATATTCCCCATCTTCGTTGTCCTGTCCGGCAATTACGGCACATTCCTTGACCTTTGGATGCGCAATAACAACATCCTCAATTTCATTGGGGTAGACGTTAAACCCGGACACCACGATCATGTCTTTAGTTCGATCAACAATGCTTAGATAGCCATTATCGTTAATGCGGGCAATATCACCTGTGTTCATATAGCCGTCGTCATCCATCAACTCAGCCATGTCGTCGGGCTTTTCCCAAAAACCCGCCATCATTGTGGGGCCCTTAAACCAGAGCTCACCTTCTTCACCGACACCCAATTCATTGCCGTTGTGATCTTTGATCCTGATCAGCGTGCCGGAAAAAATGCAGCCAACCGTACCCAGCATTGGAGCTTCTGGTGAATTCACTGCCATGATTCCCGTGCACTCGGTTAGGCCATACCCTTCACATATCTTTGCTCCGGTAAGGTCTTCCCATCGATCGGCAATCGATTTGGAAAGCGCCATACCGCCTGACAAGGTTAATTTTACTCGCGAGAAGTCCATTCCCTGAAAGTCCTCGTTGTTCATCAAGCCATTAAACAATGTATTAAGGCCAGTC
>Ga0181559_10005821_pt1 | contig 11726 bp, 10 predicted proteins | sample 011ome_21_FD_133752 | JGI IMG/M metagenome (GOLD analysis project Ga0181559, IMG submission 133752) | Coastal salt marsh microbial communities from the Groves Creek Marsh, Skidaway Island, Georgia - 011508AT metaG (megahit assembly) | ecosystem: Environmental > Aquatic > Marine > Intertidal... | reverse complement strand
CGTGCGGGGGTTGATGCGCCGACGGATGCGCCGGATACTGACGAACTTCTCGGACCAGACTGAAGCTTTGAGCTCCTTCTTCTGCGCCAACCTTCGATCGATTTGAAACTAAACGACCGACCAATATCGGTTTCGAGAAAATCGGTTCATCGGGCGGTTGAAAGGGAGCTTTTTCTTTTTCATTTTCGTCCTCCGCCGAAGAAAACCCTCCCGCCGCGCCCTCCCGCCGGTCTCTTTGGTTTGCACGTCGTGCAACCATCTACGCACCCCTGCCTCGCTAACGCGTTGCACCCTTAAACGGCACACGGTTTAAAAGAACTGGAACCTGCAGTTCATCCTTGCGTGACTTGATCCGTTTGGTACCGCCGTTCACCACACCCTCACACCACTTCCACATCTACATCAAAGCAAATCTATCAAGATGCCTTCCGCTGCCATCCTCAAGGTCAAGCAGGCGTACAACGACCGTCTCTGCAAGCTTCTCGATGATCACGACCGAGCGTTCCTCGTCCACGCGGACAACGTCGGCTCGCGCCAGTTCATGGACATCCGCGCGGTGCGTGCGCTTCCCCTCCCTTCCCTCTCTTCCCTCCCTTTCGTTTCTTGTTTTTATTAGGGTTTTCACCCGGATCCGCGCGCGCGACGCGAACGAGGCGGCGACGCCGCGCGTCCTCGCGCGTCGTCCCCGCGCTCTCGCCGCGCGCGCGCGCCTCGGACCCGCCGTCTCTCCCCCCCCCGCCATCCTCTCTCCGCGACGAACGCGCGACTCACCGCCCGCCTCCACTCCGTCGTCCTCGTCGCATCGCGCAGGCGCTCCGCCCGGTGTCCCACATTCTCATGGGCAAGAACACGATGATGCGCAAGTGCATCCGCGAGTACTGAACGCAAGGGCGACGACTCCTGGAATACCCTCGCGGATAAGCTCATCGGCAACGTCGGCATCATCTTCACCACCGGCGACATGGCCGAGGTGCGCAAAACGATCGCCGAGTTCGTCGTCCCCGCGCCCGCCAAGGTGAACGCCATCGCGCCGTGCGAGGTCGTCATCCCCGCGGGCCCGACGGGCATGGAGCCGTCGCAGACGGGCTTCTTCCAGGTGCTCAACATCGCGACGAAGATCAACAAGGGCGCGATCGAGATTTTGTCCGACTTCAAGTGCGTCGAGGCTGGCGAGAAGGTTACGTCCTCGGCGGCGACGCTCCTCGGCAAGATGGGATTCACGCCGTTCACGTACGGCCTCGAGGTGCAAATGGTGTACGACAAGGGCGCCATCTTCGACGTGAAGGTTCTGGACATCTCCGACGACGACATCACGCAGATGTTCGGCGCGGGTCTCAAGAACGTCGCCGCCCTGTCGCTCGCGACCGGGTACGCGACCGTCGCCGCGGTGCCTCACGCCATCATCAACGGGTACAAGAACGTCCTCGCGATTTCCATCGCGACGGATTACACGTTCGACCTCGCGCAGAAGGTGAAGGACTACCTCGCCAACCCGGGGGCGTTCGGTGGCGGCGGCGGCGGCGGCGGCGGTGGCGGCGCCGCCGCCGCCGCGGCCAAGGCGCCCGAGCCCGAGCCCGAGGAGGAGGAGGAGGAGGAAGCCGCGTTCGACCTCTTCGACTAAATGCCGACGAAGACGAGGCGCCTTTTCTCTCCGTCTTGATAGATTCTTAGACGACGTCGAGTTTTGTTTTTTGTAATGACACGCGAGGTGGTTTGAGGGTTAAATGAAGTGCGTGTTAATAACAACGCGCGAAAGAATCATAAAGAATGTAGTCGAGGTCCGCCCGCACCCCGCGCTCCGAAGAGTCTATCATACCTCACCGGTTCACGTTGGTGATGAATTTCCCCGCGAGCACGTGCAACGTCTGACAACACGCCGCGAATATGAATAAATACAGCGCCCCCATCCATCGATCGTCGTAATCGATGTCGTACTTATCCTCCACGTACGCGAGCGTGTCGATCTGCTCGTAGTACGCCCCGCGGAACGCGGCGATGTTCGGACAGTCCCCGGCCGGGTACGCGCCCGTGCATCGTCGGCGTTCAAACTGCGGCGCGACGACGGACATGATGGCGAACGACACCGGATTGAGATAGTACGCCCACTGCCAGTACACGGGTATCTGCGGGTACGGTAAATACAAACCGCCAAAGAGGAACATGATCGGAATGATCGCGCTCGCGCCGGCTTGCGCGGTCTGAATCGTCTTACAGACGCACGCGATGAACTGGCCGAAGGAGAGGAAGCAATACGCGACGAGAACGTTGACGAGGACGTGAAAGAAGAACGATCCCGCGCTGTCCACCATGCCGACCATCCAGTACAGCGGCGTGACGGACACGAACGATATCGTCACGATCCACGGGATCTCGATCAGCGCGTGCGCGAGCGAGTACGGCACGCCGTCGTACATGTGCGACGAGCGCTCGCGGTAGGACACGGATCGCTCCCTCACGCGCACGGGCATGACGCTGTTCATGCAGATGATGCCGGTGAATATGGTGGACATGAACACCACGGCGACCATGGACTGCACGCCGCCCTCGTCCGAGGTGTCGAGGTCGTAGTAGATGGTGCCGAAGAGGATGTAGAGGACGAAGAGGACGCCGATCCGGCCGCAGTTGTACGCGACGTCTCGGAGCTGCGCTTTATGCGATCGCGCGAGAATCGTCGCGAGTTGAACGGGCATCGTGCGCGCGTACTCGGACGCGAACGAGAACATCTCGACGCCATCTTCCGCGCGGGATAACTCCGCGACGACGGCAGACGCGGCGGCGCCGGCTTTGGACGCCTTGAACGCGTCTTCGAGCGTCTTCCCGTCCTGAACTTCGCCCGTCTCTTTGGATTCCTCCCCCGCCGCCGCGGAGGAGTCAGTGCCGCCGAGAACGTCGAGCATCCAGCTCGCGGGGTTCATTCCCTTCGGGAGCTTCTTGTACCCAGTGCTCGCGAGCGACTCCATGTAGCTCACGAACGTGGACGCGTTGGAGGGGCCGAGCGGGCCGAAGTAGACCTGCCAGCCGCCGCGTTGTAACAGAAGCATGTCGTCGAACATGAGGAAAATCTCGCGGCTCGGCTGGTGAATCGTGCTGATCACCGTGCGTCCCATCTTCGCGACTTTATTCACCTCGGACATCACGATCAGCGCCGCTCTCGAGTCCAGACCGGACGTCGGCTCGTCCAGGAAAAACACCGGCGCGTTCGACACGAGCTCGACGGCGACGGTGAGGATCTTCCGCTGCCCGGGCGACAATCCGTTCGCGTCGCCGGACTTGCCGATCATTCGATCCCTCAGCGGTCGGAGCTCGAGAATATCCAGCGCCTCGGACACGAACCCGCGCCTCTGCGCGGCGGTGACCGCGTCGTCCAACCGCAGCGTCGCGGAGAACTCCAGCGCTTCGCCGACGGTCGCGAACTCGTTGTGCAGATCGTTCTGCTCGCAGTACGCCGTGAGACGAGCGAACGTCTGTTTCTCAACCTCGTTGCCGTTGAGCGTGATCGTCCCTCTCCTGTGCCCGCCCGTCTTCCGCCCGGCGATGACGTCCAGAAGCGTCGTCTTCCCGGCGCCGGACGCGCCCATGAGCGCGAGGACGCGCCCCGGGCGCGCCGCGGACGTGACGCTCTGCAGCAGCTTCTTCGTGCCGCCGCCAGCTTGTTTCGCGACGTCGACGGTGTACTCCAGGTCGCGCCACGCGATGCTCATCGGGACGAACTCGACGCTGCTCTGCTCGACGTTCACGTTCACGGCGACGTCGTCCACCGCGGCCGAGGCGGCGGCAGCGACGACGGCGGCGTCCGTCGGCTTCGGCTTCTTCTCTCGCGCCGCATCGTTCTCTTCGTCGTCCGCGGTTCCGGTCCGGGAAGACCCGACGTTTCGGGTGATGCGCACTTTTTTCAGCGCGCGGACGGCGCCGTAAAACGTCACGCAAAAAAACCCGAGGCAAAACAACGCGCCGCCCCAGAACCACGACGAGTCGTCCTCGATCGAGATCGTGTCCATGATCGCCGTGCCCATCGTCGTGCACGTGAACGCGCCGCGATCGCACAGCGTCGCGACCGCGGTGTTCTTCTCCGCGGGGTTCGCGGCGATGTACGTCGCGTATTCCACGGCGTTGGACGCGACTTTGGTGTCCTGGTAGCTGTCGCTGAGGAATTCGTTTTGGCACAGAGACCGCAACGAGTACGCGAACAGAGAGACGTAGTACATGAACTTGAGCCACCCCATCTTCGAAGGCGTGATCAAGAACCCGGCGAAGATGATGAACACCGCGATGACCGGCCCGGGGAACGTCTGCGCCGCCTCCATGTTCGGCGCCAGCAACGCGATGATGCGAAAAAATGACGCCATCGCCACGTTGGCGAGCACGAGGTTGAAGTAAAAGAACAGCCAGTTCTTGAACGCCCACACCAGACCGACCATGGGGTACATGACCAGCGCGAATACCGCCGTCTCCACGATCGCGATGGGCAAGTGCACCATCGCCCACGCGACGATGTACGACGTCGGGGGGAATAACTTCCCGTCCAGGTGTTTATACGCCACGTATTTTTGCTCCACGCTAAACGTGAGCTCGCTGAAGTTACTGAAGGAGATGTGCAGCACGCAGAAGAGCAGCATGCCTAGCTTCTCGAAGCCCTTCTCTTTGTCCAGGTCGAACCACACGCTGCCGAGAACGACGGACGTCACGAGCGCGCTGAACAGCCTGGTCATGACGAAGAGCTTATTCCGCGCCGTCACCGTCGCCTGGCGCGCCAGGACGCTCTTGAAGTGCGTCATCCGCGATCGCGGGTACGACGCGCCGTACTGCGCTCTCGCGAAGTCGGACGTCAGCGCCACGTCCGCGGGGGTCGCCGTCGTCGCGATCGACGCCTCGCGCATCGGCGACTTGGACGCCCTCCACGCGCTCTCGAGCGCGTCCGTCGTCGTCGGCGCGCTCGCTAGCGCTTTCACGTCGGCTTTGCTCCCCCTGGTGGAGTTGAAAGGCGTCAGGTGGATTTGAAAGGCATCGAGGTCGGGGATTGAAAGCGATGGCTGGGCGGAGATACACGCCGGGAAAAGTCCTTAAGAAACGGCGTTCACCACGCGAACGCGGTCGTATGGGAACCAGTGCGCACCTGGTCAGCGTCTTCGACGGGTCCGCGACGAGGTTCACGAACCAGTCCGCGACGTCCTCCTCCGCGCCCCCCTTGTGAAACCCCATCCCCGCGAAGTACTTCGTCGCGGCGTTCTTATCGCCGTGATACACCACCGCGCCCTCGCGCAGCAGCAGCAGATCGTCGAACTGGTCGAACACCTCCGGCGTGGGCTGAGGGTCGTTCCATACGAGCGAACGTCGGGGTGGGGTTCAAAGGCGTCAGAAGCGGAGTTGAAAGGCGTCGAGGGCGGTGATTGAGAGCGTGGGACCCCGGGCGGAGAGATCCGCCGGCAAAAGTCCTCAAGGATCGGCGTTCACCACACCAACGCGGTCGTATGGGGACCAGTGTATAGAACGCGCCTGAAGCAGCGCGACGACGGCGGCGCCGCCCGTCGTCCGCGCCCACGCGCGAAGCGCGGCGACGATGTTGTACGTCACCGCCGCGTCCAGACCGGTGCTTATCTCGTCCATGCACAGCACCCGCGCGTTCGTCACGAGCGCCTCCGCGACGGTGACGCGCTTCTTCTCGCCGCCGGAGACGCCGCGAACGAGGTCGTCGCCGATGATGGTGTCGAGGCACGACTCTGAGGGTCGAGGGTCCGCGCGAGGCGACGCGACGTCGGGGCGGAGTTCGAGGGCGTCAGAAGCGGAGTTGAAAGGCGTCGTGGGCGGGGATTGAACGCAAGGGATGGGCGGAGAGAGACGCCGGGAAAAGTCCTTAAGGATCGGCGTTCACCACGCGAACGGGGTCGTATGGGAACCAGTGTGAAGGAGAACGCGCCTAACGCGAGGAGGTTGGTCACCGCCTCAAGCTTGTCGTCGAAAAGTTGATTATCCGTCGGCGGCGGCGTCGCATTGTCGTGCGAAAACTTGGTCGTCTCTCGTACGTTCAAGAACGGCAGGTGCGTGTCGAGCTGCTCCACATACGTCGCGAGTCTGTTCGCGTCCACGGCGCGCTCGGAGAGCTCCGCGGCGGTGAGGCCGGAGTACGTTATCGCGCCGTCGACGGCGCCGTCCGGGAGCGCGTTCGCGACGGCTTTCAGCAGCGACGTCTTCCCGTGGCCCGGCGGCGCGAGCACGAGCGTCAGCGTCCCGGGCTTGAAGGCGCACTCGACGCGGCGGAGGACTCGGAACTCCTGGACCGCGTCGTCGTCGTCGTCGTCGTCGTCGTCGTCGTCGTTCTTCTTCGCGAGTCGCGCGCCCGCCTTGGCGGCGATCGCTTTGAAAGGCGCCATCGCGACGGCCGCGAACGCCTCCGGCACCGTGACGATCTTGCGCTCGACCGTCTTCTTGGGCAGTCGGAGCGTGTACGAGAAGTCGCACTTGACCTCGACGGTCGGGACCGCGCCGTTCGCCGCCTTCTCGCGCTTGAGGACGTTGACGTACGTGGACAGGCGGTCCATCGTGATGGAGCGCGTCAGTGTCTTCTTCTTCTTCGAGACGGGACCTTTTTCGTCGGCGGTCGATGACGTCGTCGGAGGCGCGCCGGCGACGCCGCCGCCGTCCGCGGCGGCCTTCTCCGCCGCGGCCTCGCGCTCGACGAACGACTTGAACGTCGTCGTGTCCCCGAGATTCGACATCGCTCCCGAGCGCGTCGCGCCGCCCCGCGCCGCGCGTTGAAGTGACGCCGTCGTCGTTCGGAAAACCGAACCGCGGCGGCCGCCACGCGTCCGTTTCTCGTGCGGCATGCGGTGACGATGACATGACACACACGCGCGAGAGATGCTTTCGCCTTAAAGATTCATCGCACCGCGTCGTCCTTTCAACGCGCGCGTTCACCGGCAATTTTTCACCCACGCGCGCCGATCAAATTTCTGCTCGTCTGCTCGAATGTCATGTCGTTGCACTCGTGACTTCGTCCGTCTGTCGGCCATTTGCCATTCTCGTCAACACCGCTTCCTCCGCGCGCTGTCGGCCGCCCGCGCGATGGAGGAGGGTCTCGCGTCGTCGTCGTCGTCGGAGGATGACGCGGACGAGCCGCCGCCGCGCGCGGAGGAGAATCTCCCGCCGCTGTTCCACGAGGCCGCGGGCCCGCCGCCGGAGGAAGAGACCCCGATCACAGAGCGCCCGAACCCGGCGACGGACTTCATCGACGCGCAGGCGACGACCGCGGACCTCGCGAGGCTCCTGACGCAGTGCGACCGCGAGATGTACGGCATGCCGACGGGAGACGTCCTCGGGCACGCGGGCTTGGGCAGCGCGCACTTCGCGCGGATGTTCGGCCAGCTCACGGACCAGATCGTCGAGTACGTCCGTCTGAATCAACAGGGCGCCACGATCGAGGCGACGACGCCGGGGAAGTGGCGACCGCGCGCGGTCGTCTTCATCGTCGGCTGCGGCACGAGCGGGCGCCTCGCGTTCCAAGCGTCGCGCGCGGGGAACGCGGCGCTGAAGGCGCGCGGGCACGCGCCGATGTTCAGGCACGTCGTCGCGGGCGGCGACGCCGCGTTGTTTCAGTGCGTCGAATCCGCGGAGGACGACGGCGCGCGCGCGAGAGACGATTACGACGCCGCTTTGGCCGCGGCGGGCGGCGACGCGATCACCGACGCGTTCATGATTGGCATCTCCGCGGGGCTCAGCGCGCGGTACGTCGCGGAGATGCTGAACCGGGCATTTGACGACCCGAAGCACCGGTTCGCGGTTGCGTTTCTGGGGTTCAACCCGAGCAATCAGGCGCGTGAACGTGCAATGTTTCACCCGCCATCGCCCCGGTTTCAACGTCGCGTCGATCGCGCCCCCTTTCAATACTGTACTGTAACTGACCGATGCCCTTTTCTCGCGCGGATCGGATGCTGCGCTCGCATCAGGCGACGCTGCTCCCCGGCGTCGCCCCCGTCGACCCGACGGACTGGATGATGGGGAAGGACCGCCCCGAGGACGTGTACGGCCCCAAACCGATCCGCCCGGCGTCGTTCCGCGAGGTGGTGTGGCGGTTCGAGCTCGACATCGGCGGGCAGTACTGCGGCGTCGGCGACGACGACGACGAGAGCACGCAGACGATGCGGTACCGACGACGGCTCGCGTTGAACCCGGTGCTCGGTCCGGAGGCGGTGACGGGAAGCAGTCGACTGAAGGGCGGCAGCGCGACGAAGGTGATCCTCGACGCGTCGATCCACGCGGCGATCGCGCTCGCGTGCGACGTGAAGACGACGGAGGAGATTGGGTTTCCGATCCGGGCGACGCGCGGCGCGACGGCGTTGACGAGGGACTGCGTTTGCGTCGCGTCGAGGGCGACGCGCGCGGTGTCGCAGGCAGCGCAGGACGACGACTCGCCGCTGTCTCAGGCGCGTCGCGTGTGTTTTATGCCCGGCTGGTCTCTTCGCGCGGCGCGCGCCGTTCCTTGAGGAGGACTTTCTCTTCCGGCGCTTCTCTCCGCCCACAACCTCTCGCTCACGATTCCGACCCACCTCGACGCCTTTCAACTCCGACTGACTGACGCCTTTGAACCCCACCCCGACGTCGCTTCGCGCGGAACGACTCTCAGCTCATCGACGCCGCCGCGGACGCGCTGCGCGCGAAAGCGGGGGTGCACTACCTCGCCAGCGACAGCGTGGGCGTCGGGTTGACGTGCGCGATCGACGCGTCGGAGCAAGAGCCCACCTTTGGCGCGAAAAAGACGGACGTGCGCGCGTACGTGAGAGGCGGGTGGCAGGTGGTCACCGGGTCGATGCGAGTCCCGGCCGGGGTGGACGCGGACTTGGACGTGTCGGAGTCGCCGGGGTTTCGAGCCGCCGCGGGGTCGTTCGGCGCGGACGATCTGATCGTGGTGTTCGTCACGGGCGGCGAAGACTCGGCGTCGAAACGTTCGTCGGATTCGGACGCGCGCGACGGCGACGGCGACGGCGACGGCGGGTCGTCTTCGACGTCTTCTTCTTCGATCGTCGACGTCGTCGCGGACGTCGTCGCGGAGAAAGGCTGCCGCGTCGCCGTCGTCGCCGTCGGCGTGAAAGGCCACGACGACGCGATCGCGCGCGCGGAGACGATCCGCGCGACGTTCGCCGCCGCCGCGGAGACGGCGCACCGGACGCGCCGCGCCGCCGAGCGCGCGACGCTCGCAACGTGCGCGATCGAGATCGACCCCGCGCTCGGGCCCGAGCTCGGGTGCTACGAGGACCAGTCGCAGATCCTATCGTTCGCGCCTCGAGCGGTCGAGCTCGCGGTCAAGCACGTCGCGAACGCGGTCTCGACCGGCGCGCACGTGTTGATTGGCAAGACGTTTGGCAACCGGATGATCGACCTCCGCGTGAGCAACGCGAAGCTGTTTCGCCGCGCCGCGCGGTTGATCGAGGATTTGACCGGGGTCAGCGACGTGGACGCGCGCGTCGCGCTGTCGCGCGCGATCCACGGCGATCCCGCGCCGGCGGTGGACGACGCCGCGCTGGACGCGCACGTGCGCGTCGCGACGGGGATGCGTCGCGTCGTCCCGGCGGCGACGTTGTTGGCGACGGGAGCGCCGTGGAAGGACGTCGTCGACGCGCGCGTCGCGGTGGCCTCGGGGGAGAGCGTGCGGGTGATCTTGACGCGAGCCGGGTTCGGCGGGAAGGGCGGTGGCGGGGAGGGCGGCGTGAGTGCGAGCAAGAGGGCGAAGACGACGGACGCGGCGGCGACGTCCAAGGGCGCGGCGTACCAGTTTGCGTTTTAGTCGTCCCGTTTCGTCCGTCTTAAATATTCTAGTAGTCTCTCGTCGGAGGCATTCGAAGGTCTCGTTCCTCCTTCCCTTCCTCCGTCGTCGTCACAAGATGTTCAACTGCGGGTAATCCCGCAGGAGCTCGTCCTCCGTGAGCGTGTCCCCCTCCTCCTGCGGCGTCCACAGCACCTCCACGGCTTGCAACGCGTCGACTCTGATCGCGCCCAACCGTTTCAACGCCGTCCGCAACGCCGCGCTGTCCACAATCTCCGGCAGCTTCACGTTCCCGTCCGCGGCGGCGATGATCGTCACGAGGATGTACTCGTTGATGTTCTGCTCGTCGCCGCCCGCGGCCGCGGACGACGAAACGGCTCGTTTCCGTGCGTTCACGTTCACGAGCGTCTCCTCCGCGAACTTTCCGCGCTCGTCCATGGAGAACTCGTTAAACGCGTCCTCCGCCGCCTCCGGGCCCTTCACCACCGCGCACTCCGCGTGTCCGTACACGCAGTACTCCGGGTTCCGCAGCAGCGCGAGTACGGTCTCCTCGAGGACGTAGTGCAGACCCTCCGGCGACGACGTGTCCGCCTTCTCCGCGATGTCTTCCAAGTCCAGCTGCAGCGACCGCGCCAGCCCGAGGAGCCCGATCTGAATCTTCACCACCCCGATCGCGTCGCCGCCGAGCTGAATGCCGCTCGCGGCGCCGTTGAACATGTTCTTCATCGCGTCGATGAACGCGAACGCGACGAGCGAGAGCAGCGCGACCGCGATCAGGCCGCCGCCGCCGCCGCCGTAGAAGAAAAAAGGCATCCCGTATCCCACGCCGAACGGCACGATCACGCTTCGCGTCGAGAGGCCAGCAGAGGCGTAGCCGGCGCCGGCGCCGATCGCGCCCGCGCCGCCGGCGGCGGCGACGCTCGGCGCCGATCGCGCCGCGCCGCTCGAGTAGCTCGAGTAGCTCCGCGACGGCGCAGCGGCGCGGAAGGAGCCGCCGCCCATGCGCCCTCCCGATCGCGCGGCGAGCGCGTCCAGCGGGAAGGCGAGCGTCGTCGCGGCGATCAACAGCGCGCACGCGGGCGCCTTGCACCTCTCGATCAGCGCGTTCCACCACGGCGCGCTCCTCTGCTGCGCCTTCTCCGAGGAGGAGGAGGAGGAGGAGGAGGAGGAGGACGCGCCGCGGCTCTCGTTTTCGGAAGAGAACGACGACGCGGACGCGACGGCGGTCGCGCGAGGACGACGCGCGGAAGATCTCGCGATATATCGCGCGACGGAAGATCTCGTCGCGATCTGACGACGCGCGGGGCGGACCGCCGCGGGGACGCGGGCGACGGCGCGGCCGCCGCGCGCGGCGGCGGCCCGCGGCCGGAGCGTGGGCGCGGCGTTCGCCGCGACGAGCGAGAGCATCGAACGTGTCACCAAGAGACGCGCGCGTTCGAGTGCGCTCGCCCGCCCGCGCCCCCGAGAGGTCAGGTGGCTTCCTCGCCAGGTGGCGTCAGCACTACATCAGATTCGCTCGAAAAAAAGTTCCGCCGTCGTATCCTTCCATCCCGCGACGTTACTCCGTCGCGCGCTCGACGCGCGCCGGCATGGGTCGATCCCCGCCCGCGCCGGACGCGCTCGAGATGTCCCCGCCGGCGAAACGATCCCGCCGAAGCGGCGGCGGCGGCGGCGGCGAAGGCGGCGGCGAAGGCGGCGGCCCATCGGGGAAAGCCATCCTCCCGGCGGCGACGACGACGACCGCGACGCCGGCGCCGGCGGATTACACCCTCGCGCTGGTGTACAACGTCGGCCTCGCGGACATGATCCTCTCCACCGCGAGCAGCGCGGGGGTCACGGAGAGCGACGCGTGCGAGAGGCTCTGCGCGTCGTTCGCGCGGCCGAAGTTCAGCAACCAGGTGCGCTCCCCCGCGTCGTCGCGTCCGCTCCCGAACAATCCGTGATGAGTGGCCCGTCCCCGTCCCCGTCCCCG
>Ga0181559_10005820_pt1 | contig 11726 bp, 12 predicted proteins | sample 011ome_21_FD_133752 | JGI IMG/M metagenome (GOLD analysis project Ga0181559, IMG submission 133752) | Coastal salt marsh microbial communities from the Groves Creek Marsh, Skidaway Island, Georgia - 011508AT metaG (megahit assembly) | ecosystem: Environmental > Aquatic > Marine > Intertidal... | reverse complement strand
GCTGCCGCAGGTGCGCGATGCGGGTGACGTCCACCTCGACGACGGTCGTGAGCTGCGCGCTGACCTGCAGCGACTCGACCATCCGCTTGGCGATGACCGTCCGCAGCCGCGACATCTTCTCGGTGCGGCCACGCACCGAGGTGTCCGGCGAGGCGGCCGGCGACGGGGTACGGGTGCCACCCGCGGCGGGCGCGGTGGAAGTTGCGGCAGCCGGAGCGGACGCCTTCTCCGCGGCGGCGAGGACGTCCTGCTTGCGGATCCGCCCACCGACACCGCTGCCGGTGACCGAGGAGAGGTCGACGCCGCGCTCGGCCGCGAGCCGGCGCACCAGCGGGGTGACGTAGCTACCGTCGCCGTCGCCACCGGAGGACTGCTGACCGCCCGGGGACTGGCCGGCCGGCGCCTGGGGTGCCACCTGCGGCGGCGGCTCGGAGGTCGGGGAGGCGGCCGGCTGGGCGCCGCTGGCGCCGTAGTCGCCACCGGGCTGCGTCGTGGAGGTCGTGGCCGGCTTGGCCTCGGGCGCCGCCTGCGGCTTCTCCTCGGCGGGCGCCTGCTGCGGGGCCTCCTGCTGCGGGGCCTCCTGAGCGGGGGCGGCCGGTGCGGGGGCGGACCCGCCGCCGGAACCGGAGCCGATGACGGCCAACTGCGCGCCGACGTCGACGGTCTCGTCCTCGTTCACGGTGATCTCGAGCAGAGTCCCGCTGATCGGGGCGGGGATCTCGGTGTCGACCTTGTCGGTCGAGACCTCCAGCAGCGGCTCGTCGGCGGTGACCTCGTCGCCCACGGCCTTGAGCCAGCGGGTGACGGTGCCCTCGGTGACGCTCTCGCCGAGCGCCGGCATGGTCACCGGGGTGCCCTCGCCGCCACCGCCAGCGGAGCCGCCGTCGGCCGGTGCTGCCGGGGGCTCCTCCTGCTGCTGCGGGGCCGGCGTCTCGTCGGCCGGCTCGGGCGCGGTGTCCTCGACCTGCTTGTCGGGCGTCTGCGGCGTGGTGTCGGCGTCCTCGGCGGACGCCGGGGGAGCGGCCTGGCCGGCGCCGTCGCCACTGCCGTCGCCGTCCCCACCGATGACGGCGAGCTCGGCGCCGACGTCGACGGTCTCGTCCTCGGCCACCAGGATCTTGGTCAGCACGCCGGCGGCGGGCGACGGGATCTCGGTGTCGACCTTGTCGGTCGAGACCTCGAGGAGGGGCTCGTCGACCTCGACCTGCTCACCCTCCTGCTTGAGCCATCGGGTGACCGTGCCCTCGGTGACGCTCTCGCCCAGGGCGGGCATGGTGACGGACGTCGGCATCGGGGCAGGACTCCTTCGGTGGCGCTGGCAGGTGGGTGTGCGGGTCAGCCGTGGACGTGCAGCGGCTTGCCGGCGAGGGCCAGGTGGGCCTCGCCCAGCGCCTCGCTCTGGGTGGGGTGGGGGTGGATGAGGCTGGCGACGTCGTCGGCCTCGGCCTCCCAGTTGTAGATCAGCTGCGCCTCGGCGATGAGCTCGCCGACCCGGCTGCCGACCATGTGGATACCGACGACGGGGCCGTCGGGCGCCTGGATCAGCTTCACCGCGCCAGTGGTCTTGAGGATCTGGCTGCGGCCGTTGCCGGCGAGGTCGTAGGTGAGGGTCTTGACCTCGCCGTAGCGCTCCTTGGCCTGGGCCTCGGTGAGGCCGACCGAGGCGACCTCGGGGTCGGAGTAGGTGATGCGGGGGACCCCGGCGTAGTCGATCGGGGCGGGCTCCAGCCCGGCGACCCGCTCGGCCACGAGGATGCCCTCGCCGAAGCCGACGTGGGCCAGCTGCAGGGTGGGGATGAGGTCGCCGACGGCGGAGATCGTCGGGACGCTGGTCTGGCAGTACTGGTCGACGAGGACGTAGCCGCGGTCCATCTTGACGCCTGCCTCCTCGTAGCCGAGGCCCTGGCTCACCGGGCCGCGGCCGACGGCGACGAGCAGCAGCTCGGCCTCGATCTCCTTGCCGTTCTCCAGCGAGACCTTGACGCCGTTCTCGGTGTTCTGGACGCCGGAGAAGCGGCTGCCCAGCTCGAAGGCGATCTTGCGACGGCGGAACGCGCGCTCCAGCAGCTTGGAGGCCGACTCGTCCTCGAGCGGCACCAGGTGGGGCAGCGCCTCGACGATGGTGACGTCGACGCCGAAGGACTTCCACGCGCTGGCGAACTCGCAGCCGATGACGCCGCCGCCCAGGATGATCGCCGAGGCGGGCACCCGGTCGAGGTTGAGCGCGTGGTCGCTGGTGATGACCTTGGTGCCGTCGATGTCCAGGCCGGGCAGGCTGCGGGCGTAGGAGCCGGTGGCCAGCAGGATGTGCTTGCCCTCGTAGCTCTGGCCGTTCACCTCGACCGTGGTGGGGGAGGTGAGCCGCCCCTCGCCCTCGACGTAGGTGATCTTGCGGGCCTTGACCAGGCCCTGAAGACCCTTGTAGAGCTTGGCGATGACGCCGTCCTTGTAGGCGTTGACGCCGTCCATGTCGATGCCGGCCAGCGACGTCTTGACGCCGAACTGCTCGCCCTCGCGGGCCAGGTCGGCGACCTCACCGGCGTGCAGCAGGGCCTTGGTCGGGATGCAGCCGCGGTGCAGGCAGGTGCCACCGACTTTGTCCTTCTCGATGAGGACGACGTTCAGCCCGAGTTCCGAGGCCCGGAAGGCCGCGGCGTAACCACCCGAGCCACCGCCGAGGATGACCAGGTCGGCGGGGGACGTGGGTGCGCTCACGAGTTCTGCTCCTCAGGTGCGGTGTCTGGCCCCGCTCGAGCGGGCGGGGCCTCGTGTCCATCCTGCCACTCCGGGAACGACGCGGCCGGGAGCGCCGTTGCCTTCCCGAGCGTGCCGATGATCACGCCGACCGTCGACGGGAGATGCGCCATGGGGCTGTTCGACCGGCTGCGTGGCCGCGGGCGCCCACGCCCGGGCCGCGCCGGGGGCGACGCACGCCGCGGGACGCTCGACCGCGGCTCCCAGCGCAGCGACCTCTCACACCTGGAGCAGTTCGTCGCGTCCCGCCGCGGCGTGGAGGGATACGTCGAGCCGCGGACGTCGGTCACCGAGACCACGATCGTGCTGGTCGCGGCCGACGGCGAGTGGACGCGGCGCCGTATCGACGGCCCCGACGTGGCGCGCAGGCTCTCCCGCGACCTGTCCATCCCCGTCTACGACGCCCAGGTGACCGGCTACCCCCAGCGCATGCGCGACTGGTCCTCGCGGCAGAAGGGGTTGTAGGCGCCGACGTCCTCCCTCAGCGCGGCGCGTCCTCCCTCACGGTGGGCGGTGAGGGAGGAAGCGCCATGATCAGGTCACCTGATCCCAGCGGGGGTCAGTCGGCGATGAGGGCCTCGATGGTGGCGAGCAGCGTGCGCACGGGGACGCCGGTGCCGCCCTTGGGCGTGTAGCCCCACGGCCCGCCGGTGTTGAAGCTCGGGCCGGCGATGTCGATGTGCGCCCACGGCAGGTCCGCCGGCACGAACTCCCTGAGGAAGTGCCCACCGACCAGCATGCCGCCCATGCGGTCGGCGTTGGCGTTGACGAAGTCGGCCACGGGGGAGTCCAGCCCGCGTCGGAGCTCCGGCGGCAGGGGCATGGCCCACATGGACTCGCCGGCGCGCTTCGAGGCGGCGACGACGGCGTCGCGCAGGTCGTCGCTGCCCATGACGCCGGAGGTGCGGGCGCCGAGCGCGACCATCTGGGCGCCGGTGAGCGTGGAGGTCTCCAGCAGCGCGTCGGGGCGGTCCTCGGCGGCGCGCGCGATGGCATCGGCCAGGACGACCCGGCCCTCGGCGTCGGTGTTGGTGATCTCGGCCTTCCTGCCGTTGCGGAAGGTGACGACGTCGGCCGGCCGGTAGGCGGTCCCGCTGGGCAGGTTCTCGGCCATCGGCACGGTGGCGGTGACCTCGACGGGCAGCCCGAGCTGGGCGACGAGGCAGACGGTGGCGATCACGGCCGCGGCTCCGGCCATGTCGCTCTTCATGTCCTCCATCTTCGCGGCGGGCTTGATCGAGATGCCGCCGCTGTCGAAGGTGATCCCCTTGCCGACCAGCGCGATCTTCTTGCCGGCGCCCGTGCCGGTGTAGGTCAGGCGCAGCAGCCGCGGCGTGCGGGTGGAGCCCGAGCCGACGGCCAGGATGCCGCCGTAGCCACCGCTGGCCAGGGCGTCCTCGTCGAGGATCTCCGAGGTCAGCCCCAGCTTCTCGCCGGCGGCCGCACCGCGGGCGGCGAGCTCGGCGGGGTAGAGGTCGTTGGGCGGGGTGTTGACCAGGTCGCGCACGAGGGCGACGGCGTCGGCGACGGCGCGGGCCCGGCGCAGCGCGGTCTCGGCCTCTCCGGTCCCGGGGACGACGACGGTGATCTGCTGCGGCGGCAGGGGCCGGTTCGCGGGCAGGTCGGACTTGTAGGCGGTGAACTCGTAGGCGCCCAGCAGCGACCCCTCGCCGACGGCGTGCAGGCGCTCGGCGTCGGGTGCGCCTCCGACCGCGGCGAGCAGGCTGACCACCGACCGGCGTCCGTTCAGCGCCCGGCTGGCCGCACCGGCCGCGCGGCGGACCGCCTCGGGGGTGTAGCCGCCGTCGGCACCAGGTGCGCCCAGGCCGGTCACGGCGACGACCGGGAAGGGGCCCTGCCCGAAGGACGGCAGCCGGGTGACCTCGTCCTCGCCGCCGCGGGCGCCGAGGTCGGCCAGCGCGGAGAACAGCCGGCCGCCGAGCAGCCGGTCGACGGCCTCGGCCCCGGGTGTCGGCAGCGGGCCGTCGGGGCCCTTGCCCACGGCGACGACGACGGCGTCGGCGGTGAGCTTCTCGAGGGGCTGGTCGGTGGCGGTGATCGTCGGCGGCACGGACCGATCGTAGGGGCGCCCGTTAGCGTGACCGCCGTGAGCCCGCTGACCTCCCCCCTCCACGACCGGCACGTCACGGCCGGCGCCAAGCTCGCCGACTTCAGCGGCTGGTCGATGCCCATCGAGTACGCCGGCGGTGGAGTGCTCGCCGAGCACACCGCGGTGCGCACCGCCGTCGGCCTCTTCGACGTGTCCCACCTCGGGACGGCGACGGTCCGCGGGCCGGGGGCCGCGGCGTTCGTCGACTCCTGCCTCACCAACGACCTGTCCCGCATCGGGCCGGGTCAGGCGCAGTACACCCTGTGCTGCCTGCCCGACGGTGACCCGCGGGCCGGGGGAGTGGTCGACGACCTGATCGTCTACCTGCACGGCCCGGACGACGTCCTCCTCGTGCCCAACGCCGCCAACGCCCCGGAGGTCCTCCGCCGGCTGGCCGACGAGGCCCCGGGCGGGGTGGAGATCACCGACCGGCACGCCGAGGTCGCCGTCCTGGCGCTGCAGGGCCCGCGGGCATTGCAGGTCCTGGAACTGCTCGGCCTGCCCGGCGAGCTCCCCTACATGTCCTTCGTGACCGGCACCGGCGCCGGGGGCGCGGAGGTCACCGTCTGCCGCACCGGCTACACCGGCGAGCACGGCTACGAGCTGCTCGTCGACGCGCCGCACGCCGGCGACCTGTGGGACGCCGTCCTCGAGGCGGGCCAGGACCAGGGCATCCGCATGTGCGGTCTCGGCGCCCGCGACACGCTGCGCACCGAGATGGGGTACCCGCTGCACGGCCACGAGCTCTCGCACGAGATCACCCCGAACCAGGCCCGGGCCGGCTGGGCGGTCGGCTGGAAGAAGCCGGCGTTCTGGGGGCGGGAGGCACTGCTCGCGGAGCGCGAGGCCGGGCCCGCGCGTCAGCTCTGGGGGCTGCGCGCCGACGGCCGGGGCATTCCGCGACCGGGCATGGCCGTCCTCGACGACGCGGGCGAGCGGGTCGGCGAGGTCACCAGCGGCACGTTCTCACCGACGCTGCGCACCGGGATCGCCCTCGCGCTGATCGACGCCGCCGCCGGGGTGTCGGCCGGCAGCCCGCTCGCCGTCGACGTCCGGGGGCGGCAGCAGGCGGTCGAGGTCGTGAAGCCGCCGTTCGTGGAGTCGCACGTCCGCTGAGCGGAGCCGCTACGTGCGCGGCTACTTCCGCGTCGGGTCGCTGTCGCCCTTCTCCGGCTCGGGCGACTCGGGCAGCGTGTCGGCCATCTTCGCGTCCCGCTCTCCCATCGGCTGGGGTTCGCCGGTGGTGCTGTCGTGCGCTGTCTGGTGCTCGGCCTCGGAGTTGATCTCGGCCCCGAGGAGCACGAGGTAGCAGGTCAGGTAGAGCCACAGCATCAGCACGATGACGCCGGCGATGGCGCCGTAGGTCTTGTCGTAGGACCCGAAGTTGTTGACGTAGAGGGCGAAGCCGACGCTCACCAGCGCCCAGACGACGGTGACGACGACCGAGCCCAGGCTCACCCAGCTGAGCCGGGGCGCGTCCCGGTCGGGAGCAACCCGGTAGACGACGGCGAGGCCGCCGGCGAACGCGGCCAGCAGCAGGAGCCAGCGCGCAACCTGGGCGAGGACCGTTCCCACGACCCCGAGTCCCAGCGCCTCGATGACCGCCGGGACGACGGCCAGCAGACCGAAGGCGACCAGGACGAAGACGATCGCGCCCAGGGTCAGCGCCAGGGAGGTCAGCTTGAGCTTGACGAAGCCGCGCGCCTCGGCCTCGTCGTAGGCGATGTTGACGGCGGTGATGACGTTGCCGACCCCGCCCGAGGCGCTCCACAGCGCGGCCAGGATCGAGACGACCAGGCTGATGCTGAGCGCGCTGCTGCTGTTGGCCACGATGGCCTCCAGCTGGGTCTCGATCAGGCTCGCCGCCTCGTCGGGCAGCTGGGCCGACAGGTTCTCGACCTGACGGGCGACCGTGTCGGGGGAGGCGACCAGGCCGTACAGCGAGATGAGCGCGATCAGTGCGGGGAAGATGGACAGGAAGCCGAAGAAGGCGACCCCGCCGGCGATGATCGGCATGTTGTCGGCGCTGTTCTCGGCCCAGGCACGCTTGACGATCTGCTTCCAGCCTGCCCACGGGATCTGGGTGGGCGTCTCCGCGTGGATCCCCGGGAGCTCGCTCGCTGACGGCGAGCCGGGTGGCGGACGGTCGGGGTCCCCTTGGGTGGTGACGCCGTTCTTGGCCGCTGCGGCTGCCTTCGCGGCGGCGGCCCGGCGAGCGGCCTTCTCCTCGACCCGCTCCCGGATCCGCTCGACCGCGCTCTCGCGCTGCCTGGTGCCGGCCACGTGTTGCTCCTCTGTGCTGCGCGGGGGGTGACGTCGTCGGCCCTCCTGCCGTGGAGGCAGGAGGGCCTGCCTCAGTCGCCCGGCCAGGCGCCGGTGAGCTGCTTGAAGCCGCGGGCGCCCGCCCGGTCGACGGCGGCCTTGGTGGCGGCGAAGATCGCGCCCTGGATGGCGGCGGCGAGCACGACCTCCCGCATGCGGTACTCGCTCTGCAGCGCCGAGGGGGCTTCCTCCTCCTTGGCGACGACCTTCCAGACCTGCTTGAACACGATCCCGCTCAGCGAGCCGGCCACCAGACCGCTGATCAGGCCGATCGGCCGGTAGGCGATCTTGGCCCCCTTGTTCTTGCGGGCCTCACCCTTGTTGCGCTTGCTCAACGCTTCCTCCCTCGATCGCCCTTCGACCTCGCACGCTTCCGGCGCAAGATCACCACTCCGACCACCAGACCCGCCAGTGCCAGAGCCGCGCCGATCACGGCGGGCGGGCTCTCCCGGTAGGTCTCGACGGCGGTGTCCTTGGCGCGCGCGGCCTGCTCCCTGGCGCGGGCCGGGACGTCCAGCCGGGCGCCGAGCTCGTCGACGGTCCGGCCCAGCTGCTCGCGCGTCGCCTCGATCTCGGCCTGGATCTGCGCGGGGTCGGCCGGGTCGCTCATCGGGACAGCCCCTACTTGACAGTGGCCACGTCGGCCTGCACGCCGGCGATGGCCTGGGTGGGCAGCGGGGGAGAGGCCTGCGCGACGTCCTTCTTGCCCACCAGCGCCAGCACGCCGGCCACGGCGAACAGGATCACGGCGACGATCAACGCGGCGAGCCAGGCGGGCACCACCTCTGCCAGACCCAGGACGGCGGCGCTGATCAGCACCGCCAGCCCGAAGAAGCCCGTCAGCCCGGCCCCGCCGAAGAGGCCGGCGCCGACGCCGAGCTTCTTCGCCTTCTGGGTCACCTCGGCCTGGGCGAGCCGTGCCTCGTTCCGGACCAGGGTGCTCAACTGCTCGGTCAGCCGGCCGATGAGCTCACCGGTCGAGGCGTTCGCGGGATCGGGCGTCGCGTGGGCTCGGGTCGCCCCGGTGGCGTCGGGCTCGTTCGTGGGTGCGGTCATCGGTCCTCCGGCTGGACGGGTCGATGACCTCCCATGCCCGCGCTCGTGCCGGCGTAACCGACCGGTGGATCACAGCACGGGCACGACGGGCTCACTAGCCTCCTGGCCATGAGCTGGCACTGGCGTCTCGAGGATCCCTCCGGAGCGGCCGTCGAGCCGTCGTCCATCGGCGTGGAGGTGCCGGCGACCGACAACCAGGGCGACGCGGAGTCGTGGCTCGGGGAGAACTGGCGGGAGCTCCTCGACAGGGGGGTCGCCACGGTGACCCTCTTCGACGGCGAGGACGAGGTCTACGGCCCGATGGGACTCGCCGCCCCGTAGCCGGGGCGGCGAGCAACGCCTATCCGCGGGCGGTCTTCGTAGGGTCGCGCTCGACGACGTCGCCCAGGACGTCGTCGATCCGGCGCAGGACGTCGTCGTCGAGCCGCACGCCCGACGCCTTGACGTTGTCGTGCACCTGCTCGGGCCGCGTGGCGCCGATGATCGCCGCGCCGACGTTCGGGTTCTGCAGCACCCACGCGATGGCCAGCTGCGCCATCGACAGGCCGAGGTCGTCGGCGATCGGGCGCAGGCCCTGGACGGCGGTCAGGATGTCGTCGCGCAGGAATCCGCGCATCGAGTTGCCCGCCTCGGCGTGGCCGCCGCGGCTGTCGGCCGGCGGCTGCTCACCAGGGAGGTACTTGCCGGTCAGCACGCCCTGCGCGAGCGGGGACCACACGATCTGCGAGAGGCCCTCCTTCTCCGACGTCGGCACGACCTCGGGCTCGATGACCCGCCAGAGCATCGAGTACTGGGGCTGGTTGCTGATCAGCTGGACGTCCAGGTCGCGGGCGAGTGCCGCGCCTGCGGCGATCTGCTCGGCGTTCCACTCGCTCACGCCGACGTAGAGCACCTTGCCGGCCCGCACCAGGTCGGCGAAGGCGGTCATCGTCTCCTCGAGCGGCACCGTCGTGTCGTAGCGGTGGGCCTGGTAGAGGTCGACGTAGTCGGTCTTCAGCCGCTCGAGCGAGGCGTGGCAGCTCTCGATGATGTGCTTGCGGGACAGGCCGCGGTCGTTCCGGCCGGGGCCGGTCGGCCAGTAGACCTTGGTGAACAGCTCGTAGGAGGAGCGCCGCTGCCCTTCCAGGGCGCGACCGAGCACGGCCTCGGCCCGCGTGCCCGCGTAGACGTCGGCGGTGTCGAAGGTGGTGATGCCGGCATCGAGGGCGGCCCGCACGCACGCGAGGGCGGCGTCCTCCTCGACCTGGCCACCATGGGTGAGCCAGTTGCCGTAGGCGATCTCGGAGATGTTCAGGCCGGAGCGGCCGAGGCGTCGGAATTCCACGACTGCCGACGCTATCCCCGACTCAGACGTCGGCGCCCAGCGGGACGTCGGGCTTCGGGAAGCGCCAGCGGCGGATCATGGTCGACCGGCTGATGCCGTACCAGACCAGCCCACGCGTCTTCTTCGCCTGCGGGTCGTCGGGGAAGCGATCGGCGACCTTGCGCTTGATCCTCCGGCTCAGGACGACGGAGTCGACGATCATCAGCAGGAAGAAGCCGAAGAGCAGGAAGCTCGCGTAGTTCCGGACGACGAGGCTGGGCGCGATCGTGCCGATCAGCGCGATGCCGGCGATCGCGAGGAAGAAGCTGCCGACGTTGCGGCGCGTGTCGACGACGTCGCGCACGAGCTTGCGCACCGGACCCCGGTCGCGGGCGGGCAGGTAGGCGTCGTCCCCGCGCGCGGCACCCTGGCGGGTCTCGGTGCGGCGGGCGGCGTTCTGCTCGCGCATGCGCTTGTAGGCCTCCTTCCGCGTGGTCGGAGGCGGCGGCGGCGGGCCAGGGCGCCGGCCCTGGGCCTCGGCGCGCTTCGGAGTCGGTCGGCCCTTGCCGGCGGTGCGCACCAGCTGCTCGGTCAGGTCGGCCGAGTCGTTGGGGGCGGTCGTCTCGGCGCGGTCACGGCGGCCGGGCAGGCGGAGCTTCACGGCTCGAGTCTAGGTGTGTGGGGAAGGAGACCTGGGAAAGCGCGTCCCGCGCCGTACAGTGGGGCGCAGCAGGGGAAGAGCCACCGCCACGGCGGTGTTGGTCCGCTGCAGGAAGTGCCGCAGCGGGCACCTCGGATCTGGGAGGACACAACATGTCGGTGCAGGACACCACGACCCTCGACGGCGGGGCGCCCGGCGTCACCGGCGTCGTGCTCAGCGACCCCGCGGCCTCGAAGGTCAAGGCGCTGCTGGACCAGGAAGGTCGCGACGACCTGCGGCTGCGCATCGCCGTCCAGCCGGGCGGCTGCTCGGGCCTGCGCTACCAGCTGTTCTTCGACGAGCGGTTCCTCGACGGCGACCAGACCTACGAGTTCGGTGGGGTCGAGGTCATCGTCGACCGCATGAGCGGTCCCTACCTCGGCGGCGCGACGATCGACTTCGTCGACACCATCGAGAAGCAGGGCTTCACGATCGACAACCCGAACGCCGGTAGCTCCTGCGCCTGCGGCGACAGCTTCAGCTGAGCACCAGCGCCTGAACGGACCAGCGCCCGGTTCCCCGCGAGGGGGGCCGGGCGCTGTCGCGTTCGGCGGAGGCGCAGCTCCTACAGGCGGACGGGGTAGACGGTCTCGGGGATGACCGGCTTGATGCGCTCCTCGACGAAGATGCCGTGCCAGACCATGAAGACCAGCAGCGTCCACAGCTTGCGCGAGTAGTCGACCGCCGAGCCGTTGCGCTGGTTCTCGCGGTGCGCGGCCAGCATGGCCAGCACCTGGCTGCGGTCCAGCCACTCGTCGGTCTGGCTCTCCTCGATGATCTGCCGCGCCCAGTCGTGCAGCTGCCCGGCGAGCCAGTGCCGGGTCGGGACCGGAAAGCCGAGCTTGCGGCGGTTGAGCACGTGCGGCGGCACGATCTGGTCCAGCGCCCGCCGGAGGGCGTACTTCGTCGTCTCCCTGGTCACCCGCTGGTCGACCGGCAGCGTGCCCGCCACCTTGAACACCTCGGGGTCGAGGAAGGGCACCCGCAGCTCGAGCGAGTTGGCCATCGTCATCTTGTCGGCCTTGACCAGGATGTCGCCGCGCAGCCAGGTGAACAGGTCCACGTACTGCATGGCCGTGACGTCGTCGTAGCCGGCGGCCCGGGTCCGCTCGTAGAGCTCGGCGGTGACGGCCACGTGCGAGAGGTCGGGGTCGCGCCGCTCGAGGAAGCCCAGCTCGTCGTCCCGGAAGATCCGGGCGTTGCCGTAGTACCGCTGCTCCAGCGGGATCGAGCCGCGGCGCAGCAGGTCCTTGCCCCGCAGGCCGTCGGGCAGCCGGGTGGACAGGGAGCCCAGCGCGCGGCGGATACCGGTCGGCAGCCTGTCGAAGGCGGCCAGCGAGAGGGGCTCGCGGTAGATGTTGTAGCCGCCGAACAGCTCGTCGGCACCCTCGCCGGAGAGGACGACCTTGACGTGCTTCCGGGCCTCGCGGGCGATGAAGTACAGCGGCACGAGCGCGGGGTCGGCGACCGGGTCGTCGAGG
>Ga0181559_10005817_pt1 | contig 11730 bp, 13 predicted proteins | sample 011ome_21_FD_133752 | JGI IMG/M metagenome (GOLD analysis project Ga0181559, IMG submission 133752) | Coastal salt marsh microbial communities from the Groves Creek Marsh, Skidaway Island, Georgia - 011508AT metaG (megahit assembly) | ecosystem: Environmental > Aquatic > Marine > Intertidal... | reverse complement strand
GACTTTAACCCAAAAAACAAGCTCGTAATCTGGCCTGTAGCGATAACAGGAAAGGACCTCAACGCGTACCGAGCGTGTATGCTAATTTAGGCTATATTCAAGCGCAGGCGAATCAAGGATATGATGCTGGGATGGACGTATTGGCAGCCTGTCGAACTATTTCGTTTGCAGACAATTTTTGGTGGGATAAACGCGCTGGCATTGCAGCTGGCCTTACGCAAACAGATCAACGGATTGCCGTTGATCCATCGCCCAACCGCGTCGTCGCAGAGGACGAACTAACGGCACACATCTGCGGGGGGCGTCGTGTCTGATACAGCCTCATCCTGCAACATCAGAGCCCTACAATCTGGTGACCATGCGGCGGTACTCGCGATCTATAATGATTATGTTGCGTACAGCACGTGCACCTTTGATACCACACCCTTTAGTTTGGCCGCCCGCATACCCTGGTTCGCTCAATTTCAACACCCTCGCCGCCGATGTATCGTCGCCCATCAGGCTGACAAACTGCTGGGCTACGCATGCTGTGTCCCGCTCAAGGACAAACCTGCCTACGGCAGAAGCGTTGAAGTCAGCATCTATACAGCCCGTGAGCATCAGGCACAGGGCGTGGGTAGCGCGCTCTACGACCACTTATTCCATGATCTTGAGACAAAGACCGACCTACATAGGGCTTACGCCTGTATTACTCTACCGAACGATCCTTCTATCGCGTTACATGAAAAATTCGGCTTCACCCACGTTGGGCACTTTAACGAGGCGGGTTTTAAATTTGGTCAATATTGGGATGTCGCTTGGTACGAGAGAGCTTTAATTTAGTGCGGTGTGCGTTGCCGTCACCAGAATCCAAATCCCCATGGTCAACAACAATAAGTGCGCACTCCGCCTGAGCTGCAGTTCAGAGAAAGGCGGAGCGAAATTGCGCCCGAGCCAAGTCCCCAAGAAGACCACCGGTAAACCCACCGCAGCGTAGGTCCATACCGATGGGGTTAGACCACCGTGAGCTCCAACCATCAGCGTGCGCAGACTCGTGGTGAGCACAAAACAGGCCAGCAGAGTTGCGCGCACGGTGACCAAACGTAACGGCTGGTTGTAGCCAAACCAACCGAGCACGGGACCACTCGCCGAAAACATACCCCCAACAAATCCGCCCAAAACTCCAGTGAGCCAGGTGCGCAACGGTCCCGAAACCTGAGGCCAGGGGTGGGGACGCAAAAGCATAGAAAGCCCACCTAAGGTGATAAACAAACCCAGACACATTTCCAGCAGCCAGCGCGTGTGTCCGTCAAGCCACATCATCATCAACAGACCCAGATATATAGCCGGAACTTGCCCCAATGCCAGCCAGGTAAATAATCTACGGTGAATATGATGTGTCTGACCGCGAAGTGCCATTATCACATTAAAGATCGTGAGCAGGCTGGCCACAGCGCCCAAAGTCGGGACATCGAACAGGCGGAGCCCTCCGACAACCGCCACAATAATCATACCCATGGCAAAGCCCGCAACGGATTGGACGTAGCTACCAATAAACACTGCAAGCAGGAAACCCACCCACGATCCAATCTCCATCTTGCTCCCATCCAGGCGACCCGCCACCGCCTTGCAACACAGCCAGTTTTTCGACAACTTCTGCTATGGTACCTCAGTCATCAACCAATTGGATTTAACGTGGAACTTGGCCTGCAGAATCGAACCGCTTTAGTTACCGGCAGCCATCGGGGCACCGGACAAATAATCGCCAAGGCGCTCCTTGAGGAAGGCGCGCAGGTACTCGTACATGGACTTTATCCAGATCAGGCCGAAGAGAGCGTAGCGGCGATCGGCCAAGGGATTCCCGTGACAGGCGATATCACCAGCGACGAAGGCGGAAGACTGCTGATCGAGGCCTGTCGCGAATTTCATGTGGATATTCTGATTAACAACTACGGTACTGCGGACCCTGGAAGCTGGCTTGAGAGTACAGCTGAGGATTGGATCTCCGCTTATCAAAAAAATGTGCTGTCCGCACAACGCATGATCCAAGGATTCTTACCGGCCATGCAACAAGCGGGTTGGGGGCGCATTATCAATTTGGGCACAGTCGGCTCGTCACGACCCAATGCCCGCATGCCCGGTTACTATGCAGCCAAGGGCGCGCTGGCCAATATGTCCGTAGGGCTCGCTAAAGAAGTTGCCGATAGCGGCGTGCGCGTTAACCTCGTCTCACCCGGACTAATTCTAACGCCGGAAGTAGAGGCAGCCTATTTGGCCAAAGGAAAACGATCCGGGTGGGGAGATACCTGGGCAGAGGTAGAACCTCATGTAGCCAAAGACATTCCTATTGGGCGCATCGCGCGGCGCGAAGAGGTTGCGGCGTTGGTGAGCTTTTTATGCAGTGATCTGGCAGGCGCCATTCACGGGCAAAATATTCGTATCGACGGTGGCTCAGTCGATATCGTCACATGAATGAGTTGAGTCACCCATGGCAACGCCTCGCGGGCGTTGCGATGACGGCGATGGTCGCATTCTTTCTCGATGCAACAAGCACCACCGTCATCCACAGCCTGGTCTTACCCTTAACTCTGGCTTTCAGCGCCTGGCTAATGACCCGCTCGCTGATGGCAGTCAGCTTCGCAGTGTTTACATTAGCGGCCATCAACACCCAGTTGCAGGCCATCTCGTGGATTCCCAGCCTGGCTTACCCAAGTATTGCGGTCATAGCCCTGATCGTGTGTATGGCTATAGTCGGCCGACGCTTCCGCGATCGCATCGAAGAGACCCACCAGGCCAGATGGGCCCAACGACAACAACGACGCCAATCCCACTCAGACCACACCGAGGTAGACCATTGAATCCTCGCAACACCGAGGGCGTCCTCCTTGATTTTGATGGCACTCTGGCCCCGAATCTAGATTTACCCGACATGCGGCGCCAGGTGATCACCAAAACCCAAGCCGCCGGCGTACCGTCTTCGATCTATGCTGAACACTATATCGTCGAAATGATTGCGGTCGCGACCGAATGGCTGGACCAACACACGCCTGCTATGGCGCAGAATTACTACACGGAAGCGCATGCGTTGATCACTGACTTTGAATTAACCGCGGCAGCTGAGACCCAGCCTTTTGACGGCATCCATGACACCCTCGCCGCATTGAGACATCAAGGCCTGCGGTTGGGTGTTGTAACCCGCAACTGCAGGGCTGCGGTCCTCGAGGTTTTTCCTGACCTCCTGACGTACATCGACAGCTTATCTGCGCGAGACGATACACCCCATCTAAAACCTGATCCACGCCATTTGCGGGCGACATTAGACCGTTTAGGCGTCCTCCCAAAACACGCCGTCATGGTGGGCGATGGACAGCTCGACATGCAGGCCGGACGTGCCCTCAACATGCATTGTATTGGTGTCCTGAGCGGCAGCGGCAGTCCCGCGGACTTGCATGCTGCCGGCGCCCATGAGGTCCTCAATCACTGCAACGCCTTGCCGGATAACCTCACACAGGCATTTCGCGTGAGTTAAGTTTCTCCAACCTCAAACCACCCGGTTGGCGACTCTGGACTTTCGTGGGTGACAATCAAAGAATGCATCGGCTGATACACCCAACTTACCGCGTTGCTGATCACTTGCGCAATCGCCGGCTGGTGGTAAATGGGATAGGTCTCGTGACCGGGACTGAAATAAAACACGCGCCCCTTACCCCGGAAAAAACAACAGCCACTGCGAAACACTTCGCCACCACTGAAGGAACTGATGAATACCAATTCATCCGGCGCTGGAATATCAAACAGCTCGCCATACATCTCATGACGCTCTAGGACTAGCGGTTGAGGTACGCCCGCGGCAATGGGATGCGCTGGATTGACCGTCCACACTAACTCACGATCGTCGGCTTCACGCCATCTTAAATTACAGGTCGTGCCCATGAGCCGCGTAAAAATTTTCGACAAATGCCCAGAGTGCAACACGAGCAGTCCCATGCCCTGCAGCACCCGCGCCTGGACTTTATCGACGACTTCATCGGCTACTTGATCGTGGGCGAGATGTCCCCACCAGATCAGCACATCGGTTTCATCAAGTACCTCATCGGTCAGTCCATGACGCGGCTCATCAAGCGTTGCTGTTTGCACTGTTGCTTGCCCGAACGCCCGGCGAACAATGCTGGCCAATGCCTCGTGAATACCTTGAGGGTAGTGTGCAGCTACCGCCTCGTTGGCACGTTCGTGCAAATATTCATTCCAAATGAGCACGTGCATTCGCCTCTCTCCCGTTTACTCCACAACTCGCCCCACAGCTTAACGGCTTGGCTTGGACGACACTAGCAGGCAGAATGACTGTCGCAGCTATCGGGGTAACACTATGCACCACACTACTGCCGCTAGAAATGAAATAGGCCCGCTTCTAGATCAACTGATCAGGCAATTGGACGCCGAAGGCTCAGCTACCCAGAAGGCGCATTTCAAGCGCATTCGAGTGCACCTGTACGACGCTCATGACAATCTGGATTTGACACAATCGATGATTGAACTGGCAACCTGTACGGCCATGGGTTTCCGTTTTTCCAATACGGCTGACGCTCTGGTCAATCGTATTTTGACAAAAACAATTGATATGGTTACGGCGCTCGAAGGCATCCGGCCAGTGGTGCACTGAGCTGTCACCGTTTGACCGGCATCGCAACACCCTTCTATAAAGGAAAACACCTTGAGTATCACCATCACCGATATCTTTCGCTATCCAATTAAAAGCATGGCCGGGCACAGCCTGTCACAAACGGTCCTCAACCAGCGCGGCATTCCCGGGGACCGCTGCTGGACCCTGTTAGACGAGGAGCGTGGCGGTATCAAAGGTGGAAAAAGATTCCCATCACTGATGGGTATGTCCGCTCAGTTAAGAGAAGAACCTGATTCAGCTCACCCGTCTCCACCGGCCAATATTCGTCTAGCCGATGGTCGTATCCTTAACACCGACGACGCAGATATCAACCAACAATTGAGCCACGCAGTCGGCGCGCCAGTATCGTTGTGTCCGCTGATGCCGGAAGAGCAACTCGAACACTATCGACGCCAACCCGCACCCGAAGGGATCAATCCTGAAGAAGGCCTTCGCGAGGTCTTCGCGAGGCTGCCAGATGAACCACTTCCGGATTTAAGTGTATTTCCAGCCGAATTGATGGCTTATGAATCGCCGCCCGGAACCTATTTCGACGCCTTTCCACTACTGATTATGTCTAAGAGCGCCTTGCAGGCCATGGCTGAACATCGTGCTGACAGTAACTTTGATCTCCGCCGGTTTCGCCCCAACCTGGTGGTGCATACTGCAGAACCGGGGTTTCCCGAGAATACCTGGGCGGGCAGGACCGCGCGCCTGGGCAGCGCTGTATTAAAATTTGAGATGGCCTGTCCACGATGCGTCATGACAACCCACGGCTTCGACAACTTGCCCAAAGATCCCGGCATTATGCGCGCACTGGTCCAGGCCAACAGCGGCAATCTGGGTATCTACGCCAGCATTGCACAACCCGGCGAGATCAAAGTCGGCGACACGGTGGAATTACACCCGTAGAGTAGGCCCTATGAACTACGCTGACTTAGGCTACCTGCGTGTAGCCGCCGCCTCACCTATGGTCACCATCGGCGACCCGCAAGCCAACGCCGACACTATCTGTTCGGTCATCAATGGCCTGACTCAAGAAGCCACTGCGATTGGTGTTTTTCCGGAGTTGTGCCTCACCGGCTACACGGCAGAAGACCTGTTTTTTAGCGACGCGTTACTCCATGCCAGCCGCAAAGCGCTGGCATCGGTCGTGCAACGTAACACGCTGCCTATCTGCGCCATTGGACTCCCCTGGCGCTTAGCGGATGGACGGCTATTGAATTGTGCGGCGATCATCAGCGGCAATCGGCTAATGGGGATGGTGCCGAAATCGGTGCAACCCAACTATGGCGAATTCTATGACCTGCGCTGGTTCTCGCCCGGCGCAGATATCGCGGAGACGATAATCGACACAGAGTTGGGGCAGTTCCAGATTCGTCGGGACCAACTGTTTGAGCTTGCTGGACATCGCATTGGCGTCGAAATCTGTGAAGATTTATGGTCACCACAGCCTCCGGGCATCATCGCCAGTCTGGCAGGGGCCGATATCCTCATCAACTTATCGGCCAGCAATGAGTTAATCGCCAAAGCACACTACCGCAGAGATTTGATTCGCATGGCCAGCGCCAGCGGCATTTGCGCGTATATTTATGCCAGTGCAGGCGCTTTTGAATCCAGCAAGGACACCGTCTTCGGCGGCCACTGCTTGGTCGCAGAAAATGGCCAGCTCATCGCCGAAAGTGAGCGTTTTGTGCTGCACAATCAGCAGCTTGTCGTCGACATAGACACTGCCCGCCTGGCCCATGACCGGGTACAAAATAAGAGCTTTACGAGCGCACCTCGCCCAACCCCGTATCGTATAAATTACAACGAACACGCGATCCCCGAGCTCACTGAGCTGCTGCGAGAATATTCCCCACATCCCTTTGTGCCCTCTGATGAGCACGAATTCGATGCACGCGCACAGGAAATTTTAAATATTCAGGCGACTGGTCTGGCGCGTCGAATGAAGGCCGCGCGCTGCGAACAACTGGTCATAGGCCTGTCCGGTGGTTTAGATTCAACGTTAGCTTTTCTGGTTTGTCTCGACGCGCTGAACAAGCTGGGCCTGGCGCCAGCACAGTTGTCTGCGCTCACCATGCCGGGACCCGGAACGACCTCTCGGACCCACAACAACGCCCGACGCCTGACCGACGCGGGTCAGGTTATGCTCGAAGAGATACCCATTCAAGCTGCGGTGGATCAGCATCTGGCTGACCTCAAACACAACGGTGAGCATGACCTGGTGTTCGAAAATGCCCAGGCGCGCGAGCGCACACAGATTCTCTTCAACTACGCCAATAAGGTAGGCGGACTGGTCGTGGGCACCGGCGACTTGAGCGAACTTGCTTTGGGTTGGTGTACGTTTAACGCAGACCATATGGCGAGCTATAACGTCAACGCCAGCGTGCCCAAAACCATGATGGCCTATCTCGTGCGGTGGTATGCCACGCACCGCGCTGAAAAAGCACTGGCAGAGGTTTTATACGACGTTCTTCAGACGCCTATTTCACCTGAATTGCTGCCCCCGAAAGAAGGTGAAATCAGTCAACATACCGAATCAATCGTGGGCCCTTATGAGCTCCACGACTTCTTTCTTTTCCACTATTTGCGGTTCGGTGCATCACCCGAAAAGATTTTTACACTGGCCTGTCGAAGCTTTAATGGCCAATACGACCGCGCCGAGATCAAACACTGGCTGCAACAGTTTTTTCAACGTTTTTTTAGTCAACAATTCAAACGGACGACCCTACCACCAGGCCCGAAAGTTGGTAGTGTGAGCTTGTCACCCCGCGGGGATTGGCGGATGCCAGACGAGGCATCTGCGGAACAAATCTTGGCAAGCATTGCCCAACTATAGAATTCATAAAGCGGAAGCGAAGAATTATGTCTAAGTCGATCACACACATTCGCCTTCTAAGCCGTGGGCTAATCGGCGCCTTGGTCTTGTTCACCTCAGCTCACACCCTTGCTGAGCAAGTCTGCGGAGACAGCGGTGTGTGGGTCCAGATCTTGGGCGCGGGTGGGCCTGAACTCGATGATGGCGCGGGCGCACCGAGCTTTGCAATCTGGCATGACAATGCAGTCCGTGCACTCATTGACACCGGTCCTGGGGCATCAGTCGCGTTCGATCTGGCAGAGGCTAAATTTGAAGACCTCGAAGCGATTGCCTTCACTCATCTGCATGCCGACCATACGACCGATTTACCCGCATTTCTGCAAGGTTCCACTTCACTATCTCGCGATACACCTTTGATCATACTCGGCCCGGATAGCAACAATCCGCTCTATCCTGATACAGCCACTTTTGTCCAGCGGCTCATCGGTCCCCAAGGGGCTTACCCCCACCTCCAGGATTTTCTTACTCACAAATCCGCAGCCGGTTATCGCGTACGGGTCCGTAATGTACCCGCTACAGGCAAAAAGCGTTGGGCTCGTTTTGGCAGTGAACATCTGGAAATGGCGGCCGTGCCAGTCAACCACGGGGACACCCCGGCCCTGGCCTGGCGGGTGGAAATTGATGACAAATCGATAGTGTTTACCGGTGATTTCAACAATCTTAAGAATGTGATGCCAGAATTTGCTCAGGGCGCAGACGCGCTGATTGCCACGCACGCGATCGCAGAAAACTCGCGCGGCATCCAGCGCGAGCAGTACGCCTTGCCTTCACAACTGGGCCGAATTGCTCAGCAAGCAGATGCACGTATGTTGATTTTAAGCCACCGCATGAACCGCACGCGGGGTCGAGAAAGCCAGTCGCGGGAAAAAATCCGCGAACACTTCACCGGGCACCTATTATTTGCCAATGACGGCGAATGCTGGGGGCTGTGAACCCCCCTCCGATCGCGTTACTCGACTTTTGGTTTGGCAAACTCACTGATGGGTTAGCAACACCTGAGCTGCGCAAGCGATGGTTCACCCACAGTGAAGCGTTCGATGAGGAATGCCGACAGTTTGGTGACTTATGGACCAGCGCCCAAAGCGGCGCCCTCAAGCCTGATTGGCAAAACCCAAGGCACTGCCTCAACTTTATCCTGTTAACCGACCAGATACCGCGGAATATATTTCGTGGTACTGCGGCTGCCTTTGCCACTGACGCATTGGCGAGAAAAGTGGCTCATCGCGGCGTTCAGGACCAACTAGACCGCACATTGGCAATCGATGAGCGCGCGTTCTTTTATTTGCCTTTTATGCACTCTGAAAACATCATTGATCAACACCTCGCTGTTGGCCTGTTTACCGGCTTGCGGGACAGTGCACGCAAAGAGCACCGCAGTATCACCGGCAGCTGGCTTCGGTCTGCACAACGACACCGGGACATCGTTATGCAGTTCAATCGCTTCCCACACCGCAACACCGCTCTGGGGCGAAAGAGCACAGCTGCAGAGGAAGACTTTACGCTCGTCTCAACAACCTTTGGGCAACACTGATTAGGGCGCAGCGCCGTCAGCGCAACCCGGCGTCACGCAAGAATATTTGATTCGCTAGATCCAGATATTCCTCATAATACTTAAGCTGGAGTTCGCTCAGGACAGCTCGCATTTTTTTGACCGATTTGCGGGCGGCGCGTTGGGCCTTTTTTTTCGCCATCACGGGGAGCTCACTACCCGTCCGATTTTTCATTTCCCGCCGCACTTGAGATGCCCGAGAACGAAGAAAGTCATCATAGAGTTTCGAATAGGCGTCCGCCTGCTCCGCACTGATGCCTATCTTGCGGAACGCTTTGGCGGCTTCCCGGTCGAGACTGGCAGCCTCAAGGGTTTGCACAGCGAGCGCACTGAGGAGTGCGCTTGCTAGCAGGCCCCATAGCCAGTGCCGAAATATAAATGCCATGCTTTTCTCTCTCCTTATCCGATGCTCAAACCTGACGCTGATCCCGGCTGTAAAAAAATACCCAGCAGAATCATTGTACCTGCGTCCCCTCCATAAACAGATAATCTATGGCGAGCTGGCTCATGGCCATCACCCCCGGTACCAAGGCATTCTCGTCCGCGGTAAAACGCGGCGAATGATTAGGAACGGCCTCCTCCGGCAGGATATCCAATGGACGCCCTCCAATATAAAAAAAGAAACCGGGCACCTCTTGCTGGTAAAAAGCAAAGTCTTCAGCACCGGTGACGCGCCTACTCAAAAATACTTTGTCTTTGCCGTAAACTTTTCGCAGGGTTGGCACCATCTTTGCCGTCAAGCGCGGATGGTTGTAGGTGACCGGTACGCCTTGCTCGATGTCCACGGTAACCTGCGCACCTTGTGCCTGGCCGATCATGGTCGAAATGCGACGTATTTTTTCATGTATCTGCGCGCGCACATTCGCATCAAATGTGCGAATGGTCCCACTCAGACGGGCGGTATCCGGCACGACATTGTTCCGGATACCTGAATGGAAGGATCCAACCGTGACCACTGCAGGGGATTCTGTGATGTCGACTTGACGACTGACAATAGTCTGCAGTGCAGTAACAATTTGACTACCAACGACCACGGGATCTATGCCTGCCCACGGGCGAGCGCCATGAGTTTGCTGCCCCTTGATCAATATATCAAAACGTTGCGCGCTGGCCATGAAACCCCGCTCACGAAAATGCGCAGTACCGGCCAAGCCCTGCTGGCCGATGTGTAGACCAAAAATAGCTGACACTGCAGGATCACGCAGGACGCCCTCCTGGACCATCAGCTGTGCGCCGCCCTGCTCGCCTTTGGGAGCCCCTTCTTCAGCGGGTTGAAAGATAAATTTAACGCTGCCCGGCAGTTCAGACTGCAACCCACTCAGCACCGTAGCAGCACCCAACAAAATCGCCATGTGATTGTCGTGACCGCACGCATGCATAACGCCCACGTCCGAGCCTTCATACTCACCACGCACCGCAGAAGCAAAAGGCAAACCTGTCCGCTCTTCTACCGGCAAAGCATCCATATCCGCCCGCAAGGCAACCACCGGACCTGGCAGGCCGCCTTTAAGTAAAGCCACGACCCCGGTGTGCGCGACACCCGTCTGCACTTCCAAACCTAAGCGCGTGAGATGCTGCGCGATGAGTTTGGCCGTGCGAAATTCTCGATTGGAAAGTTCAGGGTGCGCGTGGAAGTCACGACGCCATGCAACAACCTGATCGTCCAGGCTTTTTGCAGACGCTCTAACTTGTTGCTCCAATGCTGCGTGCCCCGCTCCTGACAACAGAACCACAAATACCGCAAGCCCACATTTTCTGAGCATTTCCATCACCAAATTATCTACAACCCGACGTTGACGAAATCCACAAGCTTAATCTGCCCGCACAATAGAGTACACTGCTGGGGTTAATATCCAGCCCGAACAACGGAGCCGTGCCTATGAATTTTGATCTCAATATGACCGACGAGTTACTCGGTACCACACGTGCAGTCCGTAAACGTCTGGACCTTACGCGAGCCGTACCACGCGAGTTGATTGATGAATGTTTGGAGTTGGCCATTCAAGCGCCCACCGGATCAAATTCCCAAACTTGGCGCTGGCTGGTGGTGGACGATGCGGAGCAACGCCATGCACTAGCGGATCTTTACAGGCGCGGTGCAGAAGGCTATCTCAGTCAGGCTGGTGAGCAGGCTGAGGCTTCCGGCGACACGCAAACTCGACGGGTATTTTCCTCGGCCACCTACCTGATGGACCACCTTCACGAGGTCCCGGTGCATCTCATTCCATGCGTGCAGGGCAAGCCCAAAGAGCCGGTGCCCCTGGCCGCAGCCAGCGGCCTGTATGGGTCCATTTATCCAGCAGTATGGAGTTTTCAGTTAGCTGCCCGAGCCCGCGGTCTGGGCACCGCGTTAACCACACTCCATCTACTGCATGAGGCTGAGGCCGCAGAGATACTCGGCTTACCAGAGGACGTATTGCAGGTTGCTTTACTCCCCGTGGCCTACACCATCGGTACGGATTTTAAGCGCGCTAAACGCGCGCCGGTTGCCAATATCACCCACTGGAATAAATGGTAACCGGATAACATCGAGTGCAATAGGCTGACCGCCCCCCTGACAGACACTGACCCCAATACGAGAGCCCGAAGCCTATGGACCACCTCGATTCACTTTGCCAAGAGCTGCAGGCACTTTGGGATCAGCATTTTCCACTGTCTGCG
>Ga0181559_10005815_pt1 | contig 11731 bp, 8 predicted proteins | sample 011ome_21_FD_133752 | JGI IMG/M metagenome (GOLD analysis project Ga0181559, IMG submission 133752) | Coastal salt marsh microbial communities from the Groves Creek Marsh, Skidaway Island, Georgia - 011508AT metaG (megahit assembly) | ecosystem: Environmental > Aquatic > Marine > Intertidal zone... | reverse complement strand
TACGTTCCGCTTACCACCGAAAAAATGCCTCGGCTGGAATTAAAAAATTCCACTTATCTAACAAAAAAGGAAGCCATTGTACTACCAGTAAAATCTCTTATTCTTCATTCCTGGCAGGAAAAACTTTCCGCCAATGTCGGATCACCGCTTCCGTTATACGTTGTTACTTCCGGGTATGGGCAAATTGGCCGCGTGAAGGTTTCGGCATTTTCTGATCCCGGCGCCCCCGGTGGTGGTGCGGGATGGGTTCCTGCAAGCACACCAGGTGCCTGGCCATCTTCCACCCAGCTTTCCAGTGCACTGAGCCAATCTATGGCATGGGCGCCATCGCCGCCGGCACAGTGGTCCATGCCGTGCACGAGATAGAATCGGGCGCTGTCGTTGACAGAATCTTCACCGACTGTCTCCAATACATCATCGAAGTAATTAACAGTATTGCCATAGGGGATCAAACCATCGGTTGTGCCATGGTATGTGATCAGCTTGCCGCCATGGCTGAAGTATTCAGAAAGATCAGGGTCCATGGCGATTAAGTCCATACCTGCATCATTGGCAGTCTGCATATCGGAGTCGGCATCAAAGGTACTGGAATCCCATTCTTCATCTTCGAAAACAATATCCTGGAAAAAATTTGTCCCGATCATAAAGCCGGGGCTGGTATAGGCAGCCCATAATGGCTCACTGGCGGGTCCGGTGCCCGGGATCCAGACCTGTCCTTCGCTATCGGCAACACCTGCATAGATGGCCTGTGCCGCAATGACTTCACTCTCCGCAAGGCACTGTGCAGTGACTTCACCATCACACTGAAGGCTGGCCGGGTCAAAATTACACTGACCAATGTTTGTGATTACCCGATCTTCCACACCATCCAGCGCATCACAAGAGGCTAAGGCGGCCTCCTTCAGCAAACCAATTTTGTTTGCAGCCAGCTTTCCTTCACCAATATTGGTCTGGATTACTATGCTTAATGCCATTAGTGGTGACCAGTTGTTAGCCGGCGCTCCTGCAACAATCGCATCGTAGTCATACGGAAAACGCTGAGCTTCCATTAATCCCTGGCGACCACCGGTAGAACAACCCACAAAATAGGACAGCTCCGGTCTGGTGCCGTAATGAGTTTCTGTAATGGCTTTGCCCGTCATCGTTAACTCATGTACCGCGCGCCAGGCAAAATCTGTCAGCTTTTCAGGGTGCTCTGCGGCCCAGCCAAACATGCGACCGCCTGTCTGGTGGCCTGTGTCGGTATTAGCCACGGCATATCCGCGCATTAGTGGATCAACCAGGGAGCTGTGAACGATTGAACCGGCTGCTCCGCCATTTCCGGTCTGCATGAAACGGCCGTTCCAGTTTTCCTGCGGCAGCCATAATTCGAAACGAATGTCCGAGTCATCGGTTGGCTCAATCGAGCCGGTTACACGACAAAACGAAGGAAGTACTGAATAGTCAGGCCCGAAACCCGGAAATCCTCCTGGCGGCGCTGAAAATTCTCCGGCAGGAACAGTTTCTACATTGGTTAATATGGTATTGGGGAAATTGATCTGGGCAAGGGATTCACAGCTCATGGGTATGGATGCTGCCGTGATATTACTGTCATTGGCGGGATTCTCCTCCAGCGGTGACTCGCTGCATGAAACCAGAAGAAAGCCAGCCAATATGATAATGCTTTTGATACTATTCATTGCCAATTACTCGATAAATGTCATGAAAACAAACTAATGAAAAAGATAGCACAAAACTTCCTCCTTCTCTTGTTGCCGGGTGTTGTCACTTTTTCTGCCATGGCCCAGGAAAATTGCACCATGGTCATGGGCTTCAGTCAGACTGCAGACTGGTACCTGGCGCCGGCAGATCGTAATGGCTATAGCGGCAAAGGAGAGATTTTCGAGTCCATTGTTGATGACGGCAACTGGCAACTGAAATGGGGCAATGGCGCGGGGGTCAATGTGTACGCTAACCCTGATGCGGGGGCATGGAGCTCGCAGATTATTTCACCCTGCTTAGCAAATTCAGATGCCCCGAACAGGATTGTCTACATGATCAGCGGTCCACATGGTGAAAACGTTGATGCCTGGTCTGCCGATATTGAAATTGCCCTGGACAATATCCGGGAGAAGATTCCGAGCGCAGAAATTATTGCCTTGCAACCCGTTGTGGGCGCACCAGAAGACGCTGAAGGAGATGAATGTCACACCACAGGGACAACGTGTAAGAGCCTCATGGCAAGCCACACCGATTCTCAAGGCTATTAATGATGTTGCCGGGCGTTATGACGATGTGATTGTAGGGGCGACAACGCGACTACTGTCGTGTGATGGTTACACGGATTTCCTGGGACATATCAATAATGGCACACAGGTTAGAGGTGGTTCGTATGCCGCTGTTACCACAGGACTGTTCTACAGGGATTTTGACTGGCGCTAATTTTCCTGGGTTTCCTCACAAAACTCAGTCTGGTCTTCATTAAAGGAGACGCTGACTTCCAGGCATTCATCTTCCTCTACCTGTAGTCCGGTAGTGGAGGTCAGGCTTTCAACCTGGTGCCCCGTCTGTAATTCCCTCGCATCTGCTATGCGGCTTGGCGTTACTGCCCTGGGATCCATATCAATGTAGGAACAGGTGAATCCCCTGAGTGTACACTCGGAAGTGACATGTTCGATGCTTCGTGCTTCCATCTCGCGTTGCATGAGATCAACAGCATCCTGGTTCAACACGATGGCATTATTGGGACGGAACGTGCCAACACCAATGGCATAATCTATTGGCATCAGTGGCTCAATACTTGCGCCGAAAGCACCATCATTCTTTTTGCCCAGGTCAAAATCACCCAGATCGGCACCCTGGTCAATCAGGTACTGAATGATTGGCACATCACCAAGATTGCCTGCCACCATGAGAGGTGTGATGCCGTAATCATCATGCCAGTTCACATCCAGATCGTATTCTTCAACAAGAAGCTTGATGACTTCCAGGCGCTCACTGTAAGGGTGCTGAAAATGATAGCCATGAATAAAGCCAAGTCCAGACGCGGCACTTAAAGTAGTTTCATTATCACTGGATTTAATGGATGGATCAGCACCGTATTCCAGCAATAAACGAGTCAATTCAATATCACCGGAAAATGCTGCCCGCATAACGGCAGTGGCAAACACAATACGGGGAGAGCCACCACGCATCCTGGCACGTGGAGTATCGTTAACAACATGATTCGGCTGAGCACCTGCATCCAGCAATTTCTTAATCAGGGGAAGCGGATCATCGGTGACTACCCAGGGAAAGTTGGGGGCTGTTTCCATGTTGCGGCGGTCAACTGCCCAGAACAAGGGTGAAAAGTTGCGTGCATCGGCCTGATTCACATCGGAACCACGGTCAATCAGCATGGAAGCAAGCTCATAATGACCATTAAATATGGCAAGACCCAGTGCATTTTTACCATCGGCTACCAGTGCATTCACATCAGCACCCGCATCCAGGAGAAGTTCCGCTGTGTCATGATGGCCATTGCGAACAGCCAGATGCAGTGAAGTCAGTTCGCCACTGGCATGTTGTACCGGGCCAACTTCTCTTTCCTGCCTGTCCCTGGGGGCTGTGCCTTCAAAGCCACGCGTAGTATCAGGGGGAACAAATATTGTTCTGGCATGAACATCAGCCCCGGCATCCAGAAGCAGTGCAACAACTTCATTATGCCCCTCTGCTGAAGCCCACATCAGGGGGGTGGTGCGTCCCCAGGTTTCCATTGTGTTCACATCGGCACCATGCTCAATCAACACTTCAACAGCTTCCGCAACGCCTGTCTTGGCCGCCAGCATTAATGGTGTGTCATTGGTGACAGACACAACGGCATTCGGATCGGCCCCTGCCTCCAGCAAGACACTTAGCATTTCAGGGCTGCCATTGATAGCAGCCAGCTGCAAAGGGGTTGCCCCGGTACGATTGCTTTTGTTGACATCGGATCCTGCCCTGATTAGCTGGGTAGCAGACTCCACATCATTCCACTGGGAAGCCCAATGCAGGGCAATAGCACCATCGACCTGTGGTTCGTTAACATTCACCCCTTCGCTAATGAGTTGCTGGACACGTGAAAAATCCCCGGCTTGCATGGCATCTGCAATATCAGAGGCCAGGCCGAGTGAAGACAGCCCCAGCAAGGGAATGATCATGTATATGCGGTAAAGTAATTTCATGGTGATAACCCGTCTATTCAAAGAGGTTTACGCCGCGTACCCTGCCCAGCCATTCGGTAAGGCGTTCCAGTTCTTCATCATTGAGTTGTGCGCCACGCTCCCGCTCGCCGACCAGCAACACGCGCCATCTTTCAGGACTCAAACGTGTATTGAAAACCGGGTCGAGTGTGTGACAGGAAGTGCACCGCACTTCCATAAATATTCTGGCGTCCGCACTGGTGAAAAACTCGTCTATCTCCGGCGGCACATAATCACGAGGAAATGGGATGGATTCCGGGCCAAGAGTCTCGACCAGGAAATCAAGCAACAGGCTCTTTTCAGTATCAACCAGGGATACTGAATTTTTGCCAGAGTGTTTTTCAGCCAACAGGCCTTCCCAGCCATCGCGATCAAGTGCATAAAAGGCATAATCATCTATACCATGACAGGAAGTACAATTATTCAGGATCACATCCCTGACGGGACCGCCAGGCAGGGAAATATCAGGCCAGGTCGGTGGACGGCGAATCTGACCCGAGACTTGCGTACAAAGCAGTATTGCCAGAATGACAGGCAGGGCAATGCTAAATCGATTCAAAACTTTTCTCATCAGGCAATAGGCAGCAAGTGTGTGCTACCACCTATGCTGTCCCGTTCAATACCGTATAAATGAAGCAGGCTCAGCAGCATGTTCGCATGCTTTTCGGTGTTGTCCGGGAAGACAATATGTTTGTTGCCTTTAAATGAGCCGTCAATCTTACCTACTAGCGTGACAGGAATTTTTTCATGGGCATGCCTGTGGGAGTTCCCCATATTGCTGCCCATATACATCAGGGAGTGATCCAGTACATTGCCATCGCCTTCAGGCATGGCGTGAAGTTTTTCTAGGAATTCCGCGACCAGGCTGTAATGGTAACGGTTCATCCTGGCGTAGTTGGCAATGTTATCGGGCTTGTCCCCATGATGACTGGAGCCATGCCAGGCACCGGTAGATCCGGATTCAGGGAAATCAAAGCCACTGAGATCGCGACCCAGCATCATGGTGGCTGATCGTGTCAGGTCTCCCTCGAAGGCAAGAGAAATAAGATCGAACATCAGTCGGAAATGCACATCCTTGCTCTGCGGGATACCAAACGGTACTTCTTCGGTAGGCTCTTCAACGCCGTTGTTAATTGCAATCTGGATACGCCTTTCCAGCTCACGGATATTGTCAAGATAAGAATCCAGCCTGACTTTGTCACTGGTACCCAATTCATGTTTCAACTCAGGTATTTTTTCAGCCACGGAATCAAGGATAGAGGCATCCAGTGTGCGCCCACGACGACGCTCTTCGGCACTGCCACCTGTACCAAAGAGTCGCTCAAAAGCTACTCTTGGATTGATCTCAGTAGGAAGAGGTTCAGTTTCAGATATCCAGGACATGGAATTGGTATAGGCACAGTTGTAACCCCAGTTGCAGTTGCCATAGTTCCCGGCATCTTCAACACCGAGTTGAATAGAAGAAAGAATGGTATCCCTGCCAAACTCCTGAGCAATCAACTGGTCAATGCTGACGCCCAGGTAAGGAGCAACAGCATTGCGTCGCGGACGGGCCCCGGTAAATATCGCTGCCCCACGAGCATGATTACCACCAGGCTCTTCTTCAGTAGAAAAACACTCGGGAATATCAAGGCCGCTGATCAGGGTGACATATTCACGCAGGCCTTCCAGCGGTTTGGTCACATAAGAAAATTCAAAATCCTTTCCAGCAGTGGTAGGACTCCAGTATCCGGGTGCTACACCGTGAGGGTGCCAGATACCGACAAACCGTTTCGGCGTAACAGGTGAGGACTGCGCAAATGCCGGAATCATGGCATCCAGTAACGGTAATCCCACCGTTACACCTGCAGATCTCAGGAAGGTCCTGCGCGGAAGTTGTTTCTTTGTGATGAATTTCATGATTTTCCTCTCCAGCCAGTTATTTACTGGCAAGACTGTCGTTATTGGCGGTTTTAGTCCGCATTCGGAATTGTGGGCTGTTGATTACACCCAGTACCAATGAAGAAAAGCTGTAATTCTCTGCTTCTGCTTCTTCTACAATCTGCCTGACCACTGGCATGTCGAAATACTCTGTTCCCCTGCCCACGCCGTAGGTCATCAATTTTTCAACTGAAAAACGAACGAATTGGGGAGAATATTTTAGTAACTGTTCACGCAAACCGCTGGGACCATTAATAACAGTGCCATCCCACAATTCTACCGTGGCATCAATTGGAGAAGAGACACCGCCGAACTGCCTGGGGTGGCCTGCCATGGTGCGGTATTTGCCATCAGCATTGAAATTCTCCAGGGCAAAGCCAATGCCATCCATGATGGCATGACAGGTTGCGCAGGGCTCATTCTGGCGATGTAATGTCAGCTGATCACGTAAATTGGCAATTTGTTCCTCACCCGTTTCTTCCAAAGCAGGCACATTGGCAGGTGGGGCCGGGGGTGGTGTACCCAGCAAGTTCTCAAGTACCCAGACCCCTCGCTTGACCGGGGATGTGCGGAAATTTTCCGCCCAGGTCAAGGCCAGGAAACTACCCTGTCCCAATATGCCACGCCGATAATCCAGATCCGGACCCAATTCCACTCGTCGGAAATGTGCGCCATATATATTGGGAATTTCGTAGTGTTTGGCCAGTCGCTCATTCACAAACGTGTAATCAGCGTCGAGCAAAGTGAGAATACTGCGGTCTTCGCGAATGATGCTTTCAAACAAGAGTTCGGTTTCCTGCTGGAATGCAGCACGCAACTCGGCATCCCAGTCCGGGAAGAAAATACCGTCAGGTGAAGTAGTGGGCAGGTTGCGCAGGTACAACCATTGCTGGCCGAAATTTTTAACCAGTGCATCTGCCTTGGGACTATCCAGCATACGTCTAACCTGGGCTTCCAGCACAGCCGGCTCACTGAGCCTGTTGGCAGCAGCCAACTCAATCAATTCATCGTCAGGAATGCTGCTCCACAGGAAAAAAGACAGTCGAGAGGCCAACTCAAGATCGGAAATGGGATATACGTCCCCTTCTTCCAGATCATCAGGCTCTGCTTCCCGTCGTATCAGAAATTCCGGGTCTACCAGCAAACGACGCAGGGCCAGCTCTATGCCCTCATCAAAAGAGCCACCGGCCCGTCCTTCTTCGTAGAACGCCATCATGGGCGCAATATCATTTTCATTGACTGGTCGCCTGAATGCCTTTTTCGTCAGCGTCAATAATATACGCTGAGCACATCCCGGCTCTTCGTCAGCATTGGCAGGACTGCAAATAAAGATTTTTTCACGGCTTTCAGAATCCAGGGAAAGCTCGGGTTCAAATGGGCCGGAGATTTTCAACATGCCAATAGCAGGATGGTATTGCACCTGGGGCAGATCATTGTTTTCAATCGACTTTCGGTCGTATTGCTGGATCAGGCCAATATCAGGTCGGAAATTGGTGGCAACGAAAGTAGCCCCAACCATACGTGTGCCGGCTTTAACGGGAAGGGTCACATCCAGTGAACCGTCATGGTCTCCGCCCATACCGACAAAAATACCCAGACCGGTGTAATCAAAAAGATGAACACGTTCACCGTCGATACTCAGCTCAAGTTTTTCATCCGGGATATAGCTACCGACACCAAAATTCTGCATGGAAAAACTGTATTCACCATCTGCCGGAAAATTATGTTCAACTGCCATGCCCCCCCGGGTGTTGAAAGGCATGCCGGGCAACTGCACATTCTGAGAATTGTCAGCATCAACGATGTAGGTCATTTCAGTCGGAGAATTCCAGGTGCCCACGGCCATTTTCGCTATCCTGGCCGCAGCCCTTGTGTAGGCCTCCAGTAATGTCGGTGAAATGGTCAGTGATCCGGCCTGGTTGTCAAAACCCCTTGCTGAGGAATCCGAGGGTAAATAAAGGGAAGGATCTATTTCTATGCCAAGCAACTCCGATATGACATTGGCATATTCACTCTGGTTCATGCGATGAAGTGTTTTAGTGCCAGGATTGATATCTGCCTCTGTATCAATCTTGTTTTCAATCCATTCTGTCAGTCTTGCATAGGCACGATCATTGGGGCGATCCTGTCCTGGAGGCGGCATCATGCCGGCACGCAGTTTACGAATGGCTTTTTCCCATTCCTCGGTATGGTTGGCGATGTCGTCGCTGAGAATGGTTTCCAGGTCGAAACTGCCAGCATAATCTTCAAAGTTATGGCAGCCGACACAATATTCCTCAATGCGGGACAATTGCTGCCTGTCTGCCCGGCTACTCTGTGCAAATGTTAAAACCGAGACAAAAAGGAACAGAACCCCAATCAAAGCTGGAATATATGAGTTAGATAAAGCCCTTGAATTTACTGGCTTTGAAGCAGAAATATAGGACAACTTGGTCTCCCCTTAATAACCAGTCGTTCAACGAAAATTACCCTCATTTTCGGCTAATTGCAATCACCCCCCCCCTTCTCATTGATTTGACCATTTTTATTCATTACCTTCGTCTCCGAACCAAGATAAACACAGGGCACCTGCATATGAAAAAGTTCTGCATACTGTTATTCAGCCTTTTATTGACCACCCAGCTTTATGGGCAAGGCACACTGGAGAAAATCCAGGTCCACAGCCCTTCACTTGAAGGAAATTTGACTGGAGACAGTCCAGACAGAGATGTTTTTGTATACCTTCCCCCTGGATATTTCAGCTCAGACAAGCAGTACCCGGTAATTATTTACCTGCATGGTTATGCCGTTGGGGCAAGTGTTTATGTGGAGCGCGTCCTCAACATGCCTGCAAGTGTTGATACGGCAATGTCTGAAGGCACAGAAGAATTCATCCTTGTCATGCCCGATGCCTTCAACAAGTATGGCGGAAGTATGTATTCCAATTCACCCACCATTGGAGACTGGGAAAGCTGGATCGCAAAAGATCTTGTTTCTTATATAGACAGCAATTACAGAACCATCGGCACCCGTGAAAGCCGCGGCCTGTCCGGGCACTCCATGGGAGGATACGGCACCTTGCGAATCGGTATGAAATACCCCGAAGTCTTTGCAGCGCTTTATGCGATGAGTTCCTGCTGCCTGCTTAACAATGCACCAACACAGGAAGCTGTTGAAGCCCAGGTAACTCGGATGACAGAGGGCTTTGAAGGATACCAGTCCGGTACATTTGCAAATGCCATGCAGGCTCAAGCCTCAGCCTGGGCACCCAACCCTGACAACCCTCCCTACTATTTCGATTTTCCCTACAGAGATGGTGAAGAGCAGTCACTGGTTAGCAGAAAATGGACCGCAAATTCTCCTCTAATATTCGTCGACCAGTATGTCCCTGCTTTAAGTCAATACAGGGCAATTACCCTGGACGTTGGCGATGAAGATGGCCTGGAAGCGACTAACACACAGATGTCTGCTGCTCTGGAAAGGCTAGATATCGATCATGGATACGAGATTTATCCCGGAAATCACGGCAACAGGGTTGGCCAACGTTTTATTGACAATGTTTTGCCGTTTTTTGCGGAACACCTGGACAGAGAATAATGCGAAGCGTCAGGGGCCAACGCGCTGCTGGAGCTCGTTGATACGACTTTGTATCTGGTTCAGGGTCTGGTTGAGTTGGAGTCTGTAGACATTGATGGATTCAATGTCCTGCTCGGTGGAATCCACACGGCTGACAAGACCGTTTTGCAAAGTGGCGACATTGGTTTTTACACCGTTGAGATCAGACAGGATGCTGCTTAACTGATTATCCAGATCATCCATGCCCGCAATGTTATTGCTCACCGTCTGGATACGGGTCTGCAAATTATTCAATTGGGCTGTTGTTTCATTCAACGTATTACTGTGGCCAGACAGCACCCCTTCCATGGACGTCATCGTGCCTTTTGCCTGCTCTACAAATCGATCCAGTTCCGCAAGATCGGCAGTGTGATTCCGATAGTTGGCCCAGAGCAGATCAATCTGTGTGAAATTGGTATCCACCCTTTCCAGCAGTCCCATGGAAGACTGTTCAGCACTTTCATCCACCAGGTTCAATCGGTTTTGTAATTGCTGGATACGTCCCTGGGCATCAATCAAAGACTCCTGCATTTTCAGACCATTGTCATAAAAGTAATACCCGGCACCCCCGGTAGCGAACAAGCCAAGAACCAGGATGGTCAAAAGAAATTTCACACCCCCGCTGGTCCCAACTTCCACAACCTCATCCAGAACCGGGACAGAAGTACCTCGCTTCATCTTGCGGTGGGAAGCCAGTTCGTCGCGTTCAGGGACGATGCTGGGGATATCCTCGATATGATCTTTGTCAGACATGGTGCGTATTATAGGGTTTTTTGATGTAAGAAAAAAATGCAATTCACAATTTGTGAAAATTAATTTTTAGTAAAATTAGACTGATAGATTAAAAACTTACAGTACTTTCGACGCTTTTACAGCCTAAAAGGTTCAATCGCGTTTAAAACTCCCACTCAAAAAGGCGGCCGCAGGACGCCCAAAAAAGCTCAAATTTTGGTGGCGTCATGAGCGACGTCCGGACAAGGCAAAAATATTTTTCGATGCCGGGAACAGTACTCTAGCTACAGGAGCGGCTCGGGAAATATTTTTAACGCCGTACGGACTAGCGCAATAGCCACATAACACCCCCCTTCCAATCACAAAGCAAAAAAAACCCCGCTTGTGCGGGGTTTTTTAAAGCTTTGGATGGATTACATCATCCCACCCATGCCGCCCATACCGCCCATGTCAGGCATTGGAGCAGCAGATTTCTCTTCCGGAATCTCACTCACCATTGCTTCGGTAGTGATCATCAGGCCAGCAACAGAACCGGCAGCCTGAAGGGCTGAACGGGTCACTTTGGCCGGGTCGATAATACCCATTTCAATCATGTCGCCATATTCACCAGTTCCGGCATTGAAGCCATCGTTGCCTTTACTCTGGCGTACTTTATCCAGAACAACAGAACCGTCTTCACCGGCGTTATCAGAGATCTGGCGCAAAGGCATAGCCAAGGCACGCTGAAGAATCATGAGACCAACATTCTGGTCTTCATTGTCACCGCGCAGTTGTTCGACATTCTGCAGTGCACGAACCAACGCAACACCACCACCAGGAACCACACCTTCTTCTACCGCAGCGCGTGTAGAATGCAGGGCGTCTTCAACGCGGGCTTTCTTCTCTTTCATTTCAATTTCAGTACCAGCACCAACCTTGATTACCGCAACACCGCCAGCCAGTTTAGCTACGCGTTCCTGCAGTTTTTCACGATCGTAATCAGAAGAAGTTTCTTCGATCTGCTGACGAATAGACTTAACACGTCCTTCAATCTGCTCAGAGTTACCTGCACCGTCAATGATAGTCGTGTTGTCCTTGGTGATCTGAATACGCTTGGCGGAACCCAGATCTTCGATAGTCGCTCCTTCAATGCTCAGGCCAACTTCTTCAGAAATCACAGTACCACCTGTCAGGGTAGCAATGTCTTCCAGCATAGCCTTGCGACGATCACCAAAGCCTGGCGCTTTAACAGCAGCTACTTTCATCACACCGCGCATGTTATTGACTACCAGAGTAGCAAGGGCTTC
>Ga0181559_10005813_pt1 | contig 11735 bp, 4 predicted proteins | sample 011ome_21_FD_133752 | JGI IMG/M metagenome (GOLD analysis project Ga0181559, IMG submission 133752) | Coastal salt marsh microbial communities from the Groves Creek Marsh, Skidaway Island, Georgia - 011508AT metaG (megahit assembly) | ecosystem: Environmental > Aquatic > Marine > Intertidal zone... | reverse complement strand
TATAGACTGTGTGTGTAACGACAAAACATTCTTTCATGCGCGGCGTCGAAGACGGTTCGTTCGTTCGTTCGTTCGTTCGTCGCGCGCCGACGCCGGACCCGCCGGTCTCGAGCCGCGCCGCGCGGTCGCCGGAAGAGACGCGCTCCGCTCGCGTCGCCAGACCTCCGCGCTCGTCCCGAAAAAAGGGAGAAAGAGGGAGAAAAGGGAGAAATCACCGCGCGTCTTCGAGGGGCTCGCGCGGAAGCAACCCCCCGAGCGCGAGCACCTCGAAGAACGCGCCCGCCATGTCGCGCCGGCGGCGGAAAAGCGCCTCCGCCGACGCGTCGCTCTCGGACCCGGCGGCGGCTTCGCCGACGGTCTCGCGCAGGAACGCCAAACACGCGTCCGCCGCGGCGAGGCGCGCGCGCGCGTCGATGAGCGCGAGCGCGTCGCGGTGCAGCGCTCGCAGCGCCGCCGCGACGCGTCGGCTCGGCACGCGCGCCGCGAGCGCGTCGCCGCGCGCCAGCATGCGCTCGATGTCGCCCTTCTTCTCGCGGCGGCTCGCCTCGAACGCGCCCAGCTGCCGTTGACACGATTGCGCCGCGGTGGTGAGGACCACCAGGAGCGCGTCCCCCGCGGTGGCCACGTGGCGGTCGAGGGGCGCGCCCGACGGCCCGACGGCGCTCGCCGGCGCGACGGCGTCGCCGACGCGCGTCGCCGCGGCGGCGCCCTCGACGGCGGCGGCGACGCCGGGCGTGACGCGTCGCTTCAGCATCCTGCCGCACCGCGCCGTCGCGTCCAGCGCGGCGGTGGCGCCGTGTTCAGCCTCGTGGCGCACGAGCTGCGCGGCGATGCGCCGCGCGGCGGCGCGGGACGCGCCGTCCAGCGCGACCGCGGGGACCGCCGCGTCGCGCGACGGCGGCGAGGCGACGCGGGCGCCGCGAAACGCGGGCACCGCGTCGGGCGGCCCGGGCACGGCGTCGTCCCGGCGCACCGGGGAGTAGTCGGGCGCGAACCTGGCGGACTCGGGGGCGATGCCGGCGCACTGCGCCATGGCGTCCGCGGTGTCGAAGATCTGCACGTGCTCCAGTCGCCCGGCGACGTCGCGGGCGTCCGTCCAGGTGAGGCGCCTGGCGGCGGGTCCGGTCTGCGGACACGAGGAGCCCCGGCGGAGCACGACCTCGCCGTCGCGCGTCTTGTGCGGCGCGAAGGGCGTGGGCACGACGCCGTGGCGCACCGTGGGATCCAGGAGCGAGACTTTGCGCGACGCGATGTCCGCGGCGACCGCGTCGAGGGCGTCGAGCAGCCCGTCGTCTGGAGAGGTTGGTCGGGTCTCGCGCTGGTCAGCACGCGGAGGCGCACAGCTGTGCGCGGAAGCCGCGAGAAAGGGAGGCGCGCGCGCGTATCGCGCATCCGCGACGGCGACGCACCTTTCAGGTCGGCGAGGAGCTGCGAGACATCCGCGCTTGAGCGCCTAGGCGAGCGGTCGCCTCCCTCGCTGGACGCGACCGAGGAGGCGCGCGTCGCCCGCGTCGCGGGCCCCACCGGTTTTCGGCCGGGGGGGAAGCAACCGAGCGCGCGTGACTTGACGGGCACGACCGCGACGCCGCTCGAGGTCCGCGCCGCGGAGGGGTGCGGAGTGGGAGGCGCGGAGGCCACCATCGGGGGCTTCGACTGGGAGACGCCCATGGTTGGCCGTGCTCGACGCGCTGTGACCGCAGGATCGTCGGGCCGCGAGGAGGGTGCCTGGAAACGAAGTCGATCGAAGTTCTTGAGTTTGCGTTACTTCGGGGCGTCGGGCACTACTGTCTCGGTTTTCGCACACGCACGCAGTTTGAACGTCGACCGCGCACCAGACCCGCCACGCGCCGCGCACGTCCGAGTCTCTTCCTCGAGCGATCGCTTCTGTCGGTGCGTCCAGACGCGCGTGATCGGGGCCGAGGGCGCAGGACGCGAGGACGCGTCTCGACACTCGCGATGGTGGTCACCTCGGAGCTGTCGATGACCGCGGTGACCGCGTTCGGGCGGATCGCGTCTCCGCCCGGCCAGGGCACCGGTGCCCTGTCCGCGACCCCCATCGCCACGGCGCCTCGCGCTGACGTCCAGTGGCGCTGCGGCACCGCAGGCGCCGTCGTGGGCTCGATCGGCGCCGCGGACCGCGCGTGCCGCGTGTTTCTGCCCGTGCGCCCCGCGCGGGGCGCCCGCCGCGGTGGGCACACTGGGCACACCGCTTCGCGCGGCGGCGCGCGCGGCGCCGCCGCGCGAAGCGGTGTGCCCAGTGAGGGCGAGGAGAAGAGGCCCGTGGATTACGGCGAGTACGGCCGGCGCGCGAAGCAGGAGCTCCGCGCGAACGCCGCGGCCGCGTTCCCCAAGTTCGTGCTCGTCTCGGCGTCGCTCTTCGCCGTCGCCGGCGGGGTGGACTTTTTCAAGTTTTGCCGCGGCATGCGCGACGGCGGCGCCGAGCGGCGCTGGCGCGACCTGACGGACGGGGCCAAGTCCGGTAAGGACGGGCACGCGGGCGAGCCCACGGTGATTTACGACGTGCGCGGCCGCGTGGTCGCCACGCTGAGCTCCGAGGCGGTCAAGCTCAAGGACGTCGCGCCCGCCGTGTGGCAAGCCATCGTCGCCACCGAGGACCACCGCTTCTTTACGCACTCGGGCGTCGACGCGCGCGGTTTGGCGCGCGCCGTCGGGAGCCTCGGGAAGCGCGGCGGCGGGAGCACCATCACGCAGCAGCTGGTGAAGAACTTAGTGCTCTCGTCCGATCGAACGGTGTCGCGGAAAATAGCGGAGATTCTGCTGTCGTTGAAGGTTGAGCGAAGCCTCACGAAGGACGAGCTCCTGGAGGCGTACCTGAACCACGTGTACTGGGGGCACGGCGTCTACGGCGTCGCCGGCGCGGCGGCTTCGTATTTCGGGAAAACCCCGAACGAACTCGATGTCGGCGAAGCGGCTTTGCTGGCGGCTCTGTTGCCCGCGCCGGAGGCGCTTTCGCCGTACGCCAACCCCGCGGGCGCGCGACGCGTGCGGAACACCGCGCTGCAGTGCATGGCGAAGCACGGGTACCTGGACGACGCGCAGGCGAGACGGTTCGCGGCGTCGCCGTTACCGGCGAGCCTCGCGCTGCGCCCGCCCAGCGACCTCGAGCGGAGCACCGGTTTGGAGTTCTCCAGCGCGGAGCACGCGTCCGCGTACACGGGAGGCAGGGGCGTTCCGAGGCTCGGGAGAGGCTCCGCCGCGCCGTACCGCGCGCCGTTCTTCGTCTCGGAGGTGCTGTTCCACCTGAAGGAGCTCTTCCGCGGACAGGACGTGCTGGCGGAGGGCGGGCTGAAGGTGCACACCACTCTGGACCTGGCTCTGCAGGAGGAGGCGGAGCGCTTGGTGCTGGAGGACGGCTTGGTGCCGCTGCGGGGCGAGGACAAAGGCGAGGCGGCGCTAGTGGCGATCGACCCCAACTCGGGGGGCGTGCGCGTCCTGGTCGGCGGGCGCGAGTACGCCAACTCGCCCTTCAACCGCGCCGTTCTGGCGCGGCGCGCGGCGGGGAGCGCGTTCAAGCCCTTCGTGTACCTCGCCGCGCTCGAGGCGCAGGTGGTCACCCCGTCCACGCTGATCCAGGACGAGGCGCAGACCTTCGAGGTCCCCGAGGGCGAGGAGAAGACGTACACGCCGCTGAACTACACGCGGAAGTACAAAGGGACGGTGACCTTGCGCGACTGCCTGGTGGAGTCGCTCAACGTCCCCACCGTGAAGGTTGCGGAGATGGTGGGCGTCCCAAAAATCATCGAGATGTCCCGAAAGCTGGGGATCACGTCGCGCTTGCCCGACGCGCTGTCGGTGGCGCTGGGGAGCTGCGAGACGACGCCGCTGGAGATGGCGGTGGCGTACGCCACCGTCGCCGCGGGGGGGGTCTACTCCAAGCCGCACCTCATCACCAAGGTGCGCGACCGCGCCGGCGCGGTGGTGTACCGGCACAAGGGCGTGCGCCGCCTGGCGGCGACGCCGGCGGCGACGGCGTCGCTGCACGGGATGCTGCGCGCCGCCGTCTCGCGCGGCACGGGCCGAGCCGCGGCGGTCGGCTGGAACGCGGCGAACGCCGCGGGGAAGACGGGCACGAGCGACGATTACCGAGACGCGTGGTTCGCGGGGTATACGCCGTCGCTGGCGTGCGTGGTGTGGGCGGGCCGGGACGAAAACACGTCGCTGCCCGGGACGGGCGCCGAGGTCGCGGCGCCGCTCTGGGCGCGCTTCATGCGAGCCGCCGCCGCCGCCGGCCTGGGGGGCGGGCGCGCGGGAAGCAAGCGCCGGGGGGGACGGGAACGGCGGGGCTGACATTTTGCTTTTTGTTGTTATGACAGCGGAGGGTGTTCTTCGTGCCGTGCCGCTCGCCCTCTCAGCGGAGCGAGAGGGGCGGTTTCGTTCGCTCGGCTCGCTGTTTCGAAGGGTCACCGACGCGAAGGTCACCGGGGAGGAGGGAAGCTGGACTGCGCCTGATGTTCCTGCCTTTGCGCGGTCGCGACGCTCCGCGAGAACTCCGCCGCCTGCGCCGCCTGCCTCTCCATCTCCTCGATGCGCTCGAGCGTCACCGACTTCAGAGGCATGATCTTCGGTTTGCTCAGCACCTCGCTCAGCGCGCCTTTCTCCGAGTACACCAGCCCGGACTTGGGGAGCACCTCCGTGAGCTTCGCCGCGGGGGGGGCGCTCATCGCACCCGAGACCCGGTGGAGGAGACTCGGTGCGCGCACCGGGGAGTGGGTCGAGCCCCGAGAGGACGTCAACTTTGAAACGAAAAACCAGCCGCGAAAAGCGGAACGAATCGGTCGTTCCACGACGCACTCGGACCTTCCGCGCCCCTTCACTTCCCCCCCGCACGCCGAACCCACCCCGCTGGGACCTTCGCTCGAGGCGATGGGTGAAGTCTCGGGGAGCCCCGCGGGCTCGGCGTGGGCCGCGGCGGCGTTGTTCGCGCGCGTCCTCGCCTCGATCCTCGCGGTCGCCGGGCCCGCGGTGCTCGGGGTGCCCAGCGCGTTCCGACTGGACGCGCCGATGACGCACGAGGTGCTCACGACGACACGCGTCGCCGCGGCGGCGCACACGCTGGTCGTGCTCGTGGCGCACGCCCTCTCGTCCGCGCGCGCCTCCTCGAGACCGCCGCCGTACGCGCGCGCACGCGCGGGTCTCGTCGTCGCGACCGCGCGAGCCGTCTCGGCGTTGACGATGGGCACCGCGGTTTGGTTCGTCGCCGTCGCGTGCTTCGGGGTGTCGGCGGCGGGCAAGCCCCTGGAGACCGCGCACCTCGCCGCGCTCTTGGCGTCGCTCACGCTCGTGCCCGGTGCCGTGCGGCACGGCGCGCCGCTCGGTGGCGCGGCCGCGACGACGTGGGGCGTGCTCGTGACGGCGGCGCGCGGCGTCGACGACGGCGCGGCGCCGCCGCCGTCGTCGAAAAACGTCGAAAAACGCGCGCCGTTTCCGCGCCGGCTCCGCGAGTTCGAACACGCGGACCTGGTGTGGGTGCTGGGCGGCTGGGGCGCCTCCCTCGGGGCGTGGTGCGGCGCCATGGTGATCCCGCTCGACTGGGACAGGCCGTGGCAGAAGTGGCCGGTGCCGTGCGTCGCCGGCGCCGTCGCCGGGTTCGGGCTCGGGGTGTTCGCCGCCGCGGCGACCGTCTGCGTCTTCGCGCTTCATCCGGCGACGCCGACGGCGAGAAGACGGCGGAAGACGGAGTGAACGCGCAGCGTCTATTAGATATGTATCATCGCGAGCTAGAGTGCGGGAGATGCCGTACGTGTGCGCTACCGAGTGTTGTGTGACGTACCGAGGTGTTTACGTGTGTTTTTTTTATAGAGTCGCGCGTTCCACTCTCCGAGCGGAACGTCGCGGCGGTTTCGAAGCCAACGAAGTCTGCAACGAAAAACGACTCACTGGCATCGGCATGGTCGGCCTGTCGGCGGAAATCGTGTGCAGAAATTCAAGCTGTCGCCCAAAAAAAATCGTCCCAAATGTCCGACTGCGTTCCATACAAACGGCGCTGTTAGGAATGCGGTCTGGCCACGCTCGCGCGCGCCTTCGAGTCTGAGCGTCCCCAGATCCCTTTGTTGCTCGACGTTTGATCGGGTCGGGCGTCAGAAAACCCCTCGCGAGGCGTCGAGAGCGCGCGCGCGCCTCGGTCGGAGACAGCGCCGGTGTCGCGCCTGGGTTTCCAAGTGCAGGTCGGTGGACCTCCGGAGACGGCGTCCGAGATCCGCACCCATCCGGCGCATCTGGCGAGATGGCTTCCGACGCAGCGCCTGCGCTGAATGGCCAGACACACGCGAATATCGGGGCGGACGCGGAGGTGTCGCCCGCGACGCCCGCGGTGAAGGATCGGATCGACAGACCGGAAGTGCCCGGCACGTGTCTGTCCTTGCGCATCCTGGAAGGTACGTCAGGTTCCCCTCCTCGTCCCGCGGCGGTGGGCACACCGCCGGTTCGTCACACAGCCTGCGCCGCGCCGAACGAAGGCGACGCGCGCCAGGGTTCGGTCGCTCCCGCGCGTTTCTTCTTTCGTTTCCGTCGGTTTCGGTGATCCGTCTCGCGCGCTCGCCGCGCGTCCGCTCACGCGCCGTCCCTCACGCTCTACAACCCGGAACGACGCAGACTTCGAGATCCGTGACCGCCGGGACGAGCAGAAGATGGTGGGCCTGGAGTCCATCCGGTGCAGCAACGTGGTGGTGTTCGGCAAGGCGCGGAAGCTGGAAGGCGGCGAGGGAAGCAAGCGCCCGCGCGAGATTTTACCGTCTCCGAACCCGGTGGACAAACCGCCGCACCCGCTCAAGTTATCGGAAGTGCTGGACTGGACGGTGTCGTACTCCGACCCGCCGTGCCTGTGGCTGGTCACCCTGCGCGCCTGGTACAAGCTCGTGGAACCCTCCCCCGCGTACTTGCGCGTGTTCGCGCCCATGCAGCGGCGGGTCGCCTTCGCCGCCGCCGCCGCCGAGGCGCTGCGCCGGAACTGGAACGTGCGCCTGGAGGACGCGCTCGCGTTCTGCGCGGACAACACGGAGGTTGTTCCCGGCGACCTGCTGGACCCCAAGTTCCGCGTGCTGGCCGCCTCCAACGCCGCGGCGGCGGAGCTCCAGCGCAAAGACGCCGAGGCGGCGGCGCGCGGCGCCGGCGAGTCCCCCGCGGGCGCCAAGGAAGCCGGCGACGAGGCGTCTCGTCTCGTCGTCGCGCCCTTGCGCTACGACGCGCGCGACGTCATCGCGGACGGCGCGTTCGTCGCGCAGCAGCTGGAGAGCCTCCGCACGTCCGGGTCGCTGGTCCCCGGCTCGGAGCTCACCAAGCCCCCGGTCATCGACGCGTTCGCGAACGTGCTCGAGGAGACCAAGAAAAAAGAAGCCGCCGAGGCCAAGACGGCGCGCAAAGCCGCGCAGAGAGCCGCGCAGAGAGCCGCGCAGCGCGAGCGGCTCGCGGCGACCCGGCGGGGAGAGGGAGGCGGCGGGGGAAGTTCTTCCCGACCTTCGCGCGCTGTGCCTAGTGGGCCGCGCGAACCCAGGCTTTTGCCTCCGCCCACTCCCGACCCGGCTGTTCCCGAGTCGTTCGGCGCGACGCCGGCGCTCGTCGCCGAGACGCTGGCGCTGTGGGACTTCACGCAGACGCACGGCGCGTTTTTGCGGATCCCGCCGTGCCCCTGGCCGAGGTTCCGGCGCGCGTTCCTGGCGGACGCGTCGGAGACGAAGCCGTCGGACGCCGCGCTCATCCGCGACGTGTGCGTCGCGCTGCTGCGCGTCGGCGAGGGCCCCGTCGCGGGCTCCTCCATCGCCGGCGGCGAGGGCGCCGCCGCCGCCGCCGCGACGCGGCGCGCCGCGGCGCAGCCCGCCACCGCCAAGACGGCGACGCAGATGGAGGAGCCCGACGATCTGCGCATGCTCGACTGGAGCGAGCGCGTCGGCGCGACCCTGGGCGTGTACACCGCGGGCACGGCCGCCGAGGCCGTGGGCGTCCTGGGCCCCGGGCCGCCGACGTGGCCTTCGGAGGCGATCAAGGCTGGCGCGGCGGCGGCGGCGAAGGCGCTGGCGTCCGGCGAGGAGGGCGCGGCGGCGACGGCGACGCTCCGCCCCGCGGCGCGCGTCGCGCTCGCCGCGGGCCTCTGCTGCGTGGCGTGCGACTCCGAGGAGATGAACGAGGCGATGAAGGCCAAGACGGAGACCACGCGTGCGGCGCACAACATGGGGCACCTGCCGCTCGCGCCGCGGCGCGTGAAGCCCAAGCCGCTCGATCCCGCGAATCCGCCCGCGAGCGGCGACGCGAAAGCGCCGGACTGGGCGGAGACGCTCATCGAGTGGGTGCGCGACGCCGCCGACCGCGGCGCGTACCTCCGCCACCGCCCGATCGCGCGGGACGAGACCGGCCGCGCGTACCACATCCTCGGCGGTGCCTCGGGCGCGGCGATGCTGTTCGTGCAGGACCCGACCCCGGAGGAGCGCGCGCGGCGCGAGGCGGGCGCCGACTCGGACGACGAGGCGGCGGCGCCGTCGGCGAAGAAACCGAAGACGGAGGGCGCGACGGAAATCGCGGCGGAAATCGCGACGGACACTCCTCACACGCCGGAGGCTCAGAAGCCGCGCGAGGATCCCGCGGCGCGCGCGTCGCGCGTCGCCGCCGAGGCGCGCGCGTCCATCAAGCGCGGCCGGAAGGAGAACGACGCGCTGGGAAAGCTCGCGACGTCCATGGACGTGTGGCCGACGCGGTGGGGCGTGTTCGAGGTTGGGCCGAAGATGAAGAGCCTGAAGGAGTGGCTGGACGACGACCCGCGGAACCCCGCCTTCGCGGACGAGCGCCGGCTCAAGTCCATCTCCGCGCTCCTCATGAAGACCGCCGCGAAGCCGGCCCCTCCCCTTCCTGCGCCTCGTGAAGGCAAAGATGCAGTCAAAGATGAAGGCAAAGATGCAGTCAAAGATGCAGTCAAAGACTCCGGAGGGGATGTCGAGATGGCCACCGAGCCGAATGCCGAGACGGCGGCCGAGACGGCTGACGCGGAGACACGAAAGGGCGCCGACGCGGACGTTTTCGGTTTGCGCCGCGACGGGTACGCGGCGCTGGACGAGGCGGGCGACGCGGTCGTCTCGGCACGCGCGTCCGGGGACGCGCACGCCCGGGCCCGCGCGCGCGACGACGCCGCGACAGCGTTGTGCTCGGTGATCCGATTCGTGCTGAGCGGCTCCACCAAGTTCTGGGCGCAGTCAACGCAGTGGCTGCGCGCGTGCCTGAACCTGTGCGCCGCGCTCCCCGACGCGCTCGGCACGGGCGCCGGCGCGCCGGCACCCGGCGACGCCGCCGGCGACCGGCTGGCGGTTGTGGTGTCCCGCGTGCTCCCCCCCCTGGAGGCGATGCTCCGCGCGTCGGGCGCGACGGCACAGGAGTGGCTCGAGCGCCGCGAGGCTTGGTTCACCGGCCTGCGTGGCGTGGAGGACTTCGACCTGCGCGTCCCGCCGAAGGCGCTCATGTCCGTGGAGGACGCCGAAGCCGCCGTCGCGCTCGCCGCCGCGCAAGCCGCCGAGGCGATCGAGTGGAGCACCACGGACGCGGCGCTGGCAGGCGCCGCGGCGCTCTCGGTGGCGCGGTCGGCGCGCCTGCTGGCCACCCTGTGCAGCGCACTGAGCCCCGACCCCGAGCGTCTGACCAAGGAGCAGTTCCTGGCCGCCACGCCCCCCGCCACGCACGCCGCCACGGTCACCGCGTGCGCGCCCGGTTCGGTGGTGGCGCTCGTGCGCAAGGGCATGAAGCTGACGCGCGAGCGGTACCTCGACACGCGGGTCGGATTCACACCCGAGGGCTGGATTCCGCTCCGCGAGCTTCGACCGGTGGAGCGCGCGGTGGTGCGCGGCGTGGCGTACCGCGCCGCCGTCCCCGCGCCCCCCGAGTGGCAGGGCATGGGCACGCCGCCGTGCGTGTGGGTGCTCCTCGAGCTCCTGGACCCGGCGATGATCATGCCTGGCCGCCGCAAAGCCGGCGAGGCGCCCGCCGGCGGCCCGCGGCTGGTCTCGGCGCCCGTCTTCGCCGGCGGCGAGATCGCCGACTACATCATCGACTGGGAGAAGTACTCCGCGTGCCTGGACCGCCCCTGGGCCAAGGGTGCGCGCATCCAGATGCTCTTCGAGGACCTCACCGCGGGCGCCGACCCCACCGCCTACGGCGCGCTGCCGCCGCCGCCCGAGCCGCCCAAGGAAGCGGCGCCGGAGAAGCCGGGAGCGTCCGCCGCCCCGGCTTCGGACGCGACGGCTTCGGACGCCAAAGCGGCGCCTGAGGGCGACGTGAGCGCGGGCGCGTCTCCGGGCACGCTTCCCACGGGGCCGGGAAGCAAAGAGACGGCGATTTCCGGACCCGAGACGACCGCTGTGACGGCTGTGACGGAAGCGACGGTGACGAAGGATGACGAAACCGAAAACGAAAAAGAGAAACCGAAGGTTGGCATATTGAAAGGCGCCAACGGCGCCGAGTACTGGCTCGGGCGCGTGTCGCGCGTGCGCGGCGGCGACGACCCGTGGGAAAACACGCAGGTGCTCTTCGACAGCGACCCCGACGGCGAGGAGCCCATGTGGGTGTGCCCCTGGGAGATCGAGCTCGCGCCCGCGGCGTACCAAACCTCCGAGGACCGCGCGCACGACCCGTTCGGCAAGCCCGGCGGCGGCGGCGCCGCCGACGCGGAGGACTCGGCGCGCAGCGCCGCGAACCAGGCCAAGTGCGACGCCGGCAAGGCCATCGCCGTGCGGCTGGGGTGGCCGCGCGGTTCGCGGTCGGCGCGCGAGGAGTTCCAGACCTGGCGCGAGGCGGCGATGCCGCACGGCGGGCGGCCCCCGCGCGCGCCCACGTTCTGCCACAGCGAGCTGGACCTGTACAAGGTTCTGACGAATGTGCTGTGCGACGGCGGGTACGAGCTCGTCACGGCGGAGAAGAACTGGAAGAAGATCGCCAAGACGCTGGGCAAGGACCTCACCACGCAGACGAGCGCGTCCTTCGCGCTCCGCACGCACTACCAGCGGTGCCTGCTGGACCTCGAGAACTGGCTCTGGGCGAACGTGGACACGCTCGGGCCGAGGCCGGACAGCTTCGACGACGCGAGCGACGCGAAAGACGCGAAAGACGCGACGGCGCCGGCGCGCGCCGCGCCGCGCGGCGCCGCCGACGACGCGATGGACGCGGATGGCGCGAGTGACGCGGCGGAGGAGGACGGGTATGCGGACTCCGACGACGCGAAGTCGGCGGGTGACGACAAAGAGGCTGGCGGGCCCGCGGAGGAGGAGCCCGAGGAGGAGCCCGAGGAGGAGCCCGAGGGGGACGAGGCGTTTGACCCCGACGCCGAGAGCGACGAGGGCGACGACGCCGAGAGCGACGAGGACTTCGCGCTGGAGACGAAGTGATGCGAGTGATGGCGAGACGGAAAAAAATAATCTGAAACCGTGACCGCGTGAGGGCGATTTCGTATATGCGTCTTTGGTCTCCAAATTATTCCACGAAATCGCGCTCGCAAGCGACCGACGCTCGATCGAGCTCGAAACCGATCGACGGCGAGCGTCCGAAAATCAGCGCGACGAATCTCAGCCAGAGAGCGACACGTCGCGCGAAGGCGCACGGTTCGGTTCGTCGCGCGGCGGCCGGACTCCTCCATTGGTGCCCGCGCCGGTGACGGTCTCTGGCACCATGTGCGTGTCCGAACAGAAGCAGAAGAAGCTGTCGGCGCCCCTCGTCGGCCGCCGCGGCGGCATGGGTGCGTGCGGCGT
>Ga0181559_10005811_pt1 | contig 11737 bp, 7 predicted proteins | sample 011ome_21_FD_133752 | JGI IMG/M metagenome (GOLD analysis project Ga0181559, IMG submission 133752) | Coastal salt marsh microbial communities from the Groves Creek Marsh, Skidaway Island, Georgia - 011508AT metaG (megahit assembly) | ecosystem: Environmental > Aquatic > Marine > Intertidal zone... | reverse complement strand
GCGACTGCGAATCCCACTGCTGACACGTGCGACCGTTCCTCGTCCTCGTCTGGCACCCTCGATACCCTTCGTCTCTCCACCCTCGGAGCGTCTCGTCGCATCCCCAGCCGAGCGCGGCCGTCGCGTCGTTCCCCGCCGTCTCGTTCGCGCCCCGGCTCGCGTCCGCCGCGTCGTCGACGACGCCGCCGACATCGCCTTCGCCCGCCGCATCGCTGCGCGCGCCCGCGCCGCGCGCCGACACCGCCGACGTCACCGTCGCCGTCGCCATCAACGCCGCGCCGACGACCACGGCGTCGACGCGTCGCCATCGCCGTTGAATTCTCCCGTGCCCCCCTCGACGCACGCGCCTCGCGTCGCGCGTCTCGCGTCGCGTCGTCGCCCGCGTCGTCGCCCGCGCCGCGCGTCGCGACGTCTCCCGCATCGTCTCGAAGCGTCTCGCGCGCGCGTCTCGCGCGCGCGCGTCTCGCGCGTCTGCGCGCGCCGTCGCGCCGTCGCGGTCGGGCCAACACCCTATCGATTTTAGCGCGCACTCGCGTCTCGCTACATAGCGATTCGTCACCCTTCAAAGCGGGTCCACCCCGCGCCGCGGATCAAAGACGAACGCCCGTCGACGGCGCGATTTCGAGACGTCGATCGACCCGTGACTGTTTGCGCATACGCGCGTCGACGTGCTGACATTTTTTATATAGCGTCATTGGAGGTATTCTAGTACCTCAGCGTTCATATAAGGACGGTGCGTATACCTATTTACCAGAGAAATGGCAAAGGCCCTGTCGTCACGCGCGCTGACGCGGATCGATCGCCATCCGCGTCAGCATGCCGAGCGCGACGCGCGTGTACGAGCTCTGGGACGTCGCGCGGTCGCCGCGCGCGTGCGTCGACGCGGTGCTCGACGCGATCGCGCGTCGTCGTTCGTCGCGCGCGTCGTCGCGCGCGTCGCGCGATCGCGAAGACGCGATGCGCGTGGTGTGCCTCGGCGGCGCGCTGGGACGGGAGATGAGCGCGATGGTGGCGACGGCGTGGACGAGGCGAGGCGCGGGACGACGCGCGGAGGTGGCGTCGTGCGCGGTGACGGCGACGAGACGCGCGATGGACGACGCGACGGAGGAAGAGGCGACGCTGGTGTTCGTGGTGGAGACGGCGGAGGGCGACGAACCGGCGGCGGAGGCGCGGGACGCGGTGAAGATGATTTTGAGGGAGGCGAAGGCGCGAAACGGCGACGGCGCGGGCGACGCGCGCGGGCGGAGGTACGCGACGGCGATGGTCGGGGATTGCGACATCATCGGCGATCGCGCGGCGTATCGGAGTAATCAGAGCGTGGTCGAGGATTGTAACGCCGTGGGGTTGGCCGTGGACGCGGCTTTGAGACGGTTTGGATGGACGCGCGCGGCGGAGAGTTTGCGCGTGGACAAGTCGAAGGAGGACGACGACGCGTGGCGGCGCGGTCGAAGCGCCGCCGTCGACGCGTGGGTAGCTAAATTGTAGCGCGCGTAGGCGCGGTCGAAGCGCCGCCGTCGACGCGTGGGTAGCTAAATTGTAGCGCGTGTACAGTAGTGATCAAAAACAATAGATGGTCGTCGCGCGTCGAGATCACATCGCGAGTTTGAGCATCGCCGTGAGCTCGGCGTCGTTCAGCGCCACGCAGTTGCCCTTCATGGACGAACTCTGTTTTGACTTCTCCACGACGGAGGCGAAATCGGATTCCTTCAATCCGAGGCTTCCCAATCCCGGTACGCCGCAGTATTCGCACAGATCGACGATCCACGCGATACCGTCTTGCACCGTGGCGTCTGCGTTCCCCGTGATCGCGCGCGCGACTTGCGCGTATCGCTCGAGCGCGCGCGCGGCGAGCGCCGGATCTTCGGCGGCGACGCGCCCCTCCAACGCGGCGATGTTAATCGTCCACGAGTGCGGCAGCAGCGATGCGCAGATCGCGCCGTGCGGCGCGTGTAGTAAACCACCTAGCGTTCCGCTGAACCCGTGTACGGCGCCGAGCTTGGCGTTCGCCAAGGACAAGCCGCCGTAGTACGAGCACAGGCACATTTGCTCGCGCGCGTCGATGTCTGAGCCGTCGTCCACGACGCGGCGAAGCGCGCCAGCGCCGGCGACGATGCCAGCCATGGAAATCGCATCAATCATCGGATTCGGCACGCAACACACGTACGGCTCGATGCACTGCGTGAGCGCGTCCAGTCCAGTGTCCACCGTCACCGCGCGCGGCAGACTCAGCGTCAACATCGGATCTATCACCGCCACCGACGGCAGCATGAATGGATGCCGCATCGACACCTTACGATCACCCGCCTCGAGAACGGAGTTTTTCGCCACCTCTGCCCCCGGTCCAGCTGTGGTGGGAATCGCGATGAACGGTGCCGTGCGCTTCGTCAGCGGCTGCGCGCGTCCGACGACTTCGAGATACTCGTACAAATCCGGATTTTCGCCGGGTCGCCGGTTCGTAATCATCGCCGCCACGCACTTCGCCGTGTCCACCGGAGTCCCACCACCGATCGCGATGACGATTCCACAATCGCTTTCCACCGCCGCTTCCGTCGCGCTGAGCGCGCTCGCCACCGTCGGTTCGCCGCGAGGGCAGTGAAACGTCCGCGTCGTCCCGCCGACGCCGCCCTCCCTCAACAATCGCTCCAGTCGCTCTGAAAACCGCGTCGACTCCCCGGCGACGATGAACACCGGATTCTTTTCCACGTCCACGCCCTCTAACGTCGCGAGCTCGCGCACGAGCGCCGGGACGCGCTCGAGCGCGTCCCTCCCGAAAACCATCCTCGTCGCCGTCTGAAACTCAAACGGCGCCACCGCCGCCGCCGCGCGCGTCATCGCGCCTCTCTCTCGCGTCCGCGATCGCGCGCGACGCGCGCTGTCGCTCGGCGCGATCGAGACCGCGAGCGCGCGCGACATCGACCGGCGACGACGCGCGATGTGGCGTCCCGAAGCGCCGAAAAGCGCGCGCTTTTTTGGGACAAACCTCAAAACGCGACGCGAATGGCCGAAGGGCCGGCGCGCGGCGGCACGCGCGGCGGCCGCGATCAGTTCTCGTGGAACGACGTCAAGGAAAGCGCCGATCGCGAGTTCTACCTGGGGCACAGCGTCAAGGCGACGACGGGGAGGTGGTGCAAAGGCAAAGACGTGTACTGGTACAACAGGGACAAGGAGACGGAGGATGAAAAATCGACCGCGAGCGAGTTCGCGCGCGTGAAAGCGGCGGAGGAGGCGGCGATGCGCGCGGCGTTGGGGTTACCGCCGCTGACGTCGACGAGCGGGGAGGGAAGGAAGGGTAAAGGGTCGAGGCGGAGACGAGACGCGCGGAGCGACGAAGACGAAGACGACGAACGAAGGCGAGGACGGAAAAAGTCGTCGAGAAAGAAGAAACGACGAGGACGTGATTCGAGCGATGATAGTGATTCGAGTTCGGAATCGTCAGATTCGGCGTCGGAGCGTCGACGGCGGCGAAGGAAGAAGGAGAAGCGTCGCGAGCGGCGTCGAAGCCGTAGTAGAAGTCGAAGTCGGGATTTCCACCGCGACGATTCCGAGCGTCGCGATGAGCGACGGTGAACCGCGACGACGCGAACACATTTCGTGCGTTTCGTTCGTTTCCGCGTCGCGCGCGCTTAGCTTGTAATTGCAGTGCTTTCAGTCGTTCTCGTGGTTCGACCGAGTCCGCACTCGTCGCCTCGCCCCTCGCCGCCTCAGGATGGAGGACCTCGCGCCCGACGTCCTCAAGACGCTCGCGGTGGCGATGAGCGAAGACGTGCTCAGTGGAAACTTCGACCTCGCGAAGTCGCAAAAGATCAAATTCGTGTCCTCGATGACTTTCGGTGGCGCGTCGTTGGTCGGTTTGATGTTTCGCTTGGTCGTGAAAGTTTTCGCGCTCGTCATCGTCGTCGCGTGCGGGTTCGCGGCGTTCGCGTACGCGAATCGTGATCGTTTCGTCAACCGTTTCGATGAGTGGGCGCGGAACCGGTGTTTGATGGAGCTTCGGAAGCGAACGACGGCGACGTGCGCGTTGGACGCGTGCCGCGTGCGGATGAACGAGGTGACACTGCGACGTTTGACGATCGGAAACTCGGATGCTGCCGAGTTCACGTCGCCGCATTTGGCGAAGTTTGACGAGATTAAAATTGCGATTGATTTTTTTAGCGCGCTGGGACGGATGCAAGTGGGGAACTTTGTGTTCGGATTTGTCACGACGAAAGTCGACGAAATATTCGTCAGCGGCGGGTCGATCATGCTCGAGGAGCGTGGACGGGCGAAAAATTATAAAATCATGCGCGCGCGCGAAGACGAGAAAGTGGTGGAGGTGAAGGGTGAGGAAAAATCTGAGGCAGAGGCAGCGGCGCCGGCGGCGGATGGGTTTTTCGCGGGTATCTCAAATTCGCTCGAGGCGACGCAAAAGGCCATTGACGCGCAACTGAAAGAGGCGATGAAACTTCCTGGTGCCGCGCTGGGAACGTTGCAAAATGCGGGATCGGACGTCACTAAACGCCTATACGCTTTGGCGGAAATTTTAGACAAGCTGAAGAGAGCCTCCCCTATCGATGACGAGGAAGAAAAGCATTTGAACTCGTTTTCTTTACGGCGAGCGCCGACGGTGTTGAAGGTGAACAATCTCACGTTCTACGACTGGTCGTTGACGATTCATTCCGTCGCTTCGACGCCTTTCCAATTCACGCAGTTTGAAATGAACGATTTCATCGGTCGACCCGGTCAACTGGGTAAAGACGTCGGCATCGGGTTGGTCACGGAAATTCTCAACGATTTTCACAGAAAAATTTTTAGCGGAGTGACGGATGGCGTCGGGAACGTAACGTCGACCATTCTCGGTGCTGGTACGACGATCGTAGGCGGTGTGGCTTCGGGCGTGACGAACGTCGGGTCGACGCTCGTGGGCGGCGTCAGCGACGGCATCGCGTCCATTGGGCAAGTTCGCAACTTGTTGAAATAAACGGTCTACCTATGTGTAATATAATATTGCTAGAACATTCGCTACGCGATTGTGATTACTTGAGAGCGCCTGTATCGATCCCGCGCGCCTTCGCGATTGCCTCCTCAGCGCGAGAGAGGATGACTTTAAAGTCAACCTCAGCGTGTCGGCCCCAGGTGTGATGTCGCGACCACTCCTTGCTCGGGTAAGCCGGAGAATGGAGCTTGTGCAGAACACGCGCAATGGCGCGCGCGGTCATCATCCCCGCTCCGCCAACCTTGCCACCGCTTCTGTGCGCGAGGAGAGTTTTAATGTCGGGCGCCAAGAGCTGCGACTCTTGCTTGACGCACTCGGGCGGCGACGGGAGCATGTCGGAATCTTCGTTCAGGTACTCTGCTAAACACTGGCGCAGGTGCTCGCCTTGGGCTTCTTCGTCCTCCGCGTTAGCGGCTTCATCCATGGCGTTGTACAGTGCGTCTAATTTCCCGACCGAGCACGCTTCAATCTCCGAGCAATGGTCTGCGAGTGCCTTCGCGAGAGGAATGATATCCTTTGGTGGCGCGCGGACGATTTCAAAACCAACTGCTCGATCGGAGAGCGTGTACGTCACGTTATCATTCTTCGACATGGCCTTCAGCTGCGATGCGACATCTTCGAAACCGGTTTGCATGTGCATGCACGCGTCAACAATCTTGAATTTGTACATCGACGCTTTCGGCTTTGGCACGAGCTTCACTATGGCTGCAGCGAGAGGGCAGTCTTTGCCGATTTCTGCCGGCGAACGCCCGTAAAATTGTGCCTCGCACGTCGAACGAATATCCGGCAAGATCCGAATAAGACCTTTGGCGTGTGCGGCGTCGAGTTCGTTCACCGACGAAGGGTCTTTTGAACGAATATCAATGAGACCTTCACCCCATAGATCCAAACACGAAAGCACAGTCTCGATAGCTTCTATGCGCATGTCGAGCTTGATTTCCATCTCACTCGCGGATAACGCACCCACGCACGGTGTCCACTCCGCTTCGTCTTTAGCTTTTTTCATCACGGGGCCGGATTCGAAGACAGATTGCAAAAGTCTCGTGATGGAAGGTCGGTCCACTCCGTCGCTAAATGTCAGCGATCTCGAGCGTAAATAATCCTTTGGATCGAGAAAAGTGACGCACGCCGCGGGAGCTCCGTCGCGTCCCGCGCGCCCCGCTTGTTGGATGTATGCCTCGGGAGATCGCGGCAGGGAGAAATTTATCACCGCGCGTACGTCGGATTTGTCTAAACCCATGCCGAACGCGATTGTGGCGACGACGACGCGTACTCTGCTCATCATGAATTCAGCTTGCGTCTGTCTCCGCTGCGCAGGCTCTTGACCTGCGTGGTACGCTTTCGCCTTGATGCCTTCGTTGTATAGATAACTCGCCACGCGCTCGGAGTCCCGCTGTGTCGCGGTGTAAACGATGATGCTCCCCTCTTGCAACAATTCATCGTGCTTCAACATGTGACACAGAGTCCTTTCGCGCGCCACGTCGGGCACGCGCATGACGGACAAAATTAAATTGTCTCTCACTCGAACATTTCGCATGACGCCTTCGCTGGGGATACCCAACTGCTTGATCAATGACACTTCGGTTTTCTTCGTCGCCGTCGCGGTGAGCGCGAGCGTGGTCTGCGCTCGAACTCGATCGTTCAAGATGCGGCCCAATCGATGATATGCCGGTCGAAAGTTGTGCGACCATTCGCTCACGCAATGCGCTTCATCGATACACGCCAGTGAAACGCCGCCGGGTACGTTCTGCAAATCATTCACGAAGTGTTCATTCAGCAGTCTTTCGGGAGATACGAATAGCACTTTAAGTTCTCCCGCGCGCAAGCGAGTGAGCGTCTCCCACATGTCCCTCCGATCCATGTCGCTTCGCAAAGCTCCGCCGGGAAGCGACGGAGGTAAAGAATCCATTTGATCCGCCATGAGCGCGAGCAAAGGCGAGATGACGATGGTGAGCCCGGGCAACAGTAACGCGGGAAGCTGGTACGTAAGACTCTTCCCCGCACCCGTAGGCAAAAGCGCCAACGTGTTTTCTCCGCGCAACACGCGTTGAACGATTTCGAGTTGTCCAGGACGAAACTGTTCGTGACCGAATCCTCGATTGAGAACTTCCGTGAGATTCGCTTCGCTAGGATCGCTCTTCGCTCGCAAAACCGCGGCTTGCATCTCTGGTCCTACTTCTAACTTTGCTCGCCGCTCGGCTTCGGCTCTGGCGCTCTCCGCCGCCGCCGCCGTGATGTACTCTCGCGCGATGCCGTCTGCGACTTCTCGCGCTCGCAAAGCCTTCTTCGCCGGCGTCAATTTCTCGTCTTCCGTCGCGTTCGCGCATTCAGGGGGAGGCTCGAGTGGATACTCTCCCGAAGCCCACACGGAAGGCGCCTCGGGTGGCGGTGCGTTGGGATCTCTATCCTTCGCCTCGTAATCCTCCGCCTTGTTCTTTGAACGTCGTCCGCCGCCGAATCGATAGTGCTGCGCCGCCTTTTTGCGCGCGCCATTTTTCACCTTGGACTTCCACGTGCGTTTGAGGTTCGTCTTGACGTAGTTACCTTTACCAGACATCGCCTTCACCCTGGCCTTCTCCGCCTCGAACTCGGCGCGGATCTCCGCCGCCGTCTTTGACGGTTTCGGCGCCGCGTCCTCGCTCGCGGCGCCGCTCGTCGACGTCACCGCGCGACGAGCGACGCCGGCGCTCGTCGCCGCGCCCACGAATCGTTCTGCAGGTTTCTTACGCCGTTTCGAACCGTCGTCCTGCTTCAACATCGCGCTCACGCTCAACTCCATCGTCGCCTTCTTCGGCGCCGCCGCCTCGTTGCGCATCGCCGCCACCGTCGCCTCGCACAGCAAATCTTCCACCCCACCGCCGCGTTCGATCGCCTCGTCTCGCGCCCGTTTCACCGCCGCGAACCCGCCCTCTCCACCCGCGCCCGCTCTCCTCGCGAGCCTCGATTTAAACCCCCCCGCGCTCGGCTCCGCGTCCGTCCACGTCAGCGGCCGCGCGCACGCCGGTTTCGCCCTCGCCCCGCTCGTCCCCCCCCCCTCCGCCGTCGCGTTCCCCCCCATCTCCCGCAGCGCGTCCCGCCCGTCCCAGTTCGCGCCTTTCGCGCGCTTTTCGAGCAATCTCGGCGACCTTCGCGCGTCGCTCGCTCGCGTCGTCCCGTCGCCGCGCTCGTCGCCGCGCGTCTTGATCGGCGTCGCCTCGATCGCCTCCCCATCGCTCTCCCGATCGCTCTCCCGGTCACCGCGCAGCATCTCGCGCATCTCGCCGTACGTTCGCGTCGTCCTCTTCCTCGGCGTCGCGCGCGCCGCGTCCCTCGCTTCAGCGTCGTCGCGCCTCCGTCGTCCGTCGCTCGCATTTTTATACGCTCGAAACATTAATCGCGCGTTCGCGTCGCGCTCGACGTCCGCGCGCGTCGCGCGCCGCCCGTGCGTCGTCGAGAACGTCTCCCGCCACGTCTCGCACGCGTCGCGCATCGCGTCGACGTTTTTCGACATCGCGGTGCGCGCTAATGTGTCGCCGACAGCTCGAATTCAAATTTGAATTCGTCGCGACACATCGCGACGCCGCGCGCGATGAAGTTCCGCGCGACGCTCGGCGACGTCGGCGCGCGCTGGCTCGATCGCTTCGCCCCCGTGTTCGACCGGCTCGGCGGCGAGGCGACGCTGCTGCTGACGCCGACGACGGTTCGCGTCGTCCAGGGCTCGCGCGTCGCCGACGGCGTCGCCGCGCACGCCGACTTTCGCGTCGACGAGGTGTTCGAGCGGTACAGGATCTCGTCCGCGTGCGACGATAAGATCGCGGTGAAGCTCGAGCCGCGCGCGCTGGCGGGGACGGTGCGAGGGATGATCGCGCTGGAGGCGACGCGGGCGGAGTGCAGGCTGATCAAACGCAAAAGGAGCAGCGCGGCGAGCGCGAGCGCGCCGTACGTGAGCTTTAAGACGACGGAGAGCAGCGTGGAGGTGGAGCGGGACGTGCCGGTGGTGGGACCGCTGAAAAGGGAGGAGGTCAGGGCGTGCGAGGCGGCGGTGGAGGCGAGCGTGCGGGACGTGGGGTATTGGTTGGAGTGCGACCGGTTCGCGTTGGAATCGCTGCGGGAGTGCGTGGAGCGGTTCGCGCGGGTGAGCGATGTGGTGGAGGTGACGACGACGCGGCAGGGGGGGCTGTACATGAATGCGAGCGGGGGGAGCGTGCGAGCGCTCGGGATGGAGTATCGCGGTCTGCGCGTGCTGCCGGAGGAGGCGGACGAGTACGACGAGGGCGCGCCCGAGGCGGGGGGGGTGGCGGCGAGATTAGCGGAGATTAAGAGCGCGGCGATCGGGACGAGCGTGACGCTGAGCGTGAAACATCTTCAGCGCGGGTTTTTGGGGTGCGCGAGCCATCCGAGCACGCTGTTGTTGGGGATTTCGCACAACGCGAATTTCTTCGAGCTCGTGTTTCGGTACGGCGCGCAGACGGAACGCGAGGGCGACAGCGTCGGATTCATGGTGCGCATCCCGGTCGTGGACGCGGCCGATGGCATCGAGTGAGACGAACGCGAGACGACGAACGAACGATGACGACGAACGAAACGACGATTAGACTACTAGGAATATTTTTCACGCATCGAACGACGCTCGACGAACCAAACTCGTCAATCCTTCTTCCCGCTCACGAACGTGTCTTCCGCGCGCAAGTACTCCCCCACGTCCGCGAGATGATACGCCACGATCGCGCTCGGGTCTAATTTACGACAATCCTGCGTGCTCTTCGCCGCGACGCCGAATCCCACCGGCACGTCCGCCATCGAGTAAATCACCACCCCCGCGTTCGCCGGCGTGTTCTCCGATATCCTCCCCAACCCGCTCTTCAGCAGGTGATTCCCGTACATGAACCCCATCTCGCTCGTCGGTTTCACCCACATCTTATACTTGGCGTGCGCCGCCAGCACGTCCAGCGCCCCGATCGTCAACCGAAACTTATCGCTGTGCGTAAACTTCCCCAGGCACGTCCCCAGCGCCACCAACTGCTCCCGTCCGACGCTCGTCGCCCGCCGCATCACCTCGTCCCGCACGTAGTACACCCGCTTCTTGTGCAATCGCAGCGAGTGCGGCGCGTCCGCGCGCCGCAGCACCCGCTCGATGTTCTTCCCGACGAACTGGAACAGCTTCGCGAGCACCTGCTCGAGCTCGGACTCCTCGAGCGGGCGCATGGCGCGCGCGCGCGGCGCGAACCGCGCGCGAACCGACGCGAGGCGCGCTGTGCGGCGACCGCGACGCGGCGTTTCGCGCGCTCGACGCGCGCGGCTCGGCGACGGGGCGTCGACGCGCGCGCGGCGAGGCGCGAAATGCGGCGACCGGCGGCGGCGGCGCGACCGGGACGCGGCGCGATTCGCGTCCCGGTCGCCGCACAGCGCCGCGCGACGCTCGAAAAAGCGCTCCGAGCGCGCGCGAACGCGCGAAAGAAGCGCGTCGACCGTCTCGCGCGCGCGCGCGCGCGCGAGGGCGCGACGCGCGACGGCGCGAACGAGAAGGCGCGACACCGCGCGAGGCGTCGACGACGATGGCGAGCGTCGGTGGGAGCGCGGGTGCGTTCGCGCGCGATTCGACGGCGACGCGCGACGACGACGAACGCGAATCGCGCGACGAGCGATGCGCGCGGCGCGATGCGCGCGCGATGCGGCGACTGACGGACGAATGGCGCCGATCGCAGGCGGGCGAATCACCGCGGGCGCGGGCGTGAACTTGCTCGGGCAGCACGGCGCGGATAGGAACGCCGAGGCGACGGTGTACGTCGGGAATCTCGACCCGCAAGTCACGGAGGAGGTGCTGTGGGAGCTGTTCCTGCAGGCGGGACCGGTGACGAACGTGTACGTGCCGAAGGATAGGGTGACGAGCACGCACCAGGGGTACGGGTTCGTGGAGTTCAGAAACGAGGAAGACGCGGAATACGTGCGTCGAGCGATGCGACGCGACGCGACGCGACGCGATGGGATGCGAGATCGGTGACGATGATGATAAAAATATCCGCGCTTCTGATGAGTTCACGCTCGTGAGGTTAGACGATATTATGGTTGAATTTCTTCGGCTGAGTCACCGCGCGATGGGAGACGCGACGCGATCGAAGCTCGACGTGGAGACTGACGAGACGGTGCGATGGCGATGTGCGCGTGTAGGGTATTAAAATTTTGAACATGGTGAAACTGTTCGGGAAACCGATCAAGGTGAACAAGTCGGTGGGCGACAGACGCGACGAAGTCGGCGCCAACTTGTTCATCGGTAACCTCGATCCAGACATCGACGAAAAGCTGTTGTACGACACCTTCAGCGCGTTCGGGGTGGTGATTAACACTCCTAAAATCATGCGCGACCCGGATAACGGGGCGAGCAAGGGATTCGGATTCGTGGCGTACGATTCGTTTGAGGCCTCGGACGCCGCCATCGAGGCGATGAACGGACAGTTCTTGTGCAACAAGCAAATCAACGTTCAGTACGCGTACAAGAAGGATAGCAAAGGCGAGCGTCATGGGTCACAAGCCGAGCGTTTGCTCGCGCAATCGATCGAACGACCGACGATGGTTCGCCCGCACACGTTGTTTAGCGCCGGCCCCTCGAGCACGCCCGCGGCGATGGGCGGCATGATGGGTTTGCCGCCGCCTCCGCCCGGAATGGTCGGCATGCCGCCGCCGCCGCCGGGAATGATGGGTGGAATACCACCACCACCCATGATGGGCGGTTTCGCCCCCGTCGGTGGGTTCGCGATGCCGCCGCCCGGCGTCGCGCCGCCGCCCGGG
>Ga0181559_10005810_pt1 | contig 11740 bp, 10 predicted proteins | sample 011ome_21_FD_133752 | JGI IMG/M metagenome (GOLD analysis project Ga0181559, IMG submission 133752) | Coastal salt marsh microbial communities from the Groves Creek Marsh, Skidaway Island, Georgia - 011508AT metaG (megahit assembly) | ecosystem: Environmental > Aquatic > Marine > Intertidal... | reverse complement strand
TGCGGCGGCGGTGGTTGTGGCCACGTGGCCCCCGGCGCGCACCACCGCATAACCGCGTGCCAGCGTGGCCTTATAGCCCAATGTCTCGCGCAGGCGTTCTGTGGCCTCTAGCTGGGTGCGCCACTGCGTGGTCTGGCGCGCCCCGGCATCTGCCAGCCGCTGCGATAAGCGGGCCAGATCGCGGGCTTGGCGCTGCGCCTCGGCGCGCCACGGGCCAACCGACAGCCGGCTGGCTGTGGCCTGCAGCCGCTGGCGGTGGCTGGCGATGGCGCGGGCCAAGGCGGGCACCAGCCGCTGGCCTGTGGCCTGTAGGCTGCGATCTTCGGCCACGATATGGCGCTGCAACGTGGCTGGGCGCAGGCTGCCTGTGGCCTGCAATAGCCGCAGGCGTTGGCGCTGCACCGTGCCGGTCAGGGCGCTTGGCAAACGGTCTGCGGCGCGGTCCAGCCGCTGGCGTGGGCTGTCAAGCAAGCTAACGGGCCGGGGCAGGGCGCGGGCCAGATCGCGCAGGCGCTGCCCACGTTGGGCCAGTTGCTGGCTTTGTGCCCGGCTTAGCCGCGCGGCTTGGCCGTCAAGCCATGCCAGCAATTCCAGCCGCACCGGCACCGCTAATTCGGCCGCGGCCGTGGGGGTTGGGGCGCGCTTGTCGGCGGCGTAATCGATCAGGGTGGTATCGGTTTCATGCCCCACCGCAGAAATCAGCGGAATATCCGAGGCGGCAGCGGCACGCGCCACGATTTCCTCGTTAAAGCCCCATAAATCCTCTAGGCTGCCGCCGCCGCGCGCGACAATCAAAAGATCGGGCCGGGGCAGGGGGCCGCCGGGGGTAAGCGCGTTGAACCCTGCAATTGCGCGGGCCACTTCGGGGGCGCATTTGTCGCCCTGCACAGCCACGGGCCAAATCAACACCTTGCGCGGAAACCGGTCGCGTAAGCGGTGCAAAATATCACGGATCACCGCCCCCGAGGGCGATGTGACAACCCCAATAATTTCAGGCAAATAGGGCAGCGGGCGTTTGCGCGCCGGGTCAAACAGCCCCTCGGCGGCCAATGCGGCCTTGCGCTTTTCCAGCATCGCCATCAGCGCGCCCATGCCGGCGGGTTTGATATCGTCGATCACGATTTGGTATTTTGACTGGCCGGGAAAGGTGGTCAGCCGCCCGGTGGCCATCACTTCCATGCCCTCTTCGGGCTGCACAGACAGCCGCTGCGCGACGCCCTTCCAGATGACCCCGGAAATCACCGCGCGGTCGTCTTTCAGATCCAGATAGATATGGCCCGATCGTGGCAGCGATACGCGCCCCACCTCGCCTTTGATGCGCACATGGGCAAACTCGCCCTCGATCATGCGTTTGATCGCGCCCGAAAGCTCGGATACCGAAAATTCCGGGGCGTTTGTGCCTTCGGGGGCCTCGTCGATCAGGTCGGACATTGTGCCTCGCTTGCTCTTGCCTTTGGTGCAGCTTAGAACGCCCGGGAACAAAGGCCAAGACGGAGTGCGCCAGATGAATATCTTGATCCTTGGAAGCGGTGGGCGTGAACATGCCTTGGCCTGGGCTGTGCTGCAAAACCCCAAATGCGACCGGCTGATCGTGGCGCCCGGCAATGCTGGCATTGCCCAGATCGCGGAATGCGCCGATATCGACACGCTTGATGGCGGTGCAGTGGCCAGTTTTTGCGAGGCCGAGGCGGTGGATTTCGTCATCATCGGCCCCGAGGCGCCTTTGGCGGCTGGGGTGGCCGACCGGCTGCGCCAAGCGGGGCTGTTGGTGTTTGGCCCCTCGGCTGCGGCGGCGCGGTTGGAGGCCTCGAAAAGCTTTACCAAGGAAATTTGCGATGCGGCGGGCGCCCCCACGGCCGCCTATGGCCATTTCACCGATGCCAACGCCGCGCGCGCCCATATTCGCGCCCATGGGGCGCCCATTGTGGTAAAGGCCGATGGTTTGGCGGCCGGCAAGGGGGTGATCGTGGCTGAAACCGAGGCCCAAGCGCTGGCTGCGATTGATGACATGTTCGGCGGCGAGTTCGGCGCGGCGGGCGCCGAGGTGGTGATTGAAGAATTTATGGAGGGCGAGGAGGCATCGTTTTTCGTGCTATGCGATGGCACCGATGTGCTGCCCATCGGCACCGCGCAAGACCACAAGCGCGTGGGCGAGGGCGATACCGGCCCCAATACCGGGGGCATGGGCGCATATAGCCCCGCGCCGGTGCTGAGCGATGCGATCGCCGCTTTGGCGATGGAGCAAATCGTAAAGCCCACAATGGCGGAAATGGCGCGCCGCGGCATGCCCTATCAAGGGGTGCTTTACGCGGGGCTGATGATCAAAGATGGCCAGCCTAGGTTGGTGGAATACAACGTGCGCTTTGGTGACCCGGAATGCCAAGTGCTGATGATGCGGCTGGGCGCGCAAGCCTTGGATCTGATGCAGGCCGCAGCCGAGGGGCGGCTGGCCGAGGCGCAGGTAAATTGGGCCGACGACCACGCCATGACTGTGGTTATGGCTGCAAACGGATACCCGGGCGCTTATGAAAAAGGTTCTGTTATCAACGGTCTGGGGGATATTGCCGAAAGCTCTAGCCAGATTGTGTTTCATGCTGGCACCAGCCTGAACGAGGGGCAGGTGGTGGCCACGGGCGGGCGGGTGCTGAACGTGACCGCGCGTGGTGCCAGCTTGGCCGAGGCAGCCCACCGGGCCTATGCGATGGTCGATTGCATCGATTGGCCCGAAGGCTTTTGCCGCCATGACATTGGCTGGCGCGCCTTGGGTTGACACGCTTTATGGGTGTCGAAACCCGCACGTAATACTCTTTAAGATGCATTAGTTGCTCTAAGGGATATGTTTTTCTACCCACTTGGATAGTGTGGGTGAGAGCATGTTAATGAGTGATGAGTTTTTGTGCTGCATGGGCGCGCGCCTGTGTGGTCAGGTGTTGTCGGGCCTTGATCGGGGTGGGGCCACGTGGAGCGTAGAGCTGCAAAATGTGCGGCGCTTGGTCTATTCCGAGCGGCGCACCCGAAATAGCACGATTTATAGCCTGCGCTTAAAAGACAAAGCCGGGTGGCACACGATCAGCGTGGATATTCCGCGCCAGCGTATGGCGCCCAGCATCGATCTGATCGAACATCGCGCCCTTTCGGCGCGGGTGGCCGAGGTGCTGGCCGATTTGCGGCCCGGGTTCCGGGTGCGCTACGAGGTGGTGCAGGGCGGGCGTTTTCTGCCGGTTTGGGTTGGTTTGGGCGCAGGTGCGCTGGTTGGGGCGCTGGTGTGGCTTTGGGCGTTTTTCGCCCAAGTGCAAGGCCCGCCCGTGGGCGCGTTTCCGGCCATCACGCTGGGGGCGGGGCTGGTCAGCGGGGTTGGCGCCGGGCTGGTGATGGGGCTGGCCATGCGCCACCGCGTGCCAGATGTCAGCGCCAGCGCCTTGCCGGGGCTGTTGACGGCTGCGTCGCGGCGCGGTTAGGGGCGGGGTTGCACAGGGCCGGGGCAACGCTGCGCCTTTGCCATGCTGGCAGGCCCGTCATAGGGGCCAAGGCGACGGCTGTGCAAGCGCCCGTCGCGGCCCAAACTGGTGGCAAGGACGTGGCGCCAACTGGCGTCTGCGGTAATGATCTGGGGCAGGCCCCCGCAGCGGCGCAGGCCGCCTTCGATTTGGGCTGCGCGTAGCTGGTGGTTGCTGTGCCCCTGTTGCTGGGCAATTTCGGTTAGCTGCCAGCCTGTGGCACCGGCCATGGGATAGACCCGCACACCCCGTAACACCCGCGCCAGATGCGGGCGATCCACATAAGCGATCTCGATCTGCCCGTCGCCATCCAGATCGGCGATGCCTGCAATGGCCAGCCAGCGGTGGCGTTGGCCAATGGGGGCCGTGGCGGCGATGGGCGCCAGATGGGCCAAACTGGAATCGGGTTGGGCATAAATCTGAATGCGGGCGCCCTTGGCGAAATCGGCCACCACCGTCACCAGCTCGGGCCGCCCGTCGCCGTTTAGATCGGCCAGCCGGGGCTGGGTATCTTCGAAAATGCCCCCGCTTGGGCGCAAAACATGGCGCTGCCCGGTTGTCCAGGTGATCTCAAGCCCGTCATATTCGCCCCCGGCCACAGCGCCATGCCCATAGGCATCTGTGGGCCCGACATAGCGCGCTGTGGCGATTTGCGGGGGCGTTTGCGGGGGCGTTTGGGCTGGGCCGGGCTGGGGCAGGGTGGCGCAGGCCAGCGCCAAACAGGCAAACAGCCCCGCTAGGGGGCTGCCGCTGCCAGTTTTTTCGGGGTGCTTGCACTGCTGCGCCAGCGCCCGCTGCATCAGATTTGCTTTTCAGGCATATGCACAACCAGCCCGTCCAGCGCATCGCTGACTTTTAGCTGGCAGGTCAAGCGCGAGCGCTGGGCGTCGGGTTGAAAGGCGAAATCCAGCATGTCTTCTTCCATGTCGTCTTTGGCGGGCAGTTTATCTACCCACGCCGGATCGACATAGACATGGCAGGTAGAGCAGGCACAGGCGCCACCGCAATCGGCCTCGATCCCGGGGATATTATTGTCGCGCGCGCCTTCCATCACGGTCAAGCCATTGGCGACATCCACAACATGTTGGGTGCCATTGAATTCGACATAGGTGATCTTTGCCATTTCTCACTCTCCGGTATTGGATTTCGGCTATACCTAGCCAAGGGTTTCGGGGCGTGCCAGCGCATTTTGGCATTTTCTCTGGCCGGGCTTGCAAAAAAGATCAGATGTTCTATCTTTGTTCACATGTCTTTGCCCGCCTCAGCCCCCCAGTCTGCACCCCAGTCTGCCGCGCCATATTGCCCGGCCCCGTCATGGCCGCGCCCGCCCCATGCGATTGTTGCCGCAGATCTGGCCCTGCCGCCGGTCGGGGCCCGGGTGGCGGTGGCTGGGCTGGTGATTTTGCGCCAGCGCCCCGGCACCGCCAAGGGTGTGATTTTCCTAACGCTCGAGGACGAGACAGGCACCGTTAATGTGATCGTGTGGCAAAACCGCTATGCACAGTTCCGCCGGGCGGTGGTGGCGGGGCGGTTGTTGCGCGTCACGGGGCGGCTGCAGCGCGATAATGGCGTGGTGCATGTGGTGGCCGAGCAGATCGAGGATATCTCGGCCTTGCTTGAACAGTTGCTGCATATCCCGGATGTGCCTGTGCTTTCCTCGGCCACGAAATCACCCTAAACTACCGCCAATCATATGTTTGAAAGCACTCCAACCACGGGGGCGCGGGATGCGTTTTTTTACCCAAGTTCTGGCGCTGGCCCTGTTGGCCAATTGCACCGCGCAAACCGGGGCCTACCAAGCGCCACAATTTGGCGCCGCCCCGCCCGGTGCCCCCGATGGCACCTGCTGGGGGCGCCTTGAAACCCCGGCGGTGATTGAAACTGTGACCGAGCAGGTCTTGGCCCAGCCCGCGGTCTTGGGCGCCGATGGGCAGCTGGTGCGCCCGGCCAGTTACCGCACAGAGACGCGCCAGAACATCGTCAAGGAACGCAGCCAACGCTGGTTTGAAACCCCATGCCCGGTGCAAATGACCCCAGAATTCGTGGAAAGCGTGCAGCGCGCCTTGGCGGTGCGGGGGCTTTACGATGGGCCGGTAAGCGGGCAAATGGATGCGCGCACCCAAGCGGCAGTGCGCCAATTGCAACAGGCCAAGGGGCTTGATAGCGGGATGCTGTCGCTGGAAACCGCCCGGGCCTTGGGGCTGGTGGCGGTGCCGCGCAAAGGCTAGGCCGCCACCATGCGGCCCATAGCGCGGCGCAGATGATCAGGAAAACAACGAAAACGGGTGGCGCTGGCAACTGATGCCATGCGCCTGAAGGGCCGATTGCAGCGCATCAGCTGGCGGGGCCAAACCCGGGGGCAGGCGCAGCCGTGGCCCGGCCTTTGGCACAATGGTGATCCGCATACTGAAATCAAACCGTCGGTCCAGCCGCACATGGTCGATTTCAGCCAGCGCAATATGCTGCTGGCCCCCCAGCCCCTGCCATGCCAGCCCGCGATCATCCAAGCGCAGCCATTGCTGGGGGTTGCGCGCAATATCCCAGACCAAGGGCAAGGTGGCCATGCCCAACAGCGCCACCACCCAAGGCGCTGCCCCCACCCCCACCCACAGGCCCGCCAACACCGCCCATGCGCCTGCTAGGGCCACAAAGTTGGTGGGGCTGCGCCCGTGGTGCTGGTGGTGATAGGGGGCGGGGGGCTGGGTCATTCGGCCCCCAACAGGCGGGTTACCATTTCGGTTGTATCCCGGCTTAGGTCTGGCGTGGCCAGAATGCGCTGCAGCGCGCTGCGGGCATGGGACTGCCGGGTGGCATCATAGCGCGCCCATGTGGAAAAGGCCGCAGATTGGCGGGCCGTGGTTTGCGGGTTTACCGGGTCAAGCCGGATCAGCCAATCGGCCAGCAGCGCATAGCCTGCCCCATCGGCGCGATGAAACGCGCCATGATTGCCCGCCAGCGCCCCAAGCGTGGCGCGGAAACGGTTGGGGTTTTTCCACGTAAAATCGGGGTGCTGGGTCAGCGCCTGACACAGCTCGACCGCCTGCGCGGGGGGGGCCATGGCCACTTGCAGGGCAAACCATTTATCCATCACCAAGCGGTCGTGCTGCCATTGGTTGTAAAAGGCCTGCTGCGCGGCCTCGCCCCGGCCTGCCGCCAGCAGCGCCCCAAAGGCTGCCAATTGCTGGGTCATGTTATCGGCGCTATCGAATTGGCGCTGGGCCGTCGCGCCGCCATCAAGGCGGCTGAGCAAGCCCAACACCGCATTGGCCAGCGCCCGATCGGCCGATTGGGCGGCATCGGAGCTGTAGGGCTGCTGCACCTGATGCTGGGCGTAAAGACGCGGCAGGCTGTCTTGCATATGCTGCGCCATGGTTTGGCGCAGGGTTTCATGGGCCAGCCATATGGCCTGCGGGTCTGGCACATGTCCCGCCTGATGCAACGCGCTGGCCAAATCATCGGCGCCGGGCAATCCCAGCACCAAGGCCCGCAGCGCCGGGTCAAGCGCGTCGTTGCGCAAGGTGGTGTGGATGGCGCCCAGATAGCCCGCATCGGGGGCCGCCCCATCGGTGATCATGCGCAGCAGCGTATTGCGCGCCAGGTTGCGCCCGGCCTCCCATGTATTGAACGGGTCGCTATCATGGGCCATCAAGAAGGCCAGTTCTGCATCTGTCGTGTCGCGCTGCAAGATCACAGGCGCCGAGAAATCGCGCAAAATCGAGGGCACAGGCCGTGTGGCAAGCCCGTGAAAGGCAAAGCTTTGGCTGGCTTCGGTCATCTCTAGCACGGTGGTGGGCAGCACTTCGTCGCCATTTGGCCCCAGCAGCCCCACTGCGATGGGCAGCACCTGTGGCGCCTTTTCAGGCTGGCCGGGGGTGGGGGGGGTGGTTTGGGTGAAATGCAGCGTGTAGGTGCCATCTTCGAACGTATCGGTGACCTGCAGGCGCGGTGTGCCTGCTTGGCTATACCAGCGTTTGAATTGGCTCAGGTCGCGGCCGGTGACATCTTGGAACACCTGCAGCCAGTCTTCAATGGTGCAGGCCTGCCCATCGTGGCGGTCGAAATAGAGCGTCAGCGCCTGTGCATAGGCGTCATCCCCCACCAGCCGCTTTAGCATCCCGATCAGCTCGGCGCCTTTTTCATAGACCGTGGCGGTATAAAAATTGTTGATCTCGACAAAGCTTTCGGGCCGCACCGGGTGGGCCAAGGGGCCATCGTCTTCGCGGAACTGGCGGGCCCGCAATTCGATGACATCGCTGATACGCTTGACCGCCGCGCTGCGCAGCTCAGAGGTGAATTGGGCATCGCGAAACACCGTCAGCCCCTCTTTCAGGCACAGCTGAAACCAATCGCGGCAGGTGATGCGGTTGCCTGTCCAGTTGTGGAAATACTCATGCGCGATGATCGCCTCGATCCGCTCGAAATTGGCATCCGTGCTGGTATCGGGGCGGGCCAGAACGCAAGACGAGTTGAAGATGTTCAGCCCCTTGTTTTCCATCGCGCCCATGTTGAAATCATCCACCGCCACGATGTTGAACACGTCCAAGTCATATTCGCGGCCATAGCGGGTTTCATCCCATGCCATCGATGCTTTCAGCGCTTGCATGCCAAAGGCGCATTTATCCTCGTCGCCCGGGCGCACCCAGATATTCAGCGCCACATCGCGCCCCGATTGGGTGGTAAAGCGGTCGGGGTGGGCCACCAGATCGCCGGCAACCAGCGCAAACAGATAGGCAGGCTTTGGCCAAGGGTCGTGCCATTCGGCCCAGCCCGGCCCCTGTGCAACGGGGTTGCCATTGGACAGCATCACCGCGGCATCGCTTTCGATGCGCACGCTGAAGGGGGCCATCACATCGGGGCGGTCGGGGTAATAGGTGATTTTGCGAAACCCCTGCGCCTCGCATTGGGTGCAATACATGCCCTGCGACATATAAAGCCCCTCAAGCGCGGTGTTGGTGATCGGCGCGATCTCGACCTCGGCTTCCCAGACAAAGGGGGCGTTGGGTACCGGGCATGTCAGGCCGTCTGGGCGCAGGTTGGGGGTGATGGGCTGGCCATTGATACGCGCGCTGATCAGGCGCAGGTTTTCGCCATGCAGGAAAAACTGCCTGTCGGTGCTGTCGGGGTTTGGCCGAAACTCTATGCGGCTTTTGACCCGCGTGGCGCTGGGCTGCAGCACAAAATCCAAGGCAACCTTATCCACCAAAAACGCAGGCGGGGTGTAATCGGCCAGATAAACGGTTTGGGGGGGTTGCTGGCCCATTGGGTGGCTCCTTGTCAGTGCTGAATTTGGGTTCATTTCCGCGACGAACGGCTGGTTTGCGCAAAGCCTAATCTGGGCCTTGGGTGGCAGCAAGGCGCTCTTTCCTTTTTGCGCCAGCGGCCTAGGTCCGCGCCCATGGGCAGCGCTGTGATATACTGGCTAAAACGAGATTTGCGGGTGGTTGATAACCCGGCCCTTTGCTTTGGTGCAAGCCAAGGGCCCGTGTGCCCAGTTTACATTGTCGAGCCTGCGCTTTGGGCCCAGCCCGATGCCTCGGAACGTCAATATGGGTTTTTGTGCGACTGTTTGCACGACCTGCAGGGCCAGTTGGCGGCGATGGGCCTGCCTTTGGTGGTGCGGGTGGGGGCGGCGGTGCCGGTTTTGGCGCAGCTACACCACGAGCTGGGCGCAAGCGCGCTGGTCAGCCATCAAGAAACCGGCAACATGTTCACCTTCCAGCGCGACCAGCAGGTGGCTGCATGGGCCCGCGATGCGGGGCTGCCATGGCACGAACTGGTGCAATCGGGCGTGGTGCGCCGCTTGGCTGGGCGCGATGGCTGGGCCAAGCGGCGCGACCAATTCATGGGGCAGGCGCTGTTGGCCCCGCCCAGCCCGCCACAGGGGCTGCGCGCCCCACAGGCTGTGCCGGCCAGCGACGGGCTGCCGTCGGCTGCTGCGTTGGGCCTGCGTGGGCAAACGCCGCAGCGCCAGCAGGGGGGGCGCGCCGAGGGGCTGGCGCTGTTGCAGACATTTTTGCACAGGCGCGGGCGGGAATACCGTGCCGCGATGGCCTCGCCCGTAACCGGCTGGCACGCGTGCTCGCGCTTGTCGCCGCATTTGGCCTTTGGCACCTTGTCTGCCCGCGAGGCCGAACAGGCCGCCGCCATCCGCGCCGCCGATGTGCGCGGCCAACGCGATTGGGGGGCGGCGATCAAATCGTTTCGCGCGCGCTTGGCCTGGCGCGACCACTTTATGCAAAAACTTGAAGATGCCCCAGAGATGGAACAGCGCTGCCTGCACCCCGCCTACGAGGGGCTGCGCCCCACGCAGGCGCCGGCCACCTTGCTGCGCGCTTGGGCCTTGGGGGAAACCGGGCTGCCCTTTGTGGATGCCTGCATGCGGGCGTTGCGCGCCACGGGTTGGTTGAATTTTCGGGCCCGTAGCATGGTGATGGCTGTGGCCTCGTACCATCTGTGGTTGGATTGGCGCGCCACCGGCCCAATATTGGCGCGGCTTTTCACTGATTACGAGCCGGGCATCCATTGGCCGCAGGTGCAAATGCAATCTGGCACCACCGGCATGAACACGATCCGCATTTATAACCCCATCAAACAGGGCTACGACCAAGACCCAGAGGGCGCATTTTTGCGCCAATGGGTGCCCGAATTGGCCGATGTTCCCCGTGATTGGATGCACGAGCCATGGCTGTGGCCACAAGCGCCGCTGTTGCTAGAGGGGCGCTATCCGCGCCCGGTGGTCGATGTGCGCCGCGCGGCGGCCTATGCCCGCAGGCAGGTATGGGGGCTGCGCCAAGGCGCTGAGTTTGCGCAAACGGCGCGCGGCTTGGTGATACGCCACGCCAGCCGAAAGGATGGCGCGCGCCGCTTCCAACGCGACGCGCGCTATTTGGGGCGTGGCGAAGGGGCGGGCGATGACCGACAAGGAAGGTTTGAATTCTGATGGCCATGCGACGCAAGGCGGATCTGCCGCAAAAAACCTGTGCCACCTGTGGGCGCCCTTTTGCGTGGCGGAAAAAATGGGAAAAGGTCTGGGACGAGGTGCGCTATTGCTCGGACCGCTGCCGGGCCGAGCGCCGCCGATTAGCTGCGAGGGCCAGTCAATCAGACGAATTTTCTGGAAAAAATTGAAAGAACTTCGCGATAATTGGTAAATAAATATTACCACCCCTGTTGCCTATAGGAAACTTTCGGCATAATCATCCCCATAATCGCAGCGAGCGGAGGGTTCCATGACAACGCGTGTAGACCGGGGCGGCCTTGCAGTGGCCGCAGAATTGGCACATTTCATCGAAGAAAAAGCACTGCCCGGCACGGGCGTTGCGACAGATGCCTTTTGGGCGGGCCTGTCGGCGCTGGCCCATGATTTGGGCCCGAAAAACAAGGCGCTGCTGGACAAGCGCGCCGCCATTCAGGGCCAGATCGACGCCTGGCACGTGGCCAACCGCGGCGGTGTGAGCGACCCAAAAGCCTATCGCGCGTTTTTGGCAGAAATCGGCTATCTGGTGGCCGAAGGGGTGTCTTTTGTGGTGTGTACCCAGAATGTAGACCCGGAAATCGCCAAGGTGGCAGGCCCGCAGCTGGTGGTGCCCATCACCAACGCCCGCTTTGCGCTGAATGCCGCGAATGCGCGCTGGGGCAGCCTGTATGACGTGTTTTATGGCACCGACGTGATGGGCGGCCTGCCCAAGCCCGGCGGCTATGACAAGGGCCGCGGCGCCCGCGTGGTGGCGCGTGCGCGTGTGTTCTTGGATGAAACCTTCCCCGCTGATGGTGTCAGCCATGCCGATGCGCGGCGCTATCATGTCGAGGGGGGGCAGCTGTTGGTGGATGACATGCCCCTGATGCAGCCTGCCCAATTCGTGGGCTATCGTGGCCATCCCAAAGCGCCGGATGCGGTGGTGCTGTGCAACAACGGCCTGCATGTCGAGCTGGTTTTTGACCGCACCCATCCCATTGGCAGCCGCGATCAGGCGGGTCTGGCGGATGTGCAGATGGAAAGCGCGCTATCGGCGATCATGGATTGCGAAGATTCGGTGGCCTGCGTGGATGCCGAAGACAAGGTTGCCGCCTATAGCAATTGGCTGGGGCTGATGAAGGGCGATCTGGAAGAAACCTTTGAAAAAGGTGGCAAGCCGATGACCCGCCGCTTGGCCGATGACCGCCGCTATACCGCGCCCGATGGCACGGGCGAGGTGGTGCTGAAAGGGCGCGCGCTGATGCTGGTGCGCAATGTTGGCCATCTC
>Ga0181559_10005809_pt1 | contig 11740 bp, 9 predicted proteins | sample 011ome_21_FD_133752 | JGI IMG/M metagenome (GOLD analysis project Ga0181559, IMG submission 133752) | Coastal salt marsh microbial communities from the Groves Creek Marsh, Skidaway Island, Georgia - 011508AT metaG (megahit assembly) | ecosystem: Environmental > Aquatic > Marine > Intertidal zone... | reverse complement strand
TAGGACATGGGGTATGGAGTCGTCAGAGGTGTATTATACGTCAGGGCGAATTTCCTCCCAGCTCCCGCATAAACCAACCGCAAAACTAACCATCGATACATTCGGCACGCCTCCACAAGCCTCGGCCCCTTACTGCCCCCGCCCGCTAGGGAGTTCTCTCCTACCAAAAAGAGCAGGAAGGTTGGAAATTCGGATGCCAACAATGATCTTGTTCAAAATCAATCGACTTGGTTCTCGTTTTTTGAACCAACCAATCAAACGCGTTCAGCAACGATCCAAGCCACACACATTGTCTTTGCAAATTCCAGCTTATTCAGATTGAAAAATTGACCAGTGGGTCGGCAAGGTACTTGAGCGATTTCGAGTCAGTTAAACAGCGTACAAAGAATCAATGCGAACCCAACTCATTAGTATTTCACCTCATCTCGCAGCAATTGCGATCGTGCTAAACCTCCACTGGCACGTATTCGTGTACGCCACAAAGCCTACTCCCGCCGATCTGCTGCTTTGCCAAATCAACCGTGGCGGAACGAGCGAATGCGAAAATCACGACAAGAATCCATCAAGTCCCAAGACACTCGACGATTTAGCCCCATCGAGTCAAACAGATATCCGGCGAGATGATGATGCAAAATTCGGTGTCAAGCGAATAAGCGATCAGACCTACCAAGACCTAGATGAAAGTGCAGGGAAGTGCGACGTATTCTTACCCGATCCGTTGCCGGATCACGGCAAACTGCCTTGTGTGATACTCGTTCACGGCGGTGGTTGGGTCGGCGGTGACAAGAGGAACCTTCGGAACTACGCCCACCAACTCACAAAAAATGGCTTTGTCTGCTTGACCATCAATTACCGGCACGCTCCTCAATATCCGTTTCCGGCGCAAGTGGACGACGTACGTCTCGCAATGCTTTGGCTCAAGGATCAACAGAGTCGGTTCAAAATCGACATGGATCGTCTGGGTATGTTTGGGTATTCCGCTGGTGGTCATCTCACCGCGCTCGTCTCGTCGGTGGCGAATCGGCCGATGGACGTCCAATGCAACACCAGTGACTGGAGGATCGATGACCCTCGATGGAAAGACCTCCCTCGAATCAAAGCGATCTGTATCGGTGGACCACCTTGTGATTTCCAAAGACTTCCTTTGGATAATACTTCAATGAAATTTTTCCTTGGTGACTCACGAAGGAATTCACCCGATGTCTATCTCGCAGCCTCTCCTCTAGCGCATGTCTCACAAGGCGATCCGCCGACGATGATTATTCACGGCGAATCCGACATCATGGTGCCACTGCGAGGCAGTCAAATCTTTCATCAGGCCCAAATCGCCGCAGGCATCAGTAGTCAGCTTACCATTCTTCCCAAGCAAGGCCATCTTCTTACTTTCATCAATCCACAGACGGTCACGCAAATGATCCGTCATTTCAAGGCCCAGCTTGGACGATAGCTCTACTCATGCTGACCGAGCGATAAACTCTTGCATGAATCGCTCCAGATGCAACTGTTGCTGACCAAGATAAATCTCGGTGTCACTAATAATCTTTTCGCGATCGTGAACTGATTCCGACTCCAACCGCCAAAGGTCAGAAGCAGTAAGAAAATTGCGAACCGTTCTAGCGTTCGCCTCAAAATGAAATTGAAAGCCAACAACCCGATCACCAAGCTGAAAAGATTGATGCTTGCAGGCGTGGCTTTGGTAAAGCGGAACGGCTTGGAGCGGCATTTCAAACGTATTGCGGTGCCAGTGAAATGCCTGCCAGTAATCTGGAAGACTGGCAAACCCATGCGGATGTGTGACGCCTTGGTTTTTCCATACTCGATGCCAACCCACTTCGGCGGTGTGATTTTGAACGACCTGTGATCCAAGAACTGACGCTAATAATTGGGCGCCAAAGCAAACCGCTAGTACCGATCTCCCTTCTTCAATTGCCCACCGCAACAACTCTTTCTCGCGTGATACCCAATTCGGCACCTCTCCGTGAACAAGAGAAATGGGAGCACCAAACGTCATCAAAATTTCGCTGGGAACGACTCTCGGAATCACATCCCCACGGTCAACGCGTACCACCGTCGTCGCAACGTCCAATTGCTCTAGCAGTGGCATCACCGCGCCCGCAGTATCTGCGGCGGTATGCTGAATGATCGTCGCGTGAAGCATGATCTTGGGCTACCTTTGAATTTCAACGACGGAAAACTTGCTGATCCGAACGAACACAAATTGGTAATCTACCCCTTCGTGACGAAACGGAGGATCGCTTCGCGGATGAAAAGATAAGGGTTTCACCCACCCATTTTGTTTGCTCCATTGGAATCCCGAATTATTTCGTGACAAGCCATATCGCTTCAGATTTGCCAGAACGCAACAATGTCCAACCAACGATCGATTTGGATGGACTTCAAGCAAGCCTTGTACAAAGAGCGTTCATCTTCCTGATCGTGCAAATGCTCGATCACATCATTCAACCAAGACAGGGCTTCCCCCTGTCTTTTCGAACAGCGTTCAACTTGACCTTCCATGAGCCGGATTCAGCGATCACCAAAAACACTATTGCCAAGTGATGTCAGGCATCATCTTGGTGGATATCTATTCTTGGGGTCGCTGTTGGTGTTTTTTCTTTCCAGTATCCTTCTGTACGGGATCTATGCGTACGCTCGACGTGGTGATCCTCAAACCGCAACACCGATTCCGAGTTCATTTTTGATCAGTACGGTTTGCCTGATTCTGATCAGCGGGCTAGTGCATGGCGCATCAAGAACGATTCGCCGAGATCGCTACCGCACTACCAGCACACTACTTCTCGTCAGTAGTGTTGCTGCGATTGGCTTTATCTGGATTCAGTGCCAATCCATGTACGATATGCTCAATGGTCCCGCCCTTGCTGCGGGAACCGGCAAAGGCGTTGCAGGCATGTTAATTGTGCTGGCTTTTTTACATGCTTTGCATGTTGCTGGCGGCATCATTGCCCTCGCTATCGTTTCCTTTCATTCACTCAGAGGCAAGTATGATCACGAACGCCACTGGCCCGTCGACTTTGCTGCACAGTACTGGCATTTCCTGGATCTTGTTTGGATTGTGATGCTGTTCATCTTTTGGATCACTACCGGCGGTTTCCAATTTTGAAAGATGATCAACACGAAAACACAATGACCTTTACGGCTTAACGATTACTCTGATCGACGAATCAACTGCAGGGAATGGACGTCGACTGCTTCTTGTCCGACGATCTCTTTTGCACCGAGTTTGATCGTGGCACGTCCTGCAGGTAGATACATTTGGCCCATATGAAGTGGCTTAAAGTCCTTCACATAATAGTGCGATTTCTCTACACGCTCTTTCGACTTATCATACAAAGGCGGATCAAATACCTCCGTCACCTTTGCCGCCAAGAGAGCGTCATTACCATGCTTTGGCAATAATGACTCCAAACTCAGTGTGACGCCGACATCTTGTGGGCGGCATGTGTAGAACAAAACTGCCTCAAACGTACCCCCGCGATTGACTTCGATCTCCCAAGTCACGCCACCGGAAATATCCATCCAGTCTTCAAAGAACGAGTTATTAGGGGCTTTCGAACTCCTGCTAATCGATCCATACGGCACTCCATCCCGTGCCGGCAGGATGGTCAAATCTCGGTAGCCGACGGTAAAGGGTCGGTCCGAATATTTCTCGAACTCTCTCGCCATGGTCTCCCGATGCTTGGCTGCCAACACGGTGAGCTCGGCTGTCAATTTCGGATGCAGGGAAGCGACATCCGTGCGTTGCCCAGGATCTTTTTGAAGGTTGAAGAGGTGCCCCCCGTCATCGAGTCGAAACGAACCTCGCCTGACACTCACCTGATTCTTTCGCACTGAAAAGAGGGTTCGCTCGTCTGGATCAACCTTTTGACCGATTAACCACGGCGCAATACTCACCCCATCTATCGGACGCTCGAGCACTGGCTTCATCCCTGTCAAATCAACGAGGGTTGGCAGCAAGTCCACCGCGCCAGAAATTTGCTTGACCCATGTTCCCTCCGCAATTTTACCTGGCCAGCGAACGAAGCAAGGGGAACGAACTCCACCCTCATCAATTGATCCCTTTCGACCTTTCATCCCACCATTCCATCGATAAGAATTCGGCCCGTTATCCGAAAAGAAAATCACAATGGTGTCGTCTTCTAAATCCAATTCCACGAGAACTTCAAGCATTCGCCCTACGTTCCAGTCAATATTCTCGACCATCGCCAAGGCAGCCCGAGTCATCGAAAGATCCTCCCTCTCTGGATCTCGATGCCTCATCTCGATCGGTGCTCGCTCGAACTTTTCATAAAACTCATCTGGGACCATCATCGGTGAATGAGGTGTATTGAGCGGCACGTAGCAAAAAAATGGGTGATGTTGATTGGACCGCATGAAATCGATTGCATGATTGGTCACATCGTCTGCCAAAAAACCATCACCCCGAACAATCGTGCCGTTATGATCCATTGGTGGACTAAAGTAATGCCCCCAATGACCGGAGGTAAATCCATAGAACTCATCAAAACCGCGATCATTTGGATGGTAAGGTGACTGCGTCCCGTTATGCCATTTTCCAAAAATTCCAGTCGCGTAACCTGTTGACCTAAAGAGATCAGCAAGCGTCACCTCATCTGCATTGAGACGTTCTTGCCCCGTGCTAACTCCTGACACCCCGGTGCGAGGATAATACCGACCTGTTAGAAATTCAGCGCGAGTTGGAGCGCAAACCTGACAAACATAAAATGACTCGATGGCCGCTCCTCGGTGAGCAATGGAATCGATATTCGGCGTTGCGAGATTACGATTACCATTCAGACTTAAATCACCCCAACCCTGATCGTCAGCAAGAATCACCAAGACATTCGGGTGAGATTCGGCAACGGGAGCAGCAGAGCTAAGAGATTGCAACCCGAGTAGTACTCCGGACAGCACAAGGTATCTCAACGTTCTTTCCCAAGCTGCTAAAAAGCCTCTCATTGCCTCGACCCCACTTTGGTATTGAAACGATCACTCGCGTCCACTGAAAAGATGATGCGTTGATAACCAGCCCGCCGATCAAGTCATCACTTTAATTTCAAGCGAATCAAATCACTGAAAATCCTCTCACTGGATTTCTTCTCAAGCTGCGGAATTTCGCTTGACCGTCATTTACCTGACCACCCGACCCGATGAGTTCCCCGATGCCAATGCTTGAATCTCATCACAGCTCGCGTAATTAAAGTCTCCCTCGATTGAGTGAGCCAAACAGGATGCCGCAGTCGCGTAGTCAAGCACTGCCTGACCACCTTGATGATTCTCAGACCGAAGTGCATAGATCAAACCTGCTGCGAATGAATCGCCACCACCCACTCGATCGACGATATTGCGAATCTCATAGGGCTGATATTCGCCATCGATGGTGGGTGAAAAAAATGCTTGGTCGGCTGCTGCATCAAACAGCATTGCTCCCCATCGATTAAATGAAGCGGAGAGGCTTTGTCGCAAAGTGGTCGCAACCATTTTCAAATGAGGGAATTTCTCGATGACCTTCTTTGCGACATCGGGATAACGCTCCGCCTCTAAAACTCCGGAGGCAACATCCGAGCCTGCTGCGCGAATCCCTAGTACATCGCCACAGTCTTCCTCATTAGCAATCAACACATCAACGAATCGGACCACCTCGGGCATGACTTCACCGGCAAGTTGGCGAGCCGCGATGCCTGGTCGCCATTTCCAAAGCTTCCCGCGAAAATTGAGATCACAGGAAACGGTTAGCCCACACTGCTTGGCGCGTTGCACCGCAGCGATCGTGGCCTTGGCAGCAGCCTCAGAAATCGCTGGTGTGATTCCGGTCACGTGAAACCAATCCGCACCGTCAAATATCTTATCCCAGTCATATGCATCGACAGCAGTGAGACTAATACTCGAATGGTCGCGATCATAAATCACGCGACTGGGTCGTTGATTGGCCCCCGTTTCTAAAAAGTAAAGACCGAGACGCCCGTGATCACTCCAAACTAAATGGGATTGAACACCGGTAGATCTCAACGTCGCTGCACACGCTTCGGCGAGATCATTCTTGGGTAATGCCGTCACGAATCTTGCGTCTTCTCCCATAAAAGCAAGAGAGGCAGCAACGTTCGCTTCGGCACCCGCAAACGTCACATGTAGAACTCCCGGTAGCCCTTGTCGAAGTCGCTGAAATCCGGGCGGTGCCAACCTTGCCATGATTTCGCCAAATGTCACCACACCACTCATCGATTCACTCTCTCTTTCACAATTCTTCTACTTTCGGTTGCACGATCAATCACAGTGGACCAATCGTTCTTCGCAATGATCTGTCTCGGTGCAATCCAAGAACCGCCTACCGCCAAGACAGATGAATCCGCAAGGTATGCGGCTAAACCCTTGGAATCGATCCCGCCAAGGGGAATGAATCGCAAGCCAAGATGCAGGTAAGGCGCTGACATACTTTTTAGATACGGCATTCCACCAATCGGCTCGGCGGGAAAGAACTTCAGCTCTCGGCATCCCAACTCAACTGCACGCTCAATCTCACTCGGAGTTGCCACGCCTGGGGCAAACGGTAGACCAACCGCCTGAGCATGCTTCACGACTCGAGGATTCAAGCCTGGGGATACAGCAAAATCTGCACCCACATCCATCACTTCGTCAATCTGCTGTGGGCTCAGCACCGTACCGACGCCAGCTAACATCTGTGGCACTTCCTGCTTGACTAAACGCAGCGCCTCCACCGCTGCGGGGGTGCGCAGGGTTAATTCCATGACATCAATTCCACATGCGATCAACGCTTGAGCAAGTGGAATTACATGCGGCGCCTCATCAACCACGATCACTGCCATCACACCAGCACCGGAAATACGCTCCAGCATTGATTTCGGAAATTGCGATTCCATCTCAACCATTCTTTCTAGTCATTATTCCTTGACTGAATCACTCACCATCCAAACCCTATCCACGAAAGCCGATACAGATTGGAACGATAGGATCAATCGATTACTACGCTGGCCCACTCGCTTACTACGCTGACACGCCCGATTGCTACGCTGGCCCACTGGGTTGTTACGCTGGCCCATTGTGACATCGTTAGCTGAAACCCAACCCATTTCCCCGGTTTTGATTCACCACGGGCTGACAAGGTCTCCCCGCTCATCAAACGCAAGCGGAGTGGGTTCCGCCAAGACATTCAAATCTTTCCGATGAAGCGACTCAGCGTAAAAAGATTCGCTTAACAAAATACGATCGACATGAAGTGTATCACGGATCCAAACCCATTTTACTGCGCGTTGCCTTTCTAAAGCGACTTGGGAAAGAACGGCTTGGATCACTTCCCAATCCGAATCGAACACCAATGGAATCGCACCGGCAGACGGATGGGCGCTGGTGATGCAGTTCACTTTTGTTTTTTCAACATTTAGCGATTGCACCACTCGCCGATGACAATACTCCGCGATACCGATTCCTGCTGCATTTCCAGCGGTCTGATCGGTCAGTGATCGCACATAAATATGCCGAACTTTGGGGAACTCCTTTTCCGCAGCCGCCTTATCGTTACTCTTCCTGCCTATCAAATTCGTATCCATCCCGGTACCACTAATTTCTTTCCCTATTTGATCCACGATGAGTAGGTCAACGTGATCAAAGGGAAGTCGCGGCAACAACGACTTGGCCTTATCCAATAACTCAGGCTCTCGACTCAAAATCTGTCTGGCCGGTATCGCTTCGAGGTGTGATGTGTTTTCAAACGCATCTTCGACGATTGCCAAACCACAGGTGATTGGCATTCGTTCGAGTAGCAACTCTACAACCGAGGGAACAAGCCGATCTAGACAATAGTTGTAATCGGGGAAAAACTGATGATAAGTTGAGGCTCCGAGATGCTTGCCCAAACCAATCATCAACATCTTGATCAAACCACTTTCGTACCTACCGGCCAATCGGGTGTGTGGTTTGATTCGATTGACCACCACCACATGATCCGATTCACTTGCGACTTTATCAAAATAAATCGGAAGACCTTCAGGCGTCTCACCCAAAAGAATCGTCTCCATCGACGAGATTACCTCACAACCCATGGTGGATTCGGTAATCCCATAACTCTCAAGCACCAATGCTTGGCCTTGCGCGGTTGCACCTCCGTGACTGCCCATCGCAGGAACGATCACTGGAACTGCGCCACATTTCTTAACCTCTTCCACCACCGCCAAAACAATTCGGCTTAGTTGATGAATCCCTCGACTACCGACTGCAATTGCAACTTGCTGCCCTTCCCGAACATCCACAAGTGACCCGCTATCACGAAAGGTGTTAACGATCACCTGCTCCACATCCTCGATAGGACTAGACGGGAACAACTGATCGATGGGGAAGAAACATGGCAACGACTCTGTGTTTATCAAGGTGACCTCAACTCCAATGGATTAACTTGCAGGCTGGGACGAGCTTTTCGAATTCTTTCGAGTCCCGCATCGCTGATTTGAGTCCTTTGAACATCAAGGCTTTCTAGCTTGGGCAAACGGATAATGGCGTCGATACTTTGATCGGTCAGACGTGTTCCTGTCATCCATAAGACAGACAAATCTTGAAAACCGGATAGCTCCTGCAGAAAACTGTCTCCAACCTTTGTCCAACTCATATCTAACTCTCGAAGTCCAGTCGCTTTTTGCAACCATGCACCCATTCCGTCGTCAACCTTTGTTACTTCCAAGGTCAGTTGCTCAAGACTCGATGGGTCGGGCACCAATCGCTGCACGGCTGCATTTCCAACCGGCAAACCAGCAAGATCCAGCCAGGTCATTCCCGAGCTGACGGGCACCAGACCCAATGTATCTTCGGTAATTTCACACCCACTTAGACACAGAACCCTCAAGGGGGTGGACGGTGGACTTCCTTCTAATTTCGCATCATCCAAATACAAATATTGTTGCAAGCCGCGGCCCCAAGACTGCATCAGTTGCGACTCAATGGAGTCTTGATTCGCCAACGGTGCAAGTGGCGATCGCGATCGGTACAGGGAGGATAGCCTATGATACAGCCAGCGTCTGATCGTCACATCGCCGCCATCCATTAGGGCATGCACATTGGCAATTGAATGCGAATACCAACGAGCTAAATCGTCGCGTCTTTGAGCCTGCTGAAGACCATCTCGCATTAGTTCATCCGGCAACATCAAATCCTGACCGACTAACACGCGATAGCGGGCATATTGAAGCCTTGAAGCATCCCAGCCTCCGATGGTTGCTTGCCGCTCTCCGATTTTCATGGATTCCATGTAACCGGCAATTCCTTCTACGAGCCAAAAATCTGACTGTTCGCCAGGCATGGCTTGCCCGAGACTTGATCGCGTCGCTTCTCGAAATAATTGATGAGTCAACTCGTGGCGTCGCGTTTCTACAGCATCATCATCAATACCATATAAAAAAATGGTTCTCAGGCTGTCACTATAAAAACCCGTCGACTGCTCAATTGCATTGCCCTCCGCCGCAAGCGTCCTGCGGTATTGTTCCTTGTCCTTGAGGAGCACGACCTGCATTTGACGCCGAATGGAAAGACGCGGTCTTCGTGTTGCTAAAAATTCCACGAGTGACTGATCGGGATCCCAGTCAGCAAACGCCGTTGTCACCTGGGCGGAACCCTCCCATAACGGAAAAAACAGTTGTGTCCAAACCCAGTAACAGTGTTCAAGATCCTCCGCTACACGACGACTCGTCAATTCATCCGCGGTGCTGAAAATTGTGAAATGAGAAGTGTCCACTTGTGCGAATGTCCCCGGACGCCATTCCAACCAACGAGGGGAGGAACGACCTCGCTTCGCCTGAAACACAAAAGGTTCCTCGGTTGGCAGCCCCAAAAAACGTCTAACATCAAGGTTGGATGGATCTTTCTGATGTTCCTGCCACACCCGCATGTAGGCTGACCAACCTACATTTTCTACTCCGTAAAGAGCATCGGGATAAAACGGCGAGGAGGTTGGTCGCCCTGGCTCTTCCGAAGCTAAAGGCAGAAGGCAAACATTGCGTTGCTCTGCGCAGGCGAGAACACCAACCGATACGAAACAAAGAAACCCCAGCGATCGCCAATGTGAAAAACGAAACCGCATTCTTTTTGTCATCTTGTTCATCGGCGCGGCAATCTCGTTAAACTATGCGACATCGGATGAATCAATCGTGGACCAACGAAACACGAGCACCATTCTAGCACCCCAACCCCTATGACACCGATGCGGCATCTCTCTACCCAACTATCAATCTACATTCTAACGTTGTTTGTTGTGAACGGCGTTGCGAGGCAAACACCGCTGAGTGCGGCTGAACGGAATGTCATTTTCATCATCACCGATGACGAAAGCCCGACGCTGGGTTGTTACGGAGATCCCGCAGCGGTCACGCCCGCCATCGACGCCATCGCAAGAGATGGCATGATTTTTCGAAATGCTTTCGCGACTACAGCCTCGTGCAGTGCTAGCCGCAGTGTGGTGATGAGTGGATTACATAACCACCGCAATGGTCAATTTGGCCATCAACACCATTACCATAAATTCTCGTCTTTTCACGATGTGGTTAGTCTAGCTCTTCCGCGAGTGATGCAGCGAGCCGGCTATCGAACGGCTCAGATTGGCAAGTATCACGTTGCCCCAGAAGTGGTTTATGAATTTGAAACCTATCTCAAAGGTAATGGACGAAACGCTGTCTCGATGGCCAGCGAATGCAAGGACTTTATTACCAACCGCGACGACGACCGCCCCTTCTTTCTGTACTTCGGCACCTCCGACCCTCATCGTGGCGGCGGAAAAGACCAAGACTCTGAGCGGGAACTCAAACCGGATCTTTTTGGAAACCGCCCGAATGACCAATCCCATCCGGGAGTGGAAGAGGTTTTTTATGATCCCGAAACGCTACCGATCCCCGCTTTCCTACCCGACACGCCCGAGACGCGAGAAGAGCTAGCGCAGTACTATCAATCATGCTCTCGAATCGACCAAGGAGTTGCAGCCTTGGTTCAAATCCTAAAAGAAGCTGACCTTTACGACCGAACCATGATCGTTTTCACCAGTGATCATGGCATGGCGTTCGCCGGTGGGAAAACAACCGTTTACGAAGGTGGCTTGCGTGTACCCATGGTGGTGCGTGATCCGTATCAGACCAAACGAGGCGTTACCAGCGACGCACTGATCAGTCACATTGACATCACCCCCACTCTCCTAGATTTTGCTGGCGGCCTGAACTACAAAACCAACGGGCCCAAGAAGCCGCTCGATGCCGGCGAGTTCTGGAAAGAACGCGGGGAAGCCACCAAGGACAATCGCAACGGCAATAAACCATTCAAAAGCTACCATGGCAAATCTTGGCTACATTGCCTTGGCAATCCAGATGACAATCATCACGAGACGCTGTTTGCATCACACACGTTTCATGAAATCCAGATGTACTACCCAATGCGAGTGGTGCGCGATGCAAATTACAAACTCATTTGGAATATCGCACATCCATTGCCTTATCCTTTTGCATCCGATCTCTGGGCAGCGAGTAGCTGGCAAGCACAACTTGCCAAAGGAGATGATGCACCTTACGGACAAATGACCGTTGGCCGGTATGTGCAGCGTCCGGAATTTGAGCTTTATCACATCAAAGCCGATCCCCATGAATCCACTAATCTCGCGAATAGTCCCGGACATCAAGACATCCTCAAGTCTTATCAGGAAAAACTAAAATTGATGCAGCAAGAGATGGACGATCCGTGG
>Ga0181559_10005806_pt1 | contig 11742 bp, 10 predicted proteins | sample 011ome_21_FD_133752 | JGI IMG/M metagenome (GOLD analysis project Ga0181559, IMG submission 133752) | Coastal salt marsh microbial communities from the Groves Creek Marsh, Skidaway Island, Georgia - 011508AT metaG (megahit assembly) | ecosystem: Environmental > Aquatic > Marine > Intertidal... | reverse complement strand
GTCCATCCTCGGTCGCCAGCTGCGCCACGACGTCATCTTTAACCTGACCTACGCGCTCATAACGCTCTGTTTTCTCAGTAATGTGGTAAGCCTCACCCAGCGGGCCTGAAGCAGCCGCCTCGACCGCTGCCACCAATTCGGCGTCGGCCTGAGGTGCTTGCCAGTCCCAACGGGGCTTACCTGCCTCGCTGACGAGCTCGTTAATGGCGTTAATAACAGTTTGCATTTCCTGGTGCGCGAACAACACCGCACCCAGCATCTGATCTTCGGTCAGCTCTTTGGCCTCTGACTCCACCATCAGCACAGCGTCTTTAGTACCGGCAACCACCATGTCGAGCTGGCTATCTGCCAACGCTGCATAGCTCGGGTTCAGGATGTAGCCGCTGGCTTCAGTGAAGCCAACGCGGGCTCCACCAATAGGGCCATTGAACGGGCAGCCGGACAGGGCCAGCGCTGCAGAGGTGCCAATCATGGCGGGGATATCAGGGTCGGTATCTTTATCGGCCGACATGACCGTACACACCACCTGAACCTCATTCATGAAGCCATCTTCGAACAGAGGACGAATGGGGCGATCAATCAGTCGCGAGGTTAATGTCTCTTTCTCATTAGGCCTGGCTTCGCGCTTAAAGAAGCCGCCTGGAATCTTCCCGACTGAGTAGGTTTTCTCTATGTAATGCACGGACAGCGGAAAAAACGGCTGACCCGGCTTGGCTTTTTGTTCAGCAACCACTGTACACAGCACGCTGGTACTGCCCATGGTTACCATGACCGAGCCTGTCGCCTGTCGCGCAATACGGCCCGTTTCCAGCGTGACCTCGTGGTCACCGTACTGGAACGTTTTCTTAACTACATTCACTATGTTTTCTCCAAATATGACGGGGCCGGCTCTGGGCCGGCCCTAACTGATCCTCAGCGACGCAGACCCAACCGCTTAATCAAATCCGCGTAGCGGGCGGTGTCTTTATGCTTGAGGTAGTCGAGTAACTTTCGACGCTGGTTAACCATGCGAATCAAACCACGACGTGAGTGGTGATCCTGAGCATGTTCTTTGAAATGAGATTGCAGTTGCTCGATATTCGCGGTGAGCAAAGCGACCTGTACTTCCGGAGACCCGGTGTCGCCCTCTGACTGCTGATAATCCTTAACAATTTGTGCCTTAACGGCTGCGTCCAACGCCATGGTTATTTCTCCAACCTGCTTGTTGAAAACGAGCCCATCCGTGCAGGTTTACAGATGGGTTCGTGGAGCGGCGAGCGCCGCAAATCTACTGGGAAAGAAGCCGCCTTGGGGCCAGTTTTCCGTCTTCTCTAACTTGACCGACACCGAGGAATGCTCCTCCCGCGTCGGCGATCCGCACCATACCACTCTGGGGACCGTTTGGCACTACTACCGGCTGCCCCTTTCTCATGTAAAAAGTTGCGGCTTCAGAGAGCTCAACCCGCGGCAGGTGCGGCATACAGGCCTCTATCGGCGCCAATAACGTATCCAGCGCCTCCTCTGAGCCTTCCTCCCTCTGTCTTGATAGTTGATCCAGCGTGCGCGCCGTTGAGAGATCGAATGGCCCAGACTGACACCGTCGAAGCGCGCTGACATGCGCGGGCAGCCCAAGTGCAACCCCAAGATCCTCAGCCAGCACGCGAATATAAGTGCCCTTGCTGCACTGCACTGCTACCTCCAGCGTCGCGATTTCTCCAGCCTGAAATGCGAGTAGATCGAACCGTAAAATATTCACCGGTCGCGGCTGTCGCTCAACGTGCTCCCCCGCTCTCGCAAGCTTGTAAAGCGGCCGACCATCGACCTTGAGCGCTGAATACATCGGCGGGACCTGTTTTATCGGGCCAGTCAAGGCTGCCATCGCCCGAGTAGTGGTATCTAGCGTGATATGCGAGGCTGACGCCTGCGCTAGCATATCGCCGGCCGCATCCCCCGTATCAGTGCCCACACCCAACATGAATGTGCTGGTGTAGGCCTTATCGGCATCCAGTAAAAACTGAGAAAACTTGGTCGCTTCACCGAAACAGATCGGCAGCACGCCAGTGGCCAGAGGATCCAAGCTGCCCGTATGCCCCGCTTTTGCCGCACCAAAAAGTCGCTTCGCACGCTGCAGCGCTGCGTTGGAGGTAATGCCTCCGGGCTTATCGAGGACCAACAGTCCACTGACTTGCCGTCCTTTTCGCCGGCGGCTCATTGATCCGGCAAGAAATCAGATTCCGACGGTGCTGGCCGGTCAAAGGCAAGCTGCTCATCGGCTCGCCTCGCCTCTTTAAGCAGGCTCTCCATGTCGCGACCACGACCAACGCTCTCATCGAACCGAAAGCCCAATCGGGGAACAGTTCGCATCGACGACGCCTTGGCTAATTGAGATCTCAAAAAACCCGCCACTTTTCCTAGGACGCGGGTCATTTCCGCTCGATGCTCTGGCGTCGCATCCTCCATCAGCGTAAAGAACACCTTGGCATGGGACAAATCCCGACTGACCTCGACCCCAGTGAGATTCACCTGCTGTACGCGGGGATCCCTGACAGCAGTTTGGAGCAGATGCGCCAGCTCCCGGTGCAGGAACTGGCTGACCCGCTCGGTCCGCTCATATTCTTTACCCATGATCCGGCTTCAGAGACTCCGGGCGATCTCGTTGACTTCAAAGACCTCGATCAGATCACCCACCTTCACATCGGTGTAGTTCTTCACACCGATGCCACACTCCGTCCCATTGCGGACTTCATTGGCATCGTCTTTGAAGCGACGCAGAGATTCGAGCTCTCCCTCGTAGATAACAACGTTGTCGCGCAGTACACGAATGGGCTTGGAACGGGAAACCGTGCCCTCGGTCACCATGCAACCGGCAATCAAACCAAACTTGGGCGAGCGGAAGACATCGCGGACTTCGGCAATTCCAACGATCTCCTCGCGCATCTCTGGCGACAGCATCCCGGAAAGGGCCGCTCGTACATCGTCTATCAAGTCGTAAATCACATTGTAATAGCGAATCTCAACACCCTCGTTCTCGGCCATCCCTCGGGCCTTGGTGTCGGCTCGCGCGTTAAAACCGATGATGATGGCTGAACTGGTGATGGCGAGGCTAATGTCAGTTTCGGAGATGCCGCCTACACCGCCCGAGACGATATTGACTTTGACCTCCTCATTACCCAAATCCGCGAGGGCGCCCTGCAGCGCCTCGAAGGAACCTCGAACATCTGCCTTGATAATCAAGTTCAGGGTTTCCACCGACCCCGCCGTCATCGTCTCGAACATATTGTCCAACTTGGCGGCTTGTTGGCGCGCTAATTTGGAAGAACGCATCTTTTCCTGTCGGAAGTCTGCTACTTCGCGCGCTTTCTTCTCGCTCTCCAGCGCAACGACGGGGTCTCCGGCGTCCGGCGTGCCGTCCAATCCCAGTACTTCGACCGGAATGCTCGGGCCAGCTTCTTTAATCTGGTTGCCATTTTCATCGAGCATCGCTCTGACGCGGCCATACTGAAGCCCCGCCAGCACGATATCCCCCTGTCGCAAGGTTCCCTGCTGTATCAAGAGAGAGGCGACGGCACCGCGACCTTTGTCGAGTCGTGACTCGATGACCAGGCCGGATGCGGGGACGTCTGCGGGGGCTGTCAGCTCCAACAATTCGGACTGCAACAGCAAAGCATCCAGCAACTCGTCGATACCCTGACCGGTGTGGGCCGACACTGGAATAAATTGAGTGTCTCCACCCCAATCCTCGGGGATCACATCCTTAGCCGCGAGTTCCGTTTTAACGCGCTCGGGATCCGCTGCTTCCTTGTCAATCTTGTTGACCGCAACGACCACCGGGACTCCGGCAGCACGCGCGTGTTGAATCGCCTCTTCGGTTTGTGGCATCACACCGTCATCTGCCGCAACCACCAACACCACGATATCCGTTGACTTGGCTCCCCGCGCGCGCATGGCCGTAAATGCCGCGTGACCCGGTGTATCCAGGAAAGTGATCATCCCCTTGTCCGTTTCGACATGGTAAGCACCGATATGCTGCGTAATGCCCCCTGCCTCGCCACTGGCCACGCGCGATTTACGAATGTAATCCAGCAACGACGTCTTACCGTGATCAACATGGCCCATGACCGTGACAACCGGAGCGCGCGGCTCAGGCGTCCCCTCCTGGCTCGCTAGAGTCTCCTCCAGCCTTTCCTCCAACTCTTCTGCGCTCTTGAGCACAACGCGGTGGCCCAGTTCCTCTACCACCAACGTGGCAGTGTCTTGATCCAACACCTGGTTGATAGTGGCCATTACCCCGAGATTCATGAGCTCTTTGATTACTTCACCGGCCTTGACCGCCATCTGCTGCGACAAGTCACCCACAGTGATGTTCTCGGGCACGTTCACGTCATAAATAATTTTTTCGGTTGGCTGTGCAAAAGCGTGCTGATTGGGCTCGTCGTGGAGCTTTCTTTTTCGTCCGCCGCGACGGCGCGCCACACCGGCCTCAGCGGCCTCCAGATCCGTAATGGATAAGTTGTGTCCGCGTTGCTTTCCCCTCGCCCCGGGTAATCCACCGCGTTCAAGGCGCCCTTTGTTGGAGCGTCTGCGCAGCTCATCACGAGCGGGTAAGGTATTCTCTTTCGTGGGTGCCGCGTGGAGCCGCTTGGGTTTACGGTCCTGCTCTTTGACTCCGGGTTGTGCCACCGCCTCCTGCGCCTGACGGGCCGCCTCTTCTGCTCGCGCCTTTACCGCTGCATCCAACTCAAGCTTTCTCGCCTGCTCTTCCGCTTTCCGTCTGGCCGCCGCACGCTGCCTCAGCAATTCGGGATCGGATTCGTCAACCGATTCCTCTGCATCAACGGCGACCATTTCATCGGCGCTTGCTGGAGCAGCAGCCGCTACAGCGCTATCCACCTCGTTGGGGACCTCCACCACTGCCGCACTGTCAGCATCAGCTTCATCATCAGCGGTGGCATCCTCAAGATCTTCTCGCTTGACGTAAGTTCGCTTTTTTCGAACCTCAACATTGATGGTTCTTTTACCCGCACCACCCGCCCGCAGCGTGCTCACAGATTTGCGCTTGAGCGTAATCTTTTTGGGCGCGCCAGCGCCGGCACGTTCCCCATGGCTTTGCTTAAGATGTGCCAGCAAGGTCTGCTTATCCTCCTCAGATACCGCCTCTTCTGCATCTGCGTGGGGTAGTCCCGCATCCTTCATCTGCGCCAACAGTCGGTCAACCGATGCCCCGACCGTTTCTGCCAACTGCGCTACTGTCACTTGTGCCATTTCTCTCTCCCTATTCGCTCAGTCGCTAGAGTGCAATCGTCACCTGATGAGACTCAGGCCGTTGCCTCCCCTTCCTCAGCGAACCAAGGGGCGCGAGCCGTCATAATGAGCTCTGCCGCGCGTTCTTCAGTCATGTCTTCTATATCTAGGAGGTCATCTACCCCCTGCTCAGCAAGGTCTTCCATCGTGACAATGCCGCGCTTCGCCAATACGAAAGCGAGATGCTTATCCATGCCATCCATCGTCAGGAGGTCTTCCGCAGGCTCATTGGCATCGAGTTCCTCTTCCGAGGCGATGGCCAATGTCAGCAAAGCGTCTTTAGCACGTGCCCGCAACTCCTCGGAGATTTCCTCATCGAACCCCTCAATGGCGTTCATTTCTTCCAGAGGGACATAGGCAATCTCCTCGAGGGTAGTAAAGCCCTCCTCGACAAGAACAATCGCGATGTCCTCGTCAATATCCAGTGCGGTCATGAACTGCTCAATGACCTCGCCAGCCTCGCTTTCCTGCTTCTCGATGGCTTCATCGACACTCATGACGTTGATGATCCAGCCCGTCAAGTCAGAGGCAAGGCGAACATTCTGACCGCCCCTGCCAATTGCCTGCGCCAGATTATCTTCCGCGACTGCCACTTCCATAGTCGAGTTGTCCTCGTCGACAACAATGGACTCCACCTCTGCCGGTGACATGGCGTTGATCACCAGCTGCGCCGGATTGTCATCCCACAGGATGATGTCCACCCGTTCGTTGTCCAGCTCGTTAGAAACTGCCTGCACCCTCGACCCGCGCATCCCAACACAGGCCCCTACCGGGTCAATGCGCTGGTCTCCAGTTTTGACGGCAATCTTTGCGCGAGAGCCAGGATCTCTGGCCGCCGCCCTGATCTGAATCACGCCCTCAGATATTTCGGGCACTTCTATCTTGAACAGCTCCACCAGCATCTCCTGGCAGGCCCGGGACAAAATGAGCTGCGGTCCACGAGATTCAGTGTTGATCTCAGTCAGAATGGCACGAACGCGATCGTTGATACGAAATGTCTCTCTGCCTACCAACTCACCGCGAGGTAGCAGGCCCTCAGCGTTATTGCCAAGATCGACGATAATGTTGTCACGGGTGACTTTCTTTACCGTACCCGCCAGGAGCTCTCCCTCCCGGGCGCGATATTCGTCAACAATTTGCGCCCGTTCAGCATCACGAACGCGTTGGACAATGACCTGTTTCGCTGTCTGGGCAGCAATGCGACCAAAATCAACGTTTTCAACGACTTCTTCGTGGTAATCACCGGGCTGCAGGGCAGTATTCACCTCGGCTGCCTCTTCAGTGGTGAACTGCGTCCCCAACAGCGCAAGCTCGGTATCGGGCATCACCAACCAGCGCCGCTTGGTCACGTAGTCACCAGACTCGCGGTCGATAGAGACAAAGATATCAGCATCCTCGTCGTAACGTTTTTTCGTGGCAGTGGCCAGCGCCAGCTCGATTGCCTCAAAGATGATGTCCTCTGACACCCCTTTTTCATTCGAGACCGCCTCAGCGACCATCAGGATTTCTTTGTTCATTGATTCACTCTCTGCCATTTCACCAAGGCGCATGTTCCGCCCCGTTGTTAACCCAATACCGCCGTTTCATTCTTTGTTCTGCCCAAAATCCAGTCTGGGTATCGCCCGTGCCCTATCGACCGTACGTAACGGCAATCGGAACGCCTCCTCGTCAATCTGCACGACAACTGTGTCGCTATCTGCAGAGATCAGGACGCCCTTAAACCGGCGTCTTCCCTCGACTGGCAGCCGCAGCCGGATATCGACTATTTCCCCGACATACGGTTCATATTGCTCGGGCCGAAACAGCAACCGGTCGATACCGGGAGAGGAAACCTCCAGCGTGTACTCCCCGCCGATGGGATCCTCTACATCCAAAATACCACTCACCTGATGACTCACCTTGGCACAGTCATCAACGCTCACCCCGGCCTCGGATTCGATATAAATCCGAACCGTGGGTCGCCGTCCGGGGGAGGTCAATTCAATACCCCACAACCCGTACCCCATATCCTCGACGGTCGGCTGTAAAAGCTGCATTAACTGCGCTTCTTTTCCCGACATGTCGTCCTCCCGCTGGCCGTTCATTTCACACAGCCACAAAAAAGCCCCATAAGGGGCCTTCGAGGTGACGGTCAGCGAGCAACAAGCCGCCGTCAAATTGGTAGCGGGGGCCGGATTTGAACCGACGACCTTCGGGTTATGAGCCCGACGAGCTACCAGGCTGCTCCACCCCGCATCAATACGCTCAGTAACCGCCCCCTTATTAGCGTCTACCTAATAACAACTTGGCAAACGCAGGCGTTACCGTGGTGTCACCACCACAAACTGAGGCGCGGGAGTATAGGAACCGCGGCCATCGCCGTCAACCCACATAAATTGGGCATGACAACGAGTGGGCACGCTGCTCTCTTTGCCAACCTGCTAGGAATTCATTGCAGGCTTGATCAGGCCCATAGTCTCGCAGTACGGTGCAAGCATAGCCTTGTCTGGAAATTCACTTTTGTCGCCTCGATCCGCCATCAAACTGGGTGGTATCCCCACCGCTGCTCGAATCGTTGCCGGGATGGATTTGTCCGGAGCCGATGGCGTGCTCAGCCAGCTGTATATGCTTGACGCCGATCTGGCCGAACAGATCAGTGATCACATCATGCCCTTCGAAAAGCTGGCCCTGGCAGATACTCGCAGCCTTCAGGTATTGGTGCGCGAGATTGAATCGGCGGTGCTGATGATCGCACTCAAAGGTTTGGCCAAACCATTCCGTGACCCGTTTCTGAACAGCATGTCCAGCCGAGCCAGAGCTCTGTTTATCGACGAGATGGAGGAAATAAGCCCCGTTAGACGCAGCGACGTTGAAGCCGCAAGAGCGGCCGTGGCGCGATGCGCCAGGCTGCTATCGGACCAAGGCCAATTCGTGCTCCCCCAAGAAGGACTCGTTCGGTAGTCATCAGCGCCCTAAAGCAAGAGGGGCCAGGCACATCTCCCGCTGCATGAGCGCTCCATGAATAAAAAAGGCTCCTGTGACGGGAGCCTTTAGACAATTTGGTGCGGAAGGCGGGACTTGAACCCGCACAGCCATAGGCCACTACCCCCTCAAGATAGCGTGTCTACCAATTCCACCACTTCCGCTTTTTTACTCGCCATCCAAGACCGGCGCATCTTCGGACCCATTGTCCGTGGCCGAGTCAAAGTCCAAGACTGGCAGGTCTCCTCCCTCGACCACCGCTTCAACAATTTCTGAGGCTGGGATATCAAATCCGAGGTCATCCTCATCCGCCGTGCGATTGTCGGCGATCACCGCCAAGCCAAAACTACTCGCGAAAAAAATCGCCGATAGCCAAGCCGTCATTCGCGTCAGCGCGTTACCGCTGCCCGCACTACCAAACAGTGTTTGGGAGGCGCCCGCACCAAATGACGCGCCGATATCTGACCCTTTACCGCGCTGCAATAAAATCAGCGCGATCAAGGCAATTGCCACCAGCAGGTGAACCATCAGTGTGATTTGTTCCATGGGAACTCCTTTCATGCCCCCAGCCACGACGCAACACGCCGCTCAGGGCGCGAGATCATACCGATCACGCATGCCCCCCGCAAGCGACCCGCGTACCGAACCCTGATCAAGGTCCGAGCAATATCAAGCAGCCGCCGAATAATCTAAACCCCACCGCGGATAGCCTCGGCGATGCGTTCAGCCAGCAATTGGTTTTCGCTGCCGTCTGTACCCTCAATCATGATCCGGATCAGGGGCTCGGTGCCGGAGGGGCGCAGGACAAGACGCCCCCGTCCAGCCAACTCGGCCTCGACCCGGCGACTCTCCTCGAGGGCAGCAGTACATTCATTTAGGCGGAAATCAGACGAGACCATCACGTTCAAAAGGGTCTGCGGATATTTGTAAAGGGCACTCTTCAGATTCAGCAGGCTCTCACCAGATCGAACGACAGCGGCCATCACCTGAAGCGCAGCAATGATGCCATCGCCGGTCGTGGTCAAGTCCCCACAAATAATATGACCCGAGGCTTCTCCACCGAGTTGCCACCCCCGCTCAGCCATTTCCTCCAAAACGTAGCGGTCACCCACTTGCGCCCTCACGAGATCCACGCCTTTCTCCTGAAGCGCTTGCTCGAGGCCCAGATTTGACATCAGTGTCCCCACGACACCTTTTGGGGGCCGATTTTGCCTGACGAGATCATTGGCGATAACAAATAAGAGTTCGTCTCCATCGATTACGGTGCCGTCCGCCGCGACACACTGCACGCGATCTCCATCACCGTCAAAAGCGATGCCGGCGTCGGCCTGTTCACTCAGGACCTTGGCCTGAAGCGCAGCAGGCGACGTCGAACCGACACCATCGTTGATGTTATAGCCATCAGGATCGGCACCCATCAAGATCACTTCCGCCCCCAGTTCGGAAAACACCTGGGGGGCGACCTGGTAGGTCGCGCCGTGGGCACAATCGAGGACTAACTTGAGACCGCGCAGACTCAGTGACTGGGGGAACGTGCTCTTGCAAAACTCGATATAACGACCTGAAGCATCCACCATTCTGCTCGCCTTTCCCAACTCGGGGGAAGGCACTGTCTCCATGGGTTGCGACAGGACTTGCTCAATCTCGTCTTCCACATCATCCGAGAGTTTTTTCCCAGTGGCATCGAAAAACTTAATGCCATTATCGGTGTACCGATTATGTGAGGCGCTGATAACAATACCTGCGGAGGCTTTTTGACTGCGGGTCAGCATGGCGACGGCTGGCGTCGGCATGGGGCCCAGTAGCACCACGTTCGCGCCCGCCGCCACCAGTCCGGCCTCTAGGGCCGACTCAAACATATAGCCTGAGACGCGGGTATCTTTGCCAATCAGCACTTTGGTCGCCCGATTTTCTCTGGCAAACACCCTGCCGGCTGACCAGCCGAGTTTCAGCATAAAATCTGCCGTCACGGGGTATTGGCCTACAGCACCGCGGATACCATCCGTGCCAAAAAACTGCCTACTCATTCGCTCAAACTCCTCGGTAGCGCTCGCCACATTGCGAGGGCATCGACCGTAGCCGCTACATCGTGCACCCGCAGGATGCGCGCTCCCCGCTCCACCGCGATCATTGCAAGTCCCACGCTGGCATGAAGCCGGTCCTCGGGACCACGATCCAACACGCTGGCAATCATGGACTTTCGCGACAACCCGACCAAGACAGGCAGTTGCATCAGTGAGAGCTCGCCCAGCCTCATCAGCATCTCAAAATTCTGCGCCGCGGTCTTGCCGAAACCAAAACCCGGGTCAATCACAATACGCTCTGTTGCGATACCTGCCTCAACACAAGCGCCTATCCGTTCCCCGAAAAATTCTCGTAGGTCAGAGATCACATCCAGATACTCGGGCGACACTTGCATCGTACTCGGCTCACCCTGCATATGCATGACACAGAGAGGCAGCCCCGTCGCCGCCGCGGCATGAAGGGCGCCGGGACGCCGAAATCCACGCACATCGTTGAGAAACCCCCCACCGAGGCGCGCCGCCTCGGTCATGATTTTGGGGGTGCTGGTATCCACGGAGATGACGACGTCAAACCTTTCCGCCAAGGCCTCCACCGCCACCAGCACGCGATCCAGCTCCTCTTCCTCAGTCACGACCTCGGCCCCGGGCCGTGTCGACTCACCGCCCACATCCAGAAGCGCAGCGCCCGCGTCTACCATCGCCTGGGCGCGCCTCAACAAGGCATCCAGATCGACTTTTTGTTCACGGTAGAGTTCCCCGCCATCCGAGAAGGAATCGGGGGTTACATTGAGGATGCCCATAACGACGGGCAAGGTGAGGTCAAGCGTGCGCGACCCACACTGAAGGCACCCGCTCATTGATAGTGGGTTCTGCAGTGACCGGTGGAGATCAGTGCTCGGTTGCAGCACCGCCTATGGGACTCGCCGCCGGCTCTGGTTCACCCGCATCAGGTGGCGCGCCACGGTCATCTCCTGACCATCCGCTGGGCGGTCGGGGCGGCTCTCCCGCCATGATGTCGTCAATCTGCTCGGCACCAATGGTTTCATACTGCATCAGAGCATCTGCCATCATATCCAGCTTGTCTCGATTCTCCTCGAGCAGCTGAAACGCTTTGGCGTAACAGTCGTCAATGATGCTGCGCACCTCTTTGTCGATTGCCAACGCGGTCTCATCAGATATCGCTTTGGCGGGCTGCGCGGCAGAGCGTCCCAAGAAAACTTCCTCTCCGCCCTCGTCGTACATCAAGGGACCCATGGTCTCTGACAATCCCCACTTCGTCACCATGTTGCGGGCGACTTCAGTGGCACGCTGAATATCGTTGGAGGCACCTGTGGTAATCCCGTCTTTACCCAGCGTCATCTCCTCAGCAACCCGCCCACCGAACAAGCTGGTGATCTGGGAAATAATATGGCGGCGGCTGTGGCTATACCGATCCTCCTCAGGGAGAAACATCGTAACGCCTAGAGCGCGGCCTCTC
>Ga0181559_10005800_pt1 | contig 11750 bp, 4 predicted proteins | sample 011ome_21_FD_133752 | JGI IMG/M metagenome (GOLD analysis project Ga0181559, IMG submission 133752) | Coastal salt marsh microbial communities from the Groves Creek Marsh, Skidaway Island, Georgia - 011508AT metaG (megahit assembly) | ecosystem: Environmental > Aquatic > Marine > Intertidal zone... | reverse complement strand
CACCGACATCAACAGGATTTACTGTCTCGCTCGCCGCGGCTCCGAAACCCAGTGAGCTGTCGGTCATCGATGACCTACAACTCACAATTGTGGAAGGTGATCAGAGTGAGCTTGTGACGCTTCCCTCGTTGCCTGTTGCGATCACGCCAGTTGCCAATGGCGTTGAGAATGTCGCACTCGCGGTCTATGCCGATGAAGCAGGAACGTCAACAAACTTTTTTGAAGGGCAGTCCTTGTGGCTGACACCGCAAGCGACGCTGGTCGATGTATCAGAAACACTGCTTTACCAACTGAAAGTAGGTGGTTCACAAGAGGCGCTGAATGCCATCGACGGACTGGGGTCACTGGTCTCGGTTGGTACCGATGGGTTGTATCGGGTCTATGAATTGGATGAAATGCAGGCTGCGAATCCACTTGAGTTGCGACTGGACCCTTATTACAACGGCAGTGTCGACATGCAACTGTCTGCGGCATCGTATGAGCCAACCACTGGCGAGATGAGTGCGTATCAAAGCACTGATATTATCAATCAGCCGATCCAGGCGCTTCCTGGCAACGATGGTGAGTCGTATCAGGTTGAGTATGTGGTGGATGGTGAGGTGGTTGAGCAGCTGAGTGTCACCGAAGGGCAGCCACTCAACTTCGATGTGCGTGTGACAGGTCTTGATCCGGATGAAAACTTTACATTGACATCGAGTCTGTTCACTGTCACCACAACCGAGACTGGCTTTAGTTTGACAATGGCCTCGGCTCCGAAGCCCAGCGAACTCTCGCTGATCGATGATTTACAGTTGACCATCAGTGAGAATGATCAGAGTCAGAGAGTGATGCTGTCATCATTGCCTGTTTCCATTACACCGATCGCCAATGGTGTGACTGATGTCTCTGTGACGGTCTATGCCGATGAGGCTGGAACCTCAACCAACTTTATCGAGGGGCAGTCCTTGTGGGTTACCCCATCGGCGACCTTAGTGGATACCTCTGAGACATTGCTTTATCAGATCAAGGCGGGTGGCATTGGCATCGATCTGACGCAAGTTGTCACCTTGGGCGGCCGCACATCGACGATTATTAATGGTGATTACAAAGTATTTGAAGTCAAAGCCTCTGAGTTGGATGGTCCTCTAGAGCTGGTGGTTGATCCGTTTTTCGATGACCCTCTTGATATACAGGTGGGTGCTAAATCGATCGACCCGGTGAGTGGTGACGAGACAGCGTTTACCGATCCATCGCTGGCGACATCTGTCGTCTCGGTGGTGGGTGTGCCCGGTGCACCTTCGTCGATCGAATATCTGCAGTTGGTTAACGGTGACTGGACTTCGGTCAGTGTGCTGTCTCTGACAGAAGGAGAGACGAATCAGACGTTCAAGATTCGAGTGACAACCGCAGACCTGGACGAGACGGTTGGGATCACCATCCCAACAGCAATGCAATCTTGGTTGACGATTGATGTCGCATCGTCGACAGCCTCGGACATCGCGTTAGTGATCAGTGAGGTGCCGAAGCCAGAGGCGTTGGGTCAGATCGAGAATTTAACGTTAACGGTGACTGAGTCTGGATTGGATCGCGAGTTTATTTTGCCGAATTTCCCAGTCTCGATTACCCCGATCGCTAATGGTGTTGAGAATCTGAGTGTTGGATTATTCGCTGATCAGGCACTAACGGACACTGAGATCCGAGAACTCGGAGAGATCTGGGTTCAGCCACTGGGTAACCCGGTTGACCCGAATGAGTCCATCTACTTTACAAAAATTGCCTTGGGCGGCTCAGACGCAGCGGTTGCTGCAATCACTAGACTGGGTGGCCTCGCTTCTACTGGAACGATTGAAGTCGACGGCCAACCCTTCAAACAATTCGATGTTAATGGACTTACGGGTCCATTCTCTTTGGAGATTGGGTCGACCTATGATGGGCCAATCTCAAGTACTGTCGAGGCTTACAGCCTTGATGCTGGAAACCCAGGTAACCCGTCAGCACCGCAACAATCATCCGTTGAAGAAGCGCTTGTTATACCGACAGCCACTGATCCGGCTAACGTGAAATTTGGGCAAATCAATAACGCTAATGAATTGATTGAGGGCGTTTCCGCAGTTTTTGGATTGACTGCTGATTTTGTCGTAAGAGTTACACCACAGGATTTGGGAGAATCTTTTGAGCTCTCACTTCCAACGAATATCACGCTTATTTCAGGGCCGACTACACAGAGTTCTGGTGATGTTGATTTTCATGTCCGTCTGGAGCCAAATTTCTTCGGTTTATTGGAAGATGCGCCAGATATTTTCCAGATCGAAGGAATCGAGGTTATCTCTAAAGAGGGTTCTGATACTAATAGCTATTCGGTGCCAGCTCAGGCTATCGCTGTTAACGTGAATCAGGCAGCTACCCCTACGTTCAGCGATCTTTTAACGAATCCAGTTCGGATCGAGATGCCGGTTAATCCGAATGATCTGGTCGCAGAGGCAATCTTAAATCTTGATCGGTTTATCGCCACAAATTCGTCTCAAACTGATCCAGACTTTGACGATGTAACTCATTACGAACTTGCTCTAGCCTCAAATGACTATTTGGAGAAATTCGGCGAAGGTCGAGAGATTTCATTACGGTACGACGAAACTGAATTTGCGAATCAGGGGATTCAGATTGATTGGGACGAAGAAAGTAAGAAGTATCGGTTTGAAGGACTGAGGAGCGGGATTACCTCTACTGTTGTTTTGAGTATCACTACAAGTCTTCTAGCCGATCAAGCATTTGCTCAAGCGATATTTGGAGACCTAAAGTGGACTGCTGTGAATACAGAGCCGACCACTGGGCTTTCCAAATCGACTGATATTGGGCTGTTGTTGAGTCAAGAGGTGACTAGTGACGTCGTCGTCATTGATGGCGAAACTGTTCAGGTATTTTTTGCTCACACATTCGAGAACGACGTTATTGAGTACAGTATTCGAGTGGGTGACCAGATGATCTCGGAAGATTCTGTGAATATAGATCAATTGAGATTATTGGCAGAAGTCTCTTCTACGGCTGTTGAGGCTACATTGACTGATGTAGAGCTGGGAGCAATAACGACCGAGATCACCAGCGATGTGTTCGTTCTACCAAATAAGAATCAATTAGGGTTATCAATCGCCAGTACGTCGGATTCTCTATCTGACACCGTTGAAAGTTATTTTGAGAGTGGATACTGGGGAACGCTTGCCCAGGCAAATGAATCTGTACGTTCAAATGAATTCACCTTTATCGATCCTGACTTTGGGATTGAAGAAGTTGGATTGGGCTATGAAATCGGCGTGTCGACACTATCAGACGACCCTGCTGGTCGTTTATTTGCGGAGGGTAGCCTGAATCGAATTCATGGCACTCAATTTAATGACTTTTTGGTCGCGCGAGCGCCTGATCAAACTTCAGATGGCTCGGTACTATTTGGTGCCGGTGGGAGCAACACCTTGCTGGGTAACGTCGGTGCTGATGTCTTGGTATCTGGGGGTGGACGTGATGTACTGACTGGTAATGCAGGCGCTGACGTATTTCAAATAGTGGCAGATACAAAAAGTGCTGAAACTTCAGTCGCTGATCTAGAAAATGCACTTGATCAGTTGCTAGGAGGCGGTGTCGCATTGGAACAGAACACGTATACAGTTCAGCGGTATGGCTCGGTGTCTCAGACTACCGACCAAACCGATACACTGGCTGAAGCTTTACGTGGGATTCACGATGAGCTTGAAATCGACAGTACAAAGGTTGACCTAAGGACGGTTGTGACAGACTTTTCACGTGGATTTGATTCACTGAATAGTGATCGTGTTGTATTTACAGGTGTTCAAGAATCATCAGGGTTAGGAAAAGACATATCAGCTCATCACCTGACTTGGGGTGCCAATGATTATATCTATGTGGTTGCTCAGTCGATGTCCGAATCTGGCAATGGTAATCCTAATGATGCATTTGTATCTGCGCTGCTGATCCCAGAGTTTAGTCCGGTTGACGTAGAGCTCACTGATCTGGAGAGCGCGGGAATCTATGCTGTTTGACAACCAAGTGTCGAGGGCTTCATCTGGGTTCTTATGTGGTTTGCTTTTGATATCGATGGCGAGTTCAGCCCATGCCGAACGAGTTCTAACGGAAACTATATTTGATGATGATGGTGTGCGGTCCATCACCTACGAGAGGGCTGACCCATCTCAGGCAGAAGATGCTGGGACACAATCACCAGGCTCAACGACAGACGTGTTTATGGATCCGGAGCCTGGCCTCTTACATTTTCTTTCGAAGATCTTTAAAGGCCAAGGGAACACAACAGATGTTGATCGAGGAGAAGGATCAACGGGCTCGTTGGAGCGCCTAGAGACTTTCAAAAATACTCAAGAAGCACCTGATACGGGAGGAAATTCAGAAACTCTATCAACTCTTTCATCTAAAGCATCAACGGCTGAGGCGGTCCAACGAAGCCAGATTCCTATCGCGCTAGATGACGATGTGAAGCGAACGGAGCGTATCCAAGCAATTTTTGGCGCTTCCTCACTACAAGAACCCGTAATAGCAACGACGAATGAAGTTGAGGAGGAAGATTTATCCAATGATCCTCGAGTTCCATCGCCGGCCGCTGATTCTGAATCAAGAGATCAGTCTGATGAATCCTTGACCGACCAAACTGACAAAAAGGACAACGAACTTCCAAATGGTGCCGTGGAGGAACCGAACTTGGTCCAGCGATTTTTTGGCTTCCTGAAACGAGAATTTGATCAATCAGCAAGTATTTCGGACGGTAGTAACCCAGAGTTGAAGCAATCGCTCGAAGAGTCTGATGAAGGAAAATCGGCCGATGCAGAGCAAAGTTTTTCGGTCCAGCTTCCCGCAGTTCAAGGGCAGCCAGAGATTAGACAGAAGCAGGAGCCTGAACAAGATTTAGCTCAAGTGCCTCAAACTCCGACTGAACAGCCTTTCGAGGATCCAAATTCAGCGATTTTACAAAGTCAGCCAATGGTGAAGCCTCCAAGATTGATAGAGAAAGAAGCGCATAAATCGCTGATCAGAAAACCGCCGGCTGCTTCTGAAAATGAACAATCGGTCAAGGTGGATCCAAATATTTTGAATCCGATGATGATTGGAAAAGAGTTAGACGCATTCGCGCTTGGCTTAATCGAAGATGTGCGGAGAGGTGAAAGTCGACGTCCTTTTCAAGAATTCTCAAAGCAAATTTCTGATGTTTTTTTCTCGACACCAATTGTGCTTCGGCTCATCGAGTTGGAGAAAACCATTAATACACAAGTGGCGGAAGCTGAATCACTTGGCCTCCCTCAAGTGATATTTTCTGCAGAGGAGGGCCGCCGAGCTGTGTCTGACGGCGGCGCAGATGGTCGCATCTCTTCTCAAACTGTCACGGCAACGCAGTCGGTTTGGGACTTTGGAATTATCGAGAGCGGTGTCCAACAGTCTCGTAACAATGTCGAAAAAACGTTGGCCGAGATCCGAGATTCAAGATCAGAAGCGTTACTGGATTTAATTTTAGCCTACAACGAGCTTGCGACATCGCGAATGAATATGCGACTGGTCGAGGTATTTGCCGAGACAAGAGTCCAATTTCTTGACTTGGTCGACCAGAAGCTGTCGCTTGGTGTTTCTAGCCAAGCGGACCTGGTCAGGGCGGAAGCGAAGGCATATGAAGCGCAGGGCGAACTACCCGTTGCAGCCCAGCGATTGCAATTGGCTGAAGATAGGTTTGTCGAGCTATTTGGAATTGTTCCTCCCGATGTAATTCCCCTATTTAAAATACCGACGAATCAGCTCAATCTCGCGGAGCTGGGCCTGATGACTGAGCGCCATCCAGCGGTTGTGGCAATAGAAATTGATTATCAAAATGCACAGTTGGAGTTACAGCGACTTTCCTCAGAGAGATTAGGTGCAGTCAATTTCCAATTGAGTGGAAGTCGTTCCGATACCCCGACAACATCATCAACTGATCAACTAGATGGCAAGATTGTTTATCAGGTCGATCTTTACGATGGAGGAGATCTGTCAGCGCGTCTAGAGCGTGCATCTGGCTCTGTGATCGAAGCTCGTTGGGAGCTCGAGCGTGTACGTCGAGAAACAAGAAGGATATTGGAGAGTGCGATAACCGAGCTTGTCGCAAGTCAATCGCTGGAATCTGCTCGTTTAAATTCTTTGGAAGCGACTGTGAAAGCGAGCGACGCGACCAAAGAGCTGTTTATGTATGACCGTGGAGATTTAACTGACATCTTCAGGGTTCAAGATGACTATTTGAATGCTGCGAAGGCATTAGTTGAAGCTCGTGCTAGTTCCCAGAACGCGTTTTATTCATCGCTTCACGCAGCTGATTTGCTCATCGAACAATTTGGTTTGGGTATCTGATGCGCACAGATCAGATCGACAGGTTGGTCTACGACATTTCATCGCGTTTTGATTCAGCGATAACCCCTTCTGAGGCTCGAGCTCTGATACCAACACCGGACGCTGATCGCTCAGTTGAATGGCTCCTGGAGGTTCTGGCAGAGGCTGGAATTGGTAATGAGGCCATTGAGAGTCTATCGGACCTAGCTCTGGATCGTTTCCATGACGTTGGGCTTTTTTATAGTGATGAGACTGTATACGTCTTTTATTTCGATTCGTTGAGACACGTAGTCTATTTTCGCGATTTAGACACTGGCCTTGTGTCCACAGCCGAAGAATTTTTGGCGTTTTCGTCAGATAACGAAACAGCAGAACCTAAACCGAGAATTGTTCGTTTTTATGAGACCGCCGAAGAAAGCTTTGCAGCAATTCCGGGCGTTGAGATGCATTGGTTTTTTGCACCACTCTGGAAATTTCGGGGGTATTTTCTTCAGGCGGGTCTTGCCTCATTACTTACCAACGTGTTCGCAGTCGGCACTTCCTTGTTTGCCATGGTTGTCTACAACCGGATCATTCCGTCTAACGCGTTGTCCTCTCTTTTTGTTTTGGTCGTTGGGATGGCGATTTTACTGATTGCTGATTATTTGGTGAAAACGGTTCGGAGTAAGCTACTCGGTGCAGCAGGTGTCGAAGCTGATCTTGTGATCGCTGATCGATTATTCACTCAAGTTCTAGACATACAGTACAAGGCGAGGAAGGGCTCTGTCGGTCAAATAGCTAACGTGTTAAAGGAATATGAGCAGATCAGGGAGTTTTTTACTTCGGCGGCTCTTGTTTCAATTATTGATCTTCCTTTTGCTCTTATCTTCGTTGGCTTTATTTGGTTTCTCGGTGGTGTGATGGTCATACCCGTAGTCGCTGGGATTGTCATTCTCTTTGCCATGACGATATACATGCAACCGAGAATGAAGAAAATCGCAGAGCGTTCACTTGAGGATGCTCACAACAAACACTCAGTTTTGGTTGAAACACTTTCAGGCCTTGAAACAGTAAAATTGCTTGGCGCAGGCGGTATCTTGCGGCGACGATTTAAGACCGTTCTTGCCCGGCAATCCTCGATCGCAGAGGAAAGTAAGAGGCAATCATTTTTTTCTTCAAATCTTACTCAGGAAATTCAACAGGGAGTTCAAATAGCCGTTGTAGCCATAGGTGCCATCGCTGTGTCTGATGGAGAATTTGGATTTGGTGCAATCATCGCCTGTACTATTTTATCGGGTAAAGCGTTGTTGCCTTTTGCTCAGTTGGCACAGCTGTTATCTCGATTGAACCAAATCGTTTCGGGCTATAAGTCCTTGGATGAACTGATGAATCAGCCTGTCGAGCATGAGAACAAAACGCAATTTATCAAGAGAGGTCGATACAAAGGTGGCGTTCGGTTTGAGAACGTCTCATTCAGTTATCCAGATAGCCCGCAAGCGGCGCTGAAAGATGTGTCTCTAGAAATCGCGCCAGGTGATCGAGTGGCCATTGTGGGTCGAGTGGGTTCTGGGAAGACAACCATAGGAAAAATGATTACTAAATTATTTGTACCTGATGAGGGAGCGATTTTTATTGATGGGGCTGATATTCGACAATTAGATCCTGCAGAGATTCGGGAAAACATTGGGCTTGTTTCGCAAGAACCTTGGCTGATCGCTGGGAGTGTGGAGCAAAATATAATTTTGGGTGCTCCCAATGCTGGAACAGATGAAATGTTATGGGCTGCTGACCTTGCAGGCGTGTCTGATTTTGTCAATCGGCATCCAGATGGATTCAAAATGATGGTCGCTGAACGTGGAGAAGGCTTGTCAGGAGGCCAAAGGCAAGCAATTTCTATCGCAAGAGCTCTGGTCAGAAAGCCACCGGTTCTTTTGTTCGATGAACCGACCAGTTCGATGGATGCCAGAAGTGAACGCAGTCTGATCGCGCGGCTGAAAGAGACCAAACTGGACTGCACGGTGATCGTAATCACTCACCGCACGTCTTTACTGGCCTTAGTTGATCGAGTGATTGTGGTTGATGATGGCAAAATTGTTGGTGCAGGGTCTGTCGATGCCTTTTTGAATGCCACGCTAAATCAGAAGGGCAACGCCAATAAATCAGAAACAGCAGATGACTCAGTCAAAGAAGAGTCAATGGACAAATGATTCGCGCGCTATTATTCATCAGAGCTTTGTTTTCTTACGACATGCAAGAGAGAGATCGACCTGATACGCACTTGATGTGGGTGATTTGTGGAGCATTTGTCGCATTCTTTGCTTGGGCGTACTTTTCTGAAATTGATCGCGTTGTAACAGCCAATGCAAAGGCTTATCCCTACGCTAAGCTCCAAACTGTGGAGCATTTTGAAGGTGGGCGCGTTGACAAAATCTTGGTTCAAAAAGGCGATAAAGTTGAGAAGGGAGGCTTATTAATCACATTGAGTCCTATTCAGACTCGAGGTGAACTCACGATCCAGACCGACCAAGTCGCCGAGCTGACCGTTAAACAGTCCCGTTTGTTAGCTGAGTATGAAACAACTTCCTCATTTGAGATAGACGCCGCATTCGAGAGTTTGCATCCTGAGATCGTCGCTCAAGAGCGAGCGATATTCAGGGAGCGAGTGCGCCAACGCAAAGTCGAAATCGAGTCAAAAGTTGCGGAGGTTGACTCAGCCAAAGCCAAGTTAGCGGCAGCACAGGCGGGCCTCCGAGCGAGTGATGAAGAGTTTAAAACGATGAAGCTTTTATTTGAAAAAGGGTTAGAGCCAGAGCTGTCTTTCATCAGAGCCGAGAAATCTCATGCAGAGGCTATATCGAGCCTTGAAACAGCCAGACAAGACGTCATTCGCAGCCAAAGCGCCGTCGATGCCACCCTTCGAGATTACCAAACTAAAATTCTACAGGAGCTTTCGGAAGTTCGGAGTAATCTGACTGCAGCGCGGCAAAATATTCAAGTCGCAGCCGATAGGGCTGATCGATCAGAGCTTAGGGCACCGAGTTCAGGGATTGTGAACAATGTTCTAGTGTCCACAGTTGGAGGGACGATCAAACCTGGTGAAACCGTGATCGAGATTGTCCCAGAAGGTTCTCAAATTTTTATTGAAGCGAATATTATGCCCGCAGATATTGGATTTATCGAAATAGGCCAGCTAGCGTTCATCAAACTAACGGCTTATAACTATTCCGTATTTGGGTCACTGTCTGGTCAAGTCACTGTCATTGCCGCAGATACGACCACTGAAGAGAGCGGAGAGCAGTTTTACAAAGTGAGTGTCCAGCCACTGACAAAATATCTCGATGGGAAAGGGCGTGAACTGCAGGTGATTCCAGGGATGGAAGCTCAGATTGATATCGTCGTCGGTAAGCGTTCGGTACTCGATTACCTGCTGTCGCCACTGCTTCGTGTGAGCCAAGAGTCGCTGCGAGAAAAATAGGTAGTTTTCTCGTTTGATCACGCTGTAATTTGGATTTGTACAGTGCTTTGCTGAGCGAAAGATCGTTGAACGTTATCCGAGTTATTCAGCGTTGCTTGACTAGCTGTGCCGCAAGCCAACTTTAGGTCCTGGTTGCAAACGCTGAAAACATTTTGCTTTGCGCATTATCCTCTAGCGAACCATTCATAATTCAGCTTTAAATGAAGTTCTAGTTTTTGTCGCTTTGGTTCCAAAGATTAATCGGTCAGATTGTTCGATAATTTGAAAAGTTTTGATTCTCTTCTTGGCGTCAATGATGACCTCTGCTCCAGCGCATGCTGAACCAATCGGACTTGCTATTTCATCTATAAATTTGTCCATTGCTCTCGAGATCGAAACTCTTCTCACGATACCAATGTCATCGGATCGTCCTTTGTCTAAGCGTTCGAGATAGATCACAAATTCAGGATTAATGGATTTTTCGAGGATTGCATTACTCAGGATAAGGTCATCGAAGTGTTCATATGTACGCTTGTATGTGTCTGCGCGCCGTGCCGTGAACTCGATGGCATTGGCATCAAGATAGTTGGCTGTGGATCCACTGTAATGGCTCTGTGAGTGCAGGATGTGCTCGTCAGCAAAAGCGGTGAGCCCATAGGCATCGCGTGTGACTTGCGCAAGGGTCCGTCGGATATCGTGAGGAGACACATGGGCTAAGCCCGTGATGGCCCGGATTTGATCCACTAATGCTTGGACTGAGGTAATTGCGCCAGCAGATGAACTTCGTTGGGTTGGGAACACAAATTCACTAGTCTTATTCTCTTCGAGGCGTTCGAGTAGGACTCCAAGCATGGTGACAATCGGGACGGCATTGAGGGCAGTCTCACCCTTGAGTGCTTTACCACGGAACATCACGTGTGGGATGTTGTGATCGAGATGGACATCGTCCCAACGAAGATTCAAAACAGCATTCCGACGTTCACCTGTGAGGAGAATCATCAGGTAAGCATCTTTCAGCGTCTGATTGACATCTGCAGTCAAAAATCCCGCCCAGAAGCATGCGAGTTGATCGAGAGGGATGTATTGGCTGCTGCGCTTGTGTTGTTTGATCGATCCAAAGACGATTTCGGTTCGATGCGCGAGATCAAACCCAAGGTCCTCCTGAGTAAAGCGATCAAGGCTGTTGTAGACCTTTTTAATCATCTTTTTGATGCGATCAAGTGATGCCCAATGCAACTGATAGATCGATTTTAGCTCCCCTAGGACCGGTTCTGTCAGCCCAAGGAGCGGTGTCTTTCCGACGACGCGCTCGATGTTTTGGATGGTGTTGTATTCCAGCTCTAGCGTTCGATCCGTCATCCCGCCGTTGGCATGTAGCGAATCTGCGCGCTGGCGACAGAGATGGACAAAGGACGTTTGCAGTGTGGAGACACGCTGGTGTGCTTGCGCCGATCGTTCGGCTTCCAACTTGAGATCTCGACCTTGGGTGATTGCGCGGAAGAATTCAGCATGCTGCTTTTTTGCGGCCGCCAAGTCATATTCTGGGTATTTACCGATAGTGATCGAGCGATTACGGCCGAGTGGATCCTTGGCCTGGGTAACGAAGACTTTGGTGCCAGACGGCTCAACTTTAAGGCGGAGTCCCGTTTGCCCCTCAACGGGGATGAAATAGCGTTTGTTACGAGGGCTCCGGCTCCGGATGTCAGAATTGGACTTAATTGGCGGTTCTGAGCGCCGAGGGAGCTTGGTGACGCGCACATCTTGCTGATTCATGGCGATTTCCGGACAACTGACGGACTACCAATATACAAGAAAATGGGGTCAGGACAACCTTGGGACTACTGAGACGAAAATTGTAAGGTGTTGTTTTTGTTAGCTTGATTGGAGCGGGTAGAGGGAATCGAACCCTCATCACCAGCTTGGAAGGCTGGGGTAATAGCCTTTATACGATACCCGCAAGCTATTAAGGGTG
>Ga0181559_10005798_pt1 | contig 11756 bp, 5 predicted proteins | sample 011ome_21_FD_133752 | JGI IMG/M metagenome (GOLD analysis project Ga0181559, IMG submission 133752) | Coastal salt marsh microbial communities from the Groves Creek Marsh, Skidaway Island, Georgia - 011508AT metaG (megahit assembly) | ecosystem: Environmental > Aquatic > Marine > Intertidal zone... | reverse complement strand
GCGCCGATGGGACGCCTCCCCTACGCCGCCGCCGCCGGCTCGGCGTCGATGGCGTCCGCGGCGCCGATGGGCGCGTCGACGGCGCCCAAAACGGCGCCGATGGCGAGCCTCTCGGCGCCTTCGATGGCGTCGTACGCGTCGCGCGGCGGCGCGCACAACCCGCCGCCCCCGTCGTCGCAAGTACGTTCGGCTAAGTACGTTCGGCCCAGCCGGTACGACGTGTACGACACCGACCGCGACGACGACAGCGACACCGACCCCGAGGAGGACCGCCGGCGGAGGGAATCGCTCGCGCGGGAAAGGGACCCCGCGCGGCGGCCGCGGGACGCGCCCGGCGAGCGAGAGGCTCTCGGCGCGAGCGAGGAGGCGCGGCGGAGACGCTCCTTGTCCGAGTCGCTGAGCCGGCACGACTCGTTGGGCGAGCGTTCGTCGCAGGGCAAGCCCGCAGGGTCTCGCGCGCCTCCGAAAGCCGCGGGTACGGCGACGCACGCGGCGTCGCGGGTCTCCGGCATCCTGAACGCGATCGCCGGCCCGGGGCGTCTGTCCGCGCCGAAGCCGATGGTTCCCGTCGGCGCCGCCGCCGCGCCTCGCGTGAAAGACACCAGCTTCGAGGAGCGCGCGCGCGCTCTGGCGGACGAGAAGAAGCGCAAGGCCGCCGAGGCGACGGCGGCGGAGGCGGCGGAGGCGGAGGCGGAGGCGGAGCGCGCGGCGGTGAAGCGCGCCAGGCTGGCGAAGGAGGCGAAGGAGGCGACCCGCGTCGTTCCGCGACCCGAGCCAGCGAAAAGCGCGCGCCCGAGGGCACTCACCGTTCGACTCGCACGGCCCAACGACAAACCGCCCACCTCGCCGGAGACGATCGAGGTGTCGGACGAGGACAGCCCGGACGACAAGCCCGCCGTGATCGTCGACGACGACGATTCCGACATCGACGCCTTTTCGGACGTCGAGGAGGACGACAAGGCGCGCGTCGAGGAGGACGAGGAGGCGCGCGGGGAGAAGATTCGAGCGAAGAAGAAGCTCAAGAAGGAGAAGCAGCTCAAGAAGAAGATGTCGGACGCGAGCGAGAAGGCTGTCGAGAATTCCGTCGAGGATCGACAGGCGTCGCCCGTCGAGCCCCTGGGCGGCGTGGTCCCGGACGACGCGGTGGGGATCATACACAACGCGAAGTACCCCGCGTACTACCTTTTGGCGCGGGACGTGTACGTACAGAGGCTGTTCCGCAGCGCGGGGGCGTGCAGGGCGGCGAAGGAAACGCCGGACCTCTGCATTCGCCGCTTCCGCGTGAAAGCCTCGGACGCCGAGCCGACGGAGGTGAAGTTCGAAAACACCGACGCTACCGGGAACTCGTCGACGAAGTCCGTGCCGTTCCTCCGCTCGTACCTCGCGCTGTTCCGCTGGGCCGCGCGCGAGTGGGGACGCGACTCGCACCACCTCAAGCTGTTCTACGACGCGTACAGCGGGGGGAAGAAACAGTACAAGGACGTCATGGATGGGAAGGACTGACCGTCGGACGAGACGCGCGCGCGCGCGCGGCGCGGCGCGACCATCGCGCGAGAAAAACCGTACCAAGTACGAATGGATGCTACATATTTTGGTAACTACATTCCTAACACACGAAACAGCACCCTAGCCGCTCGATGTCTCCGCCGCGTGTCTTCGCGCCCTGTCCCGCCGTCTCCGCCTCGCGGCCCGCACCGCGTCGGCGACGCGCACCGCGTCGACGACGGCGGCGACGTCGTGCACGCGCACGACGTCGGCGCCGGCGGCGACGGCGGCGGCGCACGCCGCCGCCGTCGCCCGGTCCCTGTCCCTCGCGTTTTTGTGCCCGGTGACCTCCCCCAGGAACCCCTTCCTGGAGACGCCCACGAGCATAGGCGCTTTCGCCAAAGCGCCCGCGCCGCCCCTCGCCATCTCGGACCGCACCACGTCCAGGTGCGCGAGCGCGTCCCAGTTGCCCTCGGAGGTCTTGGCGAACCCGATGCCCGGGTCGCTCCACACGCGCCACGGCTCGACGCCGGCGGCGGCGGCGGCGCGCGCGCGCTCGAGGAGCTCGCGCCCGACGACGCCGGGCACGTCGTCCTCCGCGTACGTCGTCAGCGCGCGCGACTGCATAGTGCGCGGGTCGCCGCGCATGTGCATGCATACGTACGGGAGCGGCCGCGTCGTCGCCGCCACCGCGCGCAGCATCGCCGGGCACAGCGTCCCGCCGGAGACGTCGTTGACGACGTCGGCGCCGGCGTCCGCGGCGGCGCCGGCGACGGCGCCGTAGAAGGTATCCACGGACACGCACGCCGCCGTGTTTCTCAGCGCCTCGGCGAGCGCGCGGACCACGGGCACGACACGTCGCGTCTCCTCGGCGGCGGAAACGCGCGTCGCGCCCGGCCGAGTGCTCTGCCCCCCCACGTCGATGAATAAGGCGCCGTCGGCGACCATCTCGCGCGCGCGCGCCACCGCTTTTCCCACGTCGACGTTTTTCCGAGAGAGAGTCTCTTCCGCGTCCGTCCCGGAACCGTCCGCGTCCGCGTCGTCACAACTGAGCGCGCCTCCGTCGGAAAAGCTGTCTGGCGTGGCGTTCAGGATGCCCATGATCGCGGTGTTTCTGCCCCAGTCGCGCAGAGCGTCGTTCTTCCCGAACGGCGCGACGCGGCGAATCGCATCCGTCCCGACGTTCGCCTCGCCGCCGCGCGCGCGCCACAGCGCGCGCGCGACGCGCAAGCCGCGGCGGATCGGGTCCTCGTTCGCGTTTGCGTTTTCGTTCGGGACGCGCGTCTCGGCGTCCGCCTCGAGTGCGAGATCCGCGAGCGGCGCGAGCACGAAGTCGCGCTCGTGGAACCGGGGGTGCGGAATCACCAAACGGTCGTTCTCGAAGGCGCCGGCGTCGTGGAACAGGATGTCGAGATCGATCGGCCGCGGGCCGAACCGCCGACCGCCGTCGGCGCGGCCGAGTCGTCTCTCCGTTCGTTTCAGGACGTCCAGGAGCTTCACGGGACACGCGCCGACGCTCTCGTCCTCGACGCGCACGATCACCGCGGCGTTCAGAAACGCGGGCTGGTCCGTGACGTACGCGGGCGCGGTCTCGTACAGGCTCGAGTGCGACCGCGGGACGACGCCGCTCGCGCGGAGCGCCCGCAGCGCCTCTCGGAACAAACCCACGCGGTCGCCCTGGTTGCTGCCGAGCGCGATGACCGCCGTCGGTGCGCGGTCGGGACGCGAACGATCGCGCGTCGCGTCCGCGGTCGCGCTCGCCGCGGACGCGGCGTGGACGCCGCGGTCGAGCAGGGCGGGGCGGGCGGTCGGGAGCGGCGACCACCGGCCGAGCGCGGCGGCGGCGGTGGTGCGATGCCGCGACATCGGAGGACAAGCACCTACGCGACCGACCCGCCCCCCGCGGGCCCCTCGACCGAGGAGGGGCGCGGCGTCCGCGCCCGGCGCGAGCGACGGGGTGACCCGCGCCTGGCGCGTCGCGCGCAACGCGCGCGCGATGGACGACATGTGCGCCTTCGAGTGTGCCGAGGTTTCGGAGGAGCCGTGAGAAAACGCGACGCGCTCTTCCACGAAAAATGGCATCGTCGCGACGTTGGATCCGGTCAACACGGGCCGCTCCACAACGAGCACCGCGGGTGCGTCGCCGCGACGGAGGGTCGCGGCGGGGCATCCACTCGGTGAGAGTTCGCGATGTCGTCCGACCTCGAGGCGCTCGCGCGCTTGCTGCGCGTGGCGCCCGAGTCGCAGACCGCGGACGATGCTGACGAGGAAGGCCGACGACTCGAGGCGTTCGCGATGGACCTCGCGACGGCTAAGGCGACCGCGGGGGACGATCGCGCGTCGACGGAGACGTTCAGCGCGCTCGTGCAGGGTCGACTTTTGTCGCGAGCGTACCGCCTCCCGCCCGGCGCGCCGGGCGCGGCGAGCCCGGGCAGCGTGCTGCGTGTCGTGCAGTGCGTGCGCCTCATGCTTCGGCACGGCCCGTTCGTGGCGCGCCTGGGCGAGATCGCCGGCGCGGCGGAGGCGCTCGGGGACAAGTTCCGCGCGTACGCGGACCTGCACCGCGCGCACAGCGACGTCTCGCTCGCCGAGCCCGCGGATGGCGTCCGCGACGAGGCCTCGGAGGACGCGGATGCGCCGAGCGCGACGTCGCCGTTCGCGTTCCGCGAGGAGATTTTGCGCGAGCTCGCGTCTGTGTTCAAGAAGGTGGCGACGACGCCGCGGGACACCGCGCGCGGCGGAACGGACGCGTCGTCGACGCGTGACCCGCCCGACGGAGACCTGCCCGATGCCGCGCACGTCGTGGCGATCGGCTTGCTGTCCACGCGCGACCCGTCGCTGTTGGCGTCGGCGCTGGTCATCCTCCGCGCGACGACGTCGCGCGCCTTTTGCCAGTCGCGCGCGCGCGCCGTCGCGCGCGCCGATTGCTTCCACCGCCTGGTCGCCGCGCTCCGCGAGTACGCGGCGCCGTTCGACCGGCTCGCCGCGGACGTGCTGCAGAACCTGAGCCGGCTCGCGGAGGGGCGCGAAGGCGCGTGCGCGGCCGGCGCGGTGCGCGTGGCGCTCGAGCTCATCCAGAGCCCCGAAGCGGAGCCCGAGGCGGCGCCGGCGCCGCGGGACGCGAACTCTAGTGGCTCTAGTGGCAAGAAGGCGCTGGCGCTTCGCGTGTTGTGCGGGCTGCTTCAGGACCGCGCGGCGGTCGCGGAGGCGCGCGCGGCGGGCGCGCCCGCGGTGGTGACACGTGCGCTTCGGCGGGCGATCGACGGGCGATCAAGCTTCAAGACGGAGGACGAGTCGGCGCGACTCGCGTGTTTGTGCTGTTCGGCGCTGACGCGGCTCGCCGCCGACGACGACGGCGGCGAAGCCGTCGCGCGCGCCGACGGCGTCTACGCGCTCGGACGCGTGTTGGTCGTCACGAAACGCGCCGCGTGTTTTTCTTCCGTGACTGAAAAGACTGAAAACGGAAACGTCACCCCCACGGAAGGACGGACGACGACGACACGACGTCGTGTCGTGGACGAAGCTTCCGAAACTTCCGAAACTTCCGAAGCCACGCGTGTTCGGCCGGAGACGATCGAGAGAGAGACAAAAAAAGCGTCAGCGCTCGTCGAAGAGACGTGCGCGCGCGCGTTTCGCGCGTTGCGTTTTGTTTTTTCGTGCGACCGCGATCGCGTGCGCGTCGCGTTCAAGCCTTTGTTCCCGCCGGACCTCTTCGCGGCGTTCATCGACGTCGGGCAGTACAAGCCCGAGCTCGATTTGTACGAGGGCTTAGTGGCGGCTTGGCTGAGCGATCCGAGCGATCCGAGCGCGGCGCGATTCGCGGACGCGCTCGAGAAAACGCTCAAGCCGAAAGCGGATCCGCCGGACGGCTTGGACGGCTTGGACGGCTTGGACGGCTTCGCGTTTGACGACTGGCGCGCGCGCCTCCCGGCGGGCGAAGCCGGCGATTTTGGATTTGCTAAACCGAACGCTCCCCGCGTCGTGCGCGGGTACGCGCTCGTCGAGTGCCTGGGTGAGGGCGCCTTCGGCAAGGTGCACCGCGCGCTCAGAGCGCGCGGCGGCGGCGGCTTCGGCGCCGCGGTCGGCGCGCACCGCGCGCGCGCCGTGAAGGAGATGTTTCCCGAGGAGGAGGGCGGTTCTTTTTCCGAGCCGGCTCGGAAAAACGCGAAGAGCGACGAGCGAAGAGCGCGGTTCGCCGAGGCGGTGGCGCGCGAGGTGCGCATCCTGTCCAAGCTGCACCACCCGAACATCGTGCGTTACGTCGAGTCCTTCGCGGACGCGGGGTCGGTGTTCATCGTGATGGAGCTCGCGGAGGGCGCGTCTTTGGCCGAGCGCATCGCCGGGTTCCGCTCCGCCGACGCGCGCGCGCCCGAGCCGTTCCTCTGGGACGTCCACACGCAGGTTCTGCTGGCGCTGCGCTACTTGGAGAGCGAAGCCGGCGTGGTGCACCGGGACATCACGCCGAACAACATTCTGGTGGACCGGGACGCGCGGCGCGTGAAGCTGGTGGACTTCGGGCTCGCGAAAACGCTGGGGCCGCGGTCGGTCGCTTCGTCGGGAGACGCGAACGGAGAGCGAGACTCGGAGTCGAACGCGGCGGTGGGCACGATGCCGTACTCGGCGCCGGAGATGATCATGCGGGAGCCGTACGGCCACAAAGCCGACGTCTGGAGTCTCGGGTGCGTGCTGTACCACGCCGCGGCGCTCACGCCCGCGTTCGGGGGCTCGAACCCGCTCACCGTGGCGTCCCAGATCGTGGAGGGGCGGTTCGAGCGCCTCGAAGACGCGACGCCGCCGGGCGCGTACTCGCGAAACCTGCTGGACGCCGTCGGCGCGATGCTCGTCGTCGACCCGGCGGCGCGGCCCTCCGCGGAGGAGGCGGCGGCGCGCCGCTGCGACTTCGTGATGCGCGAGGCGGACCGCGCGCGCGAGGAGTGCGACCGCGCGCGCGAGGAGCTGAGGCGCGAGCGGCTCGAACGGAACCTCGAGGCGTCCATGGAGCGCCGGCGGCGGGACGCGGCGGCGGCGTTCGAGCGCCGAGGAGCGCGAGACGACGACGAGCGTCGCGCCGACGAGCATCGCGACCCCCGCGGCTTGAGACGCGCGACGAGCGTCCCGGGTCCCGAACGGGCGGACGGCGGGAACCGGGTGAAGATCGCCCCGGGGCGGCTTCGCGCCGTGCACGACCCCGCCACGGAGCTGCTCGCGGTGATGCACAAGCTGGCCTTCGTGGACCGCCTGCCCCCATCGGCGCCGCGCGACGCGCGTCGCGCCGTCGCGCACCGCTTCGCCGAGTACGTCTTCTCGGCGGCGCGGTCGGCGGGCGCCGTCAAGGCGGAGGCGGCGAAGCTCCTGCAGGCCTCGCCCGACGCGACGCCTGCGGGAGCTTCGGGCGCGGGCGCCGGGGAGACGTACGAGGACGTCGCGCGCGTGCTGGAGGAGCTGCTGCTCGAGCACGGGTTTTACGCCGCGGCGAGGGCGGAGTCGAGGTGACAAACGGCGAGGGCGGAAGTCGGTATCATAGACGAAAGTTGGTTGACGAAACGAGCTCCTCGAATATCCCGCGGGCGTCTGTCTACGCCTGCGCCGGGTCTAGAGGCACGGGCACGAAGTGTTCCGGGGCGAGCGCGCGCAGGATCTCTTCCTCCTCCGCGGTCAGGAGGTGCATCGCCGTGAGCTGAACCAGCGCCGCGGCCGGCGCGGCGCCCTCCATCCGGTGCACTTCATGTCCCTCGCGCATCCAGAGCGTCGTGGGGTACGCGCCGACGCCGTGCCGGCTCGCCAGGGAAGACGCCTCCTCCGCGTCCACCTTGGCGATGTCCAGGTCCTCCAGCGACGGGATGTCCTCGAGCGCCGCCGCGAGCGTCGCGAGCTCGGGGGCGAGCACCGCGCACGGCCCGCACCACGTCGTCCCGAAGCTCACCACCGCGCTCGACCCACACAAGAAGCTCATCTCAGCCTCCTCCGCGTTCCACACCTGAAGCTCGCCCGCGCGAGCGACGTGTGTGGCGCCGCGGGCGCGACACGCGTCTCTGCCTCCCACGCGAGCGGCACGCCTGGAGGCGCACGACGCCCTCGCCGAGCCCAGGATGAGCCCGCGCGCCGCGACGACGGCCACCATCGCGTGTGCCGCGCGTTGTGTCGCAGGGCGCGCGGAGACGGCACCAAACGCGCTCGGAAAAAATCACTGCGCCTCAACTCGTGGCTCTCGTTCCTCGCGAGGCCACGTGTCTCGCGTTTTCGTTTCTGGGTCGACGCGACGACTGGAGGAGCGACGTGCGCGCCCTGCCGCGCAAAACTCCTGACGCGATGAGCGCGGTGGCACACGTCGCCCCCGCGCGCTCGGTGCGCGCGCTCGCGCCCTCTCGCGCCGCGGCGAGACGCCGCGCTGGCGTGGTCGTCCGCGCCGCGGCCGAACCGAAATCGAAATCGAAAGATGGCACCGCCTCGACCGAACGCAAGCCGAAGGTGGCCATCGTGGGCGCCGGCTGGGGCGGATTCGGCGCCGCCAAGGCACTGTGCGAGGCTGGGTGCGACGTGACGCTGCTGGACGGCATCCCCGACCCCACGGGCATGACTCCGAGCACCACCCCCACGGGCAAGCCCTTCGAGTACGGCACGCGCGGGTTCTGGAAAGATTACCCGAACATCGAGGCGACGCTTGCCGAGCTCGGCGTCCGCGAGTCCGACGTGTTTTCGGACTTCACCGCGTCCTCGTTCTTCTCCCCCGACGGCCTCGAGGCCACCGCGCCGGTGTTCAGCAGCAGCGACTACCCGCAGCTGCCCTCGCCGTTCGGGCAGGTGTTCGCGACGTTCGACAACTTCAAGCGGCTCCCGCTGGAGGACCGCGTCACGATGGTGGGCTTGCTGTACGCGATGCTCGACTTGGGCAGGGACGACGAGACGTTCGAGGCGTACGACAGGATGACCGCTCACGACCTGTTCATCACGTTCGGGCTGAGCAAACGCCTGGTGGACGACTTCATCCGACCGACGTTGCTGGTGGGTCTGTTCAAGCCCCCGGAGGAGCTCTCGGCGGCGGTCACGATGGAGCTGCTGTATTACTACGCGCTCGCGCACCAGGACTCGTTCGACGTGCGCTGGATCGCAAAGGGCACGGTGGCGTCGAGCCTGATCGCGCCGCTCGCGGAGCGGCTCGTGACGAAGTACGGCCTGAAGGTCTTGGGCGGGTGCCGAGTGGAGGAGGTGGTGGTGGACGAGGCCACGGGTCTGGCCACCGGGCTCAAGTACGCGAAGAGCGCGGGCGCCGGGAAGAAGCCGAAGAGCTTCAAGCTCGAGGGCGTCGACGCGGTCGTGCTCGCGCTGGGCGCGAAGGGCATGCGCGGTGTGGTGGGGTCCTCGCCCGCGCTCGCGCGCGCCGCGCCCGAGCTCTCGCGCGCGGCGTCGCTGGGGGGCATTGACGTGGTCACGACGCGCATCTGGCTCGACCGGTACGTCGCCGTGGAGAACCCGGCCAACGTGCTGAGCCGCTTCGACGGTTTGCGCGGCGCCGGCGGCACGTTCTTCATGCTGGACCGGCTCCAGAAGAACGACGAGGTTGCGCTGTGGGGCGGAGAGGAGCCCCGAGGGTCGGTGCTGGCGTGCGACTTTTACAACGGAGGCGCCGTGGCGTGCCTGTCGGACGAGGACATCATCGATCTGCTGATGAAGGAGCTGTTGCCCGCGGCTGTGCCGGGGTTCAAAGACGCGAACGTCGTAGACGCGCACGTCGCGCGGTGTCCGGGCGCGGTGACGTGGTTCTCCCCCGGATCGTTCGCGTGCCGGCCGCCCCTGGTCACGTCCGTCGCGAACGTGACGTGCGCGGGCGACTGGGTGCGCATGGGCGACCGCGAGCACGGCGCCAAGGGGCTGTGCCAGGAGCGCGCGTACGTCTCCGGCCTCGAAGCCGCCAACGCGCTGAGCCGGAGCGCTCTGCGCGTCTGCGACGCCAACAGCCCTCAGAACGCGGCGCTGCGCGAGCACGTCGTGATTCCCGTTCGCGCGGACGAGACGCAGGTGGTCGTGGGCCGCGCCGCCAACAAAGCCGTGATGGACGCGCTCAAGCCGTTCGGGCTCGCGTCGCCGTGGGTGCGGTGACGCGGCGGATCGCGGCCGTCGCGGGCGAGACGACGCGAGCGAATTCGGCGGCGGAGTTCGCATCGTAGGATACGTATACGCCTTATTTGAAGTAAAGGACGGTACGAGCTCGTGACTTGTCCGACAAAACGCCTCGACGTCGTTCATCCGACGAACGCCTTCCCGACGAACGCCTCTCTTCGCGGGGGGCTAGCCCCCCCGCGTCGGCCCGAAGACGTACGCGGTGTACGCGGCGTACACGACGGGGAACCCCACCAGCGACGCGCGGTCGACCACCTTCGCCGCCGCGAGCAGTTTCGACCCGAGGGCTCGACGCGCCTTCCCCGCGACTCTTTGCCCGTACGCCTCCCCCTCGCCGCTCAGTTCCGGCGCGACGTCGCCGCGCGCCCACCGTGCGGGCTTCGAGTCGACGGACTGCGCGTCCGGGTCCGCCTCGCTCTCCCCCGCCGCGCCCTCCATCTTCTCCCCCCGCGTCTGCAGCTCCCGGACGACGACGGACTCGAACGCCGCGAAGACGGTGAAGAACGTGCTGACGATGACGAACTCGTGCATCGGGGTGAGGTACGCCGTCTTGGGCATCAGTTCGCTCAGGATGAGCTGGAACACGTTGAGCGCCAGCAGAAGCGTCAGGCTCATGCTCGCGCGTCCGGCGAGGTCGTCTCTCGGCATGAGGAACACCAACCACGACAGCGAGGTGAGCAGAATAACCACCAGGATGTAGTTGATCATGTAAAACACCGTCGTGCGCCGCACGACGATTTCGCACGTCACCGCGCTCGTCGTCGACGCCGCGTCGAGGTCCATCGTGACGTTCATCGTCCGCGAATAATGCGCCACCAGCCCGTCCATGTACTCGCGCATCGGCCCCGACGCGCCGGCGAGGGTGTTCCAGTCGAGCGCGATCGTGGAGTGTTCGGACGCGGTCGCGCCCGCGAGCGTCCAGCCGCTGATGATGTCTTTTCCCTCCTGCGGGTCAGCGACGCGCGCGTCGAGGCGCGCGGAAACCGGGCGCCACGCGAAATCCGCGTACGAGTACGCGCCCCCGTCGTCGTCCGCGACGACGGTCACGGTGATGGGCAGCCTCTGCTCGTCCGCGGGGAACTTCACGAAGCTCATTGGCGCGGAGAAAACGCCTCGCACGGCGACTTGGAACGTCACCGCCTTCGCGCGGACGTCCGCCCACAGGTACTGAGACGACGCGTCGTACTCAAGCTCGCGCGCGTTTAGGAACTGCAGTCTCGGCCTCCACACGTACGCGCACGTGCCTCGGTGTATTAAGTCGCCGCCGGCGTTGCAGTCGGCCCAGACGTTGGCGTCGGACCAGTGCATCAAGATGTCAAGCTCCGCGGCGAACGAGAAGTCCACCTCGTCGATGTTCGAAACCGCCTTGACGTTGATCGCCATCTGCGCCGTCTGCACGTCGCGGCCGCGCATCTTGTCGACGTTCACGAGCGCGCCGGGCGCCAGGAACGATTCCTTGCCTTGTGTGAAGTCCATCGCGATACCCAGAGGGAAGTCAAGACTGTCCACGAGCTGGTCGAGCGTCAGGCGGGTCATGTGCGCGCCGGTGATCCGGGAGGCTTCGAACGCGCTCTTCGCGTCGCCGAACCCCGTGGCGCCGAGAAACGAAGACATCTCCGCGACGTCGAACAGGTACGGGTGCTTGCAGAAAGACGCGCTGGCTTTGATGACCGCCATGAACGTATCCGGGCTGAACTCGGCGTTCTGCTCAAGGGCGTTACCGTTCGCGACGTAATCCAGGCACATCGGCTGACTCGCCGCGTGCTCGCCCCAGGACGCGCACGCGGCGGCCACCTCCGCGACGCACGCCGCGTACTCGTTCTCGCGCTGGCACGCGCACAGTCTCGACGTCGCCGTCGACGGCACGAGGCACGACCACCAGGCGGCAGACAGCAGGAGCAGCGCGAAGCGGGGCAGCCCCGCGCCACCGCGCGCCATCGGGAAAACCCGATGTCCTGCGCGCGTGTGTGTCGTGTGTGTGCGGACGCGACGATCGTACCTTACGCGAAAAATGCGTTGTCGGAGAAGCGTCGGGCCCGCGATTTTTTTTTTACGGACCGGTGCACGCGGACACGCGACAAACCCCAAGTCTCCGTTCGCGCGCGATCAGACGGAGACGCACGGGTTCGGACCGCGTCTTTGGTCGGGCGTCT
>Ga0181559_10005797_pt1 | contig 11758 bp, 7 predicted proteins | sample 011ome_21_FD_133752 | JGI IMG/M metagenome (GOLD analysis project Ga0181559, IMG submission 133752) | Coastal salt marsh microbial communities from the Groves Creek Marsh, Skidaway Island, Georgia - 011508AT metaG (megahit assembly) | ecosystem: Environmental > Aquatic > Marine > Intertidal zone... | reverse complement strand
GGGGGCGGGGGGGGGGGGGGGGGAGGGTGGGGGGGGGGGGGGGGGGGGGGGGGGGGGGGGGGGGGGGGCGGGCGTACGGCCGGGTTTTTTTTTTTTGCGTTTTTTTTTTTTGCGGACTTGGTCGCGAGAACGCTACCGCGCCTCGGCTTCGTTCCCGACGGCATCTCCGAAGTACGGCCTGGTGGCGTTGACGGCGTCTCCGTTCTTGCCCATCTTTTCCAGCTTCTCGGAGGTGGTCAGCCCGTTGAGGCCCGCCATCGCGGCGCCCAGGATGTCCGTCGTGCACGCCTCGGCGACAGTGCACGGCGGGGGCTCGAAGACGTCGCCCGAGTTGCGCCGGATGAAGTTCTCCGTGGCCTGCTTGGCGTACTCGCGCCTGTCGCCGTCGCAGTCCATCATGCCGCCCTCGCACTTCATGCGCATCGCGTCGTCGCGCGAGTCCATGTACTGCTTCACGCTCGGGTCCACGATCACCAGGTCGATGGCGCGCGCGACGGGCGCGACCGCGGCGAAGACGGCGGTCGCCGCGAGGCTGGAGGCGAGAAACGCGCGCGCGCGATCGGACAGCGCGTCGGTGCGCCCGACCGCGTCCCCTCGCGAGGCGCGGGGGACGACCGCGGCGCACCTCGGGGTCCGAGACGACGAGACACGCGCGCGCGTCCCGCAGGTGGGCGCGAGGGCGGTGGGGGCGTGGGCGTGCGCCATGTCGCGCAACTGTCAAATGCTGCCAAGTCAGCGTCCGATGTTGTTTTGCGAATCATTCGCCGATTCGGACGCGAGCTCGAGCGATGAACCCGCCCGGAGCCGCTCCGCGTGAGTTTTTGTTTTCGCGCGAGTTTTCGAGCCTTTTGGTCGTTCGGTCCGAGGGGCCACAGGCGTTCGCGCCCGCGGTCATCCGGCCCAGCGAGGCGCGCTCGCACTCCCGGAGGCATGGCCGCGACGGCGACCGCGGCGTCGCCCCCCGTCGCGCCCGCGGGTGGCGCTCGTCTCCTGTTCAGGTGCCAGGGATGCGCGGCGGTGCTGGATTTGACCGGCGCGCCCGAGGATGCGGCCCCCTCGACGCTGGTCCACCGCGCGGACGCGCGCGCCTCCCCGGGCGAGACTTCCGGCGCGATGGACGAGTCGTTCATGGTCCTCCCCGCGGGTCCCCGCGAGGCGCCCGACGCGCGCGCCGCCGGGGTGCCTCCCCCTGATCAGCGCCCCGACGCGCGCGGACCCGACGCGCGACGGGCCGCCTCGGGGTGGCCCGCCTCCACCTCCTCCCCGCCCGGCGCGGCGGACTCGTTCGTGGTGCTCCCGCGCGGGGTCTCGCGCGTGGACACGGTGTCCGGTTCGAACCTGAACGCGCGCGTCGCCGCGCTCGCGCGCATCTTCGACATGGCCAGCGACGAGACGGAGGCGGACCACCCCATGTGCCTCGAGTGCGCGGCGTTTTTGCGGGACGAGATTGACGCGCGCGCCAGGGAGACGGAGGCGGAGTGCGAGATCCACCGCAAGTGTCTGGAGGCGCTCGAGCGCGAAGCCGCGGGCGAAGTGGGAGAGACGGAGGCGGAGACGGAGGCGCTGGAGACGGAGGAGAGGGAGATGGAAACGGAGACGCGTGAACTCGAGGCTACGCTCGCGGCTCTCCGTACGGAACGCGCGTCGTTGGAACGAACGTCGCGCGCGCTCGACGACGACGAGCGCGATTACTTCCGCGAGTTGAACGAGTTCAAGGCGCTTTTACGCGCGCACGTGGACGAACGCGACGGGCTGGTGTGTAAGGTGGAGCAGACGAACCGACAGCTGGATCGGTTACGCAAAACGAACGTGTTCAACGACGCGTTCCACATCTGGTTCGATGGGCCGTTCGGAACCGTGAACGGGTTTCGGCTCGGCCGAACCCCGAACGCGCCCGTGGAGTGGGACGAGATAAACGCGGCGTGGGGCATGGCGTGCTTGCTGTTGAGCACGATGGCGCGCGCCGCCGGGCTGACGTTTCGGCGCTACGCCCTGAAACCGCTCGGCTCGTTCTCGAAAGTGCGCGAGAACGGGAAGGGCGTCGAGTACGAGCTGTACGGCCCGGTGAACATCCTGAGCAGCCACCGCTACGACAAAGCCATGACCGGCTTTCTCAGCTGCCTGAAGGAGTTTGCCGAGTTCGCCAGGGAGAGCGACGTGTCGAGCGAAAGAAACGCGGACGGAAGCTCGAGCGACGGCGCCAACGCGTTCAAGCTGCCTTACGACATCGACGGCGACAAGATCGACGGGCGGAAGATCAGCTTCCCGTTCAACCGGTACGAGCGTTGGACGGCGGCGCTCAAGATAACGCTCGTCGACCTCAAGGCGTGCTTGGCGTGGCTCGCGAACCAGCAATAGTGAGTCGCGCGAGTGCAGACGAGTGGTTTTTCCCCATAACCTTGTAGAGGCATCAGTGCTGGCCACATTTGAAAATCTCCCTCGTCAACTCCGAGCGCGCCATCGGTGTGCGCGCAGAGAGCGCGGCGCGAGAGGTGAAGGCACCGAGCGACCATGCTCGTCGACCGCGATAAGTTTCGTGAGTGCCCTCGTGTTTCCGCGTCATCCCCCGCCCCGATCGTCGAGGTTCTCTCGCGTGCCCGCATCCGCTCGGACAGACGCGCCTCGAACGACTCTCTCCCCCTCCGCCGGCCGCGCGTCCCCGTCCTGACCTCCCCCGCGTTTCGCTCGCTCTCCACCCGACGCAGGCTATGCGTACGAGGAGCTCAGGGCGGACGGCCGCACGTGCCCGGTGCACGTCTACGTCTCCACCGCGGACGTGGACTCGTGCTGCGCGTTCCGCATCTTGAAGAGCATGATGTGCAGCGACGGCATCCCGTTCAGCGCGTACCCCGTTGGCGGGTACCAGGAGCTCCAGAACCTCGGGGATAAGCTCCCCAAGGACGGGCAGAACAGGTCCATCGTGCTCATCAACTGTGGAGGCACGGAAAACGTCAAGGAGCTCCTGAGTGCGTCACGCGCCGCGACCGAACCCGCACGCGCTTCTCCCCCGATTTCAAACGAAGCGCTTCTTTTTTGTCGCGACGCATCCGACGAGCCCGCCGTTCCTTCGCGACGCGCGCTTTGACTCACCGCGAACAAAACGCCCTTCTTCCTCTACTCTCATCCCCATCCCATATGCGATGATCAGACCTGCCCGAGAACACGCGCGTGTTCGTGTTCGACAGCCACCGCCCGCTGGACCTGGAGAACACGCGCGGGGATAACCGGGACGTGCTCGTGCTGCGGGACGAGCGCGAGGGCGAGGAGCGTTTCCCCGAGCCCGACTCCGAGAGCGACTCCGAGAGCGACTCCGAGAGCGATTCCGAGAGCGACGCCGAGAGCGACGCCGAGGACGAGGAGAAGGAAAACGCGCCAGCTGGCACCGAGACGAACGAAGGGACGAACGAAGGGACCGACGGTGGGCGCAAACGCGGCGTTCGCGCGACTGAAAAAGAGTCGCCTCGCGCGAAGCGCCAGCGCCGCCAGCGACGACAGTTGGAGCGCGTGGCGTATTACAGCCGCGGTTCTTTTTACGGCCGCGCCGCCGGATTGGTAATGTACGACATCGCGCACGACGCGCACAAGGACTCGCTGGAGAAGCACTTCCCGCTGTGGCTGGCGATCGTGAGCCTGACGGACCAGTACGTGCACCAGCGGCTGTCGCACGAGGCGTACACCGCGGGCGTGATGGAGCTCGCGACGCAGGTGAGCAACCTCCCCGGCGCCGACGCGCCCGACACGCGCGTGCTGGACGAGGGGCGGGTCGTGCGCGCCTTTGAGGATCGCCGCGTGCAGTACTCCGAGGAGTTTCGGTTCGTGATGCTGCGGCACTGGTCGCTGTACGACGCCATGACACACTCGCCGTACGTCGCGACGCGCCTGCAGACGTGGCGCGAGCACGGGCGAGCCTCGCTGCACTCGCTGCTCGCGCACCTCGGGCTCCCGCTTGAGGCGTGCAAGCAGCAGTTCACGCACATGTCCCCGGAGCACGTGAAACGCCTGCACGAGAAGCTGGAGCAGCACGCGCCGTCGCACGGGCTGGACGACCTGAAGTTCTGGTCCTTCTCCTTCTCGCACGGGTTCAAGACGCGGCTGGTGGCGTCGGACGTCGTGCACGGCGTCACCGCGCTGCTGGAGGGCGTGCCCGAGGGCGCGCAGAGCGAAGTCGGCGGCGCCGGCGCGTTTTGGCGCGCCGTCAAGGCGCTGGGCATGTCCCAGTACGACGAGATGCAGGTTGGTTTGCGGCACGCGATGCGGTCGCAGCGCGCGCTGATGCGGCAGGGCGGGCTCGCGCTCGCGAACAAGGCGGTGATCCGGACGGTCGGCGGCCTGCGGTACTTCTCCCTGCTCGATCACGGGTCGCCCGCGGACGCGGCGCTGTTCAAGCACCCGCTCTCGCTCGCGCGGCTGGCGCTGTTCCTGCAGGACGCGCTACGCGGGACCAAGAAGATCGAGCGGCCGCTGGTGGTGGTCGGGCCGCCGGTTTCGAACGGCGTCGCGAACGACGACGACGACACCGGGACGACGAACGCGCAGTCGTCGAACGACGCTTCGTTCGCGCTCGTGGTGGGCGTCACGGGCGCGCCCCGCGCCGACGACGCCGACGGCGGGAACCACTTTTCGCAATCCTTCCGGCGCGCCGCGGAGACGGCGCGCGCGCGCTTCAAGCACGACGCCTTCGAGGCATCCGTCGTGCAGGTTGCGCGACAAAACCTCGGGGAGTTCATGGAGGCGCTCTCGGACATAGACGCGGAGAGGGTCGCCAGGGAGAGGATGCATGCCGCCGCGTGAGGCGATGATCAATCGAGAGGCAAGCGCGTCGAGTACGCGCGCGTCGGTATCTACGTAATAACGCACGTGAAAAATCGTTCACACGCTCGTCGGATGTCGGACTCGCCTCGAATCCGTCGCCCCGGTTTTCGGGCATGTCCCGGCGGCCGAGCGATCGTCGAAAAAGCACCTCATGGATAGAGTTGAGGCTCGCGGTTGGGCGCGCCGGGCACTCTCGACGACGACGCGCACGTGCACGTCGCGCCCTTGCCTGAACTCCGGGCCGAGGGATTCATGATCGGCATCGCCAGCGCCGCGAGCGCCTCGACTTGTGCCGCGCGCGCGCGACGCGCCACCACCAGCGGCCGACCCGCCGCGCCCCAATCCAGCGCCGTTCGATCGCCGCGATCGTCGCGCGCCACCGCGCGCGTCTCCACGCGCCCCCCCAAGGGCAGAAACGCGCCGCGCGGCGATCGTATGGCAGCTGCCGCGGCAAGCGGCGATGCCGCGGGGGATGACAACGCGTACACGCGGTTCCAGGAGGGCATCTCCGATGACGAGCGCGAGGCGGTGAAGGAGAGCTGGGACAAAATAATGCGTTGGGGTTCACGGCGGCACCAGAAGGATCTGTTAAAGGAGGATGTGCTGGCAGCGACGACGAAGGTGGGCGTGATGGGCGGGGGCAGCTTCGGGACCGCCATGGCCACGCTCCTCGCGCGCAACAAGCCGGAGGGTCTGGATGTCGTGATCCTCGTGCGCTCGGAGAAGGACGCGGACGCCATCAACGACACGCACAGGAACGCTAAGTACCTCCCTGAGTACGAGCTCCCCGAGATCGTTCGCGCGACGACGGATCCCTCCGTCGCGCTGGCGGGCGCGGACTTCATCATCCACGCCGTGCCCGTGCAGAGCTCGAAGGCGTTTTTGGCCGGCGTGAAGGACCACATCGACCCGGCGACACCCCTGCTGTGCCTCTCCAAGGGCCTCGAAGTGGGCACGTGCGAGATGATGAGCGAGGTCATTCCAATCGGGTTGGGCCGCGACCAGCCGCTGGCGGTGCTCTCCGGTCCGACGTTCGCCGTAGAGCTGATGCAGGGTTTGCCGACGGCGATCGTCGCGGCGTCCGAAGACAAGGAGCTGGCGTGGCGCGTGCAGCGGCTCTTCGCGTCGTCGTGCTTACGAGTGAACACTTCTACAGATGTCACAGGAGTTGAGATGTCCGGCGCGCTCAAGAACGTGCTCGCCATCGCGGCGGGCATCGTGGACGGCCTCGAGCTCGGGAACAACGCGCTCGCCGCCGTCGTCGCGCAGGGCTGCGCGGAGATCCGGTGGCTCGCGCAGCGCATGGGCGCGAAGCCCGCGACGCTGGCGGGCCTGAGCGGCACCGGGGACATCATGCTGACGTGCTTCGTGCCCCTGTCGCGCAACCGCACGGTCGGGAAGCGGCTGGGCGCGGGCGAGTCCCTGGAGCAAGTGCTCGGGTCCATGACGCAAGTCGCCGAGGGCGTGGCGACGGCGGGCGCGGTGATGAAGCTCGCGCGGAAGCACAAGGTGTCGCTGCCCGTGCTCACCGCGGTGGCACGCATACTGGAGGACGGGGTCGACCCGAGGGAGGCGGTGGAGCAGGTCATGAACTTGCCCCAGGTGCCGGAGGTGTGACGGGAGGCGAGAGAATGCGAAAAAGCGTACGACGAAGGTGATACACGCGAGAAACGGCGTTCGGTTCGCGGTTTCGTTTCGAAAAAGCCCTCTCGCGCGCACGAAAACCTCAAAAGCGATCCCAGTCATCACCGAGTGCGCTTTTCCGCGTGATTTTCGTGTTTCGGATCCTTCGCGTTTTTAGTCTTGAAAAAGAGTATGCCGGAGTCGATACGAGTGACTCCTTGTTTCTTGAGTAAAGGCTCATGACCGTTGTGCATCGTCAGCTCGCGAAACGAGCGAAAGAAGATATTACGATGCCATCGATCGTTCTCAGATCGGGAAAAGGCGTCAACGTCCGTCCTCGCGCTCGGCGCGCACACCTCGGTGGCACGCACGCACGGAGCGCTCAGCCTCCATCTTCGCTCTCGAAGCACCGGCGCCGTCGCGTTCCGCCCTCGACTCGTCGAAACCGCCTCTCGGGTTCCCGTCTTCGCGACAAACACCCCGGGACTCACGAATCCGATCGCCGTCAGTGTGGCGATGTCCGTTCCTCACGCGATCGCGACCTCCCGCGTGCGGGCGCCCGTCGCTTTCGCCAACGGCAGCGGCGCCTCGCGGGGACGCGTGCGCGGTCGCGCCGCTCCTAAGCCCGCCGCCGCGCCGCTCCGCGCGCCGGCACCCCGCCTCGCGCGCCGCGCGACTCGCGGGGACGCGGTCCGCCCGATGGCCGCCGCGACCGGCCCCGACGGGTACACCGTGGACGGCATGGGGTGCGTGGAGGTGGACGAGCAGCTCAACCAGCACGAGGGCCACCTGAAGTACCGCTGGGAGAAGTTCCTCGAGCGCAAGAACGCCATCAAGGACGCCGAGGGCTCGCTCCTGGATTTCGCCAAAGGGTACCGGAAGTTCGGATTCAACAAAACCACCTCGGGCGAGATTGTGTACCGAGAGTGGGCGCCTGCGGCGTGCCGCGCGTGCCTCATCGGCGACTTCAACGGCTGGAACCCGGACGCGAACCACATGGAGAGGGATGACTTCGGGGTGTGGTCCCTGACGCTGCCCGCGGGCGCCATCGAGCACGGCTCGAGGGTCAAGATCCGCATGAAGAAGGGCGACGGCGAGTGGGTCGACCGCGTGCCGGCGTGGATCAAGATGTCCTACAGCGAGCCGGGCGTGATGGGCGCCGGGTACGACGGCATCTACTGGGACCCCCCCGCGGGTGAGAAATACACGCGCTCGAACCCGAGGCCCGAGCGTCCCGCCGCGTCGCGCATCTACGAGGCGCACGTGGGCATGTCCGGCCTCGAGGCGAAGGTGAACTCCTACCGCGAGTTCGCGGACGACATCCTGCCGCGCATCAAGGAGCTGCGGTACAACACCGTGCAGCTGATGGCGGTGCAGGAGCACGCGTACTACGGCTCGTTCGGGTACCACGTGACGAGCCCTTTCGCGGTGTCGTCGCGCTGCGGCAACCCCGAAGATCTGAAGTACCTGGTGGACAAGGCGCACGGCATGGGCATCCGCGTGCTGCTCGACGTGATCCATTCGCACGCCTCGTGCAACATTGAGGACGGCATCGCGGGGTACGACTTCGGGCAGCACACGGCGGACTCCTACTTCGGCGAGGGCGACGCCGGCTACCACTGGCTGTGGGATTCGCGTCTGTACAACTACGAGAACTGGGAGGTGCAGCGGTACCTGCTGTCCAACCTGTCGTACTGGGTGGAGGAGTACGGCTTTGACGGGTTCCGCTTCGACGGCGTCACCTCCATGCTGTACAACCACCACGGGCTGCAGATGGAGTTCAGCGGCGACTACGACCAGTACTTCGGCCTCGATACCAACGTCGCCGCGGTGAACTACCTGATGATGGCTAACGACATGCTGCACGAGGCGTATCCCGGCATCGAGGTGATCGCCGAGGACGTTTCCGGCATGCCCACGCTGTGCCGCCCCGTGCGCGAGGGCGGCGTCGGCTTCGACGAAAGGCTGGCCATGGCCATCCCCGACGTCTGGGTGCGGTTGCTCAAGGCGTCGCGCGAGGACGGCTTGCGGGACGAGGACTGGAGCATGCACGAGATCATCGCCACGCTGTGCAACCGCCGGTACAGCGAGAAGTGCATCGGGTACGCTGAGTCGCACGACCAGAGCATTGTGGGCGACAAGACCAACGCGTTCTGGCTGATGGACGCGGAGATGTACGAGGGCATGAGCACGTTCGAGGAGGCGTCGCCCGTCATCGAGCGCGGCGTCGCTCTGCACAAGATGATCCGGCTCGTCACGATGGCCATCGGCGGCGAGGGGTACTTGAACTTCATGGGCAACGAGTTCGGCCACCCCGAGTGGGTGGACTTCCCGCGCGAGGGCAACGACTGGTCGCACGACCACTGCCGCCGCCAGTGGAACCTGGCGGACACGGAGTACCTGCGGTACTACGAGCTCAACAACTTCGACAAGCAGATGATGCGCCTGGACGACATGCACGAGTTCCTGTCGCATCCGCACCAGTTCGTCTCCTCCGCGTGCGAGGAACGCAAGCTGATCGTCGCCGAGCGCGGCCCGCTGCTCTTCGTGTTCAACTTCCACCCCACGAACACGTACGAGGGCCTGGAGGTTGGCCTGGGCATGCCGGGCAAGTACCGCATCTGCCTCGACACCGACGCCTGGGACTTCGGCGGCCAGGGGCGGGTCATGCACGACGCCGAGCACTTCACCGACCCCGGCGGGCCGGTCACGTGGGTCGGGCCGTACGAGCAGGAGCCCAGGCCGTGCTCCATGAAGGTGCTCTCGCCCTCGCGCTCGGCGCAGGTGTACTTCAAGGTGCCGGAGACGGAGGACCCGCTCGAGGCGGCGAAGCGCGCGGCGGGCGTCTCCGAGTTTCGCGAGATCCGCGTCTCGTCGCGCGACCAGGACGGCGGCCACCGCGAGTTCCAGGCGTCGGACCGAGCCGGCGCCGGCGCTCCCAACGCCCGCCGGCAGGTGGCGGACCCCGACAACGTCGACCCCGACTTCACGCCGAAGACGGGCATGAACGCGCCGTCGTTTTTCGCGCGAGACGCGCCCGCGCCCCCCACCGTCGGGTCCGCCGAGGCGTACGCCCCGCGGCCGCGCAAAACGGTGATCGACCCGGACAACTTCGACCCCGACTTCGGACCGAGCCGGCCCGCCGGCGGCGGCGGCGGCGGCGGCGGCGGCGGCGGCGGCGGCGGTGGGTCGACGTATCAGGCGCCCAAGCGGAAGGAGATCATCGACTACGACAACATCGACCCGGATTTCCGGTGAACGCTCGGGACGGATGGCGAGCGCGATCGGGTTTCGCCGCCGGTTCCGCAAACGCGGAGGAGAGCGTCGCGTCGAGGAAGACCATAAATATCGAGAAGGGTATCGCGGGATATCTTAGGTCACTGCCTGACCATGTAGAGCGCGCGGAGAGCGAGGCGCGGAGAGATACGAGGTATGCTGACGTTGTGACACGCGCTCGCGAGCCGAGGAAAGTACCAATCTGCGTTTCTTCGCTTGAAGAACGCGCCTGAAAATGAGATCAAGTCTCGTCAGGCGTCAGGTCAGTCTCTGGCATCGGGATCGCGCCGGATCTCGGTTGAACGCCTCGTGTCTCGCTTCCGGAAATTCGGATATCTGATCGACTTCCGAAGCCGCTCCGGCCTCGAGGTGGCCACATCGCGACGCGCGCGTTCTCTGCGCCGCGCTCCGCTCATCTCGGGAGGCGCTCGGGCGGTTCGGGAGGCGCGGTCGGATCGCGAACGCCGGGAGGCGGTCTCGGCGATTTCGGGAGGTGACGCCGGTTGGACGTGCTTTTTCCGAGGGGACGGCGCGAGGGTTGAGGCGTGAACGCGCGGGGCTGAGTGGAGCACGACAAGCAGGATGACAGCCTCTGTTCCCGCCCGCCTGAGCCTCGCGCTGCTCCTCGTGTCGCTCCTCGCGTCCCCGCCGCTCGCGGCGACCGCCTCCGTGCCCGGCGCGGCCCGCCCGCCGCGAATCGCGAACGGCTCGGGACCGACGCCGACGTACCTGCCCACCGCGGACGCCGCCGCGCTCGCCTCCGGGGACGCCGACCGCACCGTGCGCGACGCGTTCCTCGGGCCGGACGCTCCCGGCGCGATGCTGGTGCGCGGCGTCCCCGGGTACGCGCGGGCGCGCGCGGACGCGCTGCGGAGCCTCGCGCTATGCGCGGCAACGCCCGAGGGCCGAGACGCGTTCGTGAGCGCGGAGGCGTGGGAGCGCGACCACGGCGACGGGATGTTTTCCAAGATGTCCGTCGCCGCGCCGGCGGACGGTCGGCTGCCGGTCGAGCTCGACCGCGCGTGCGGCGCGGCGCTGCGACCGAAACTGGAGGCTTTGCGAGCGGCCGCGGACGCCGCGGCGACGGCGGTCCTGCCTCGCCTCGACGAGCTCCTCGGATACGACACGGGCGGATTCTTCGCCGCCGCCGCGAAATCTTCGTCTTCGCTCGACCACTTCCACGTCTACGCGCCGAGCGCGAGCGCCGCTCGCGTCGAAGCATCAGATGGTGTTCCGACAGACACACGGGATCAGAGGACGGTCAGTCAGTTCAGTCAACAGGATCAAAATACGGTCGATGACGTGGGCGTGTCGAGCGATGACGCGTTCGGCTCGCGCGCGCGCGCCGCGGGGAAACGCGAGCACGTCGACGTGGGCGTCGCCATCGTCATGACCCCCGCGTTTTTGGTGAACGGCGACGTCTCCGTCTCGTCGCGCGACGAAGCGCTCGAGCGCTTCTCCGAGGAGCTCGACGCGTTCGGCTCGCGCGGGCTCACACTGGGCGGCCGCGCGCCCGAGCTTCCCCCGGACGCGCTCATCGTGATGCTCGGCGAGGCTGCGCGCGCGTGGGCGCCGCCGCCGCCGAAGGGCGCATCCGCCGCCGACGCCGTCGCCGTGCCTACGCACGCCATGGCTCTGGCGCTCGCGCGGCGGGCGGGCGACGCGGCGCCGCCCTCGTCGCGCGCGTGGTTCGGGCGCATGGTGCTCCCCCCCGACGCCACGGCGCACCCCACGTCGCCGGGCACCACCTTCGGCGCGTGGCGCGAGGGCGTCGCGCGCGCGTTCCGGGGCGGCGAGGGGAGCGGGACGGAGCGCGCGGCGCTGGCGTCGGTTTCGTGTTCGCCGCGGCGGCGCCTGGCGGACGACTCGAGCTGCGGCGCCGGGCAGGTGTACTGCTGGCTGGCGTGCGTGCCGGAACCCTCGGGCGGTTGCGGCGCGGACGAGGTGTTGAAGTGCGTCGAGCCCGGGACGGGCGCGGTGTGGCCGGACGACCTGGGCGCGCAGTCGCACTGCTACGACTGCGCGCCGCAGTGCGTCGCGGAGAGCG
>Ga0181559_10005795_pt1 | contig 11759 bp, 4 predicted proteins | sample 011ome_21_FD_133752 | JGI IMG/M metagenome (GOLD analysis project Ga0181559, IMG submission 133752) | Coastal salt marsh microbial communities from the Groves Creek Marsh, Skidaway Island, Georgia - 011508AT metaG (megahit assembly) | ecosystem: Environmental > Aquatic > Marine > Intertidal zone... | reverse complement strand
TGAACTTAGGCCGGCGGTTGCTTTGAAGAGGAGTTTGTTCAATCACGAACGACTCGTTGTTGTTCACGTCCATAATACCAGCACCAATGGATGGAGGACGAGATCTTCGGCGCGCGCCTCCCGTTCCTCCTCCTCCGCTCGTCTGCATGGGCGTGCTTTCGACGATGTTGTGCGTGTCTGGTACTCTTCTCGGTGTACTGTCTATGCCACCACCAAATTGCCCCGATAAAGGCGTGCTTTGTACGGTGACTCGAAAGTTGTTGCCTTTTTTCGAAGGCGGCAAAGGTGTCTGCAACGGCTGTTGAGAAAACGAGTGCGTCAACTGTCGAGGCTTTATGCCGACGTTACGAGAGGCGCCGATGACGGTACCATCCGTATCCCTTGCAAACCTGTTCTTTGGAACGGTGTTCAACCCCCCAATCATCGCATTTGCGTGAATGTGCGGATTTATGTTATTTACACCGTATTTGTTACTGTTTTGCAAACGAGACGCCACGTTTTGACGCCGTTGCTTCTCTCTCGCAGCTTTTGTTCTCGGCGAAAGCGGTTTCTGCTCGATGACGCGCGTTTGATTTGAGCGTACCGAGTTGAGAACTTTTTTTCGATCATCTTGTTGCTGAAATGCCGATGAAGCGGATGAGGTCGACGGTTGCACCTTTTGTACAAGCGCTAAAGCTGTGGTGCTGTTCACATTCGCTTGACCACCACCACTGCCACCCAACTTTCTTGGTGACCGACGGAGACCGACTGTTTCTTGCTGTTCCGTCGGAGCTTTCTTCTTCTTTGGCGGCGGCGAAAACGGAACGAGATTACTTTTTTTCGCAGCGGCGCTTTGATCTTCTTTACCATTGAGATTATTCTTCCCCAAGGTGAGTTGGTATCGTGAAGTTAATTTCGTCGAAACGTTCAGATCGTGCGCTATCATGGCAATGCACTCCGGGCAGAACTTACCATAATATGGTTCCACGTCGGATTCAAGAAGATTTTTTGTACCTTCCTCGAGTCCAAGAACGAAGAATATTTCCTTGACGAGCTTTGTGACCGCCTTTGCCGTTTCCTTCGCGGAAACAGAGTCTTCTTTGATTTCTTGCTGCTTCCGAGATGTCTTTTTCGTCCCGGATGCGCTGTTAGTGCCCGGTTTCATATTCGCAATGAACGGGTTCTCGTCGCCTTTAATCGAGCGCATGGCATGCAAAGTAAGCTTCAAATGAATCTGTATGAGATATTCTCGTCTCTTCAATCCTTTGTTTTCTTGCGACTTCATAGATCCAGTGAATTTCTTTTTCAATTCCTTTCGATCCAAACACAAAGTTTCCTTTGATTCCCTTAAAATTTCGCCCCACGCTTTACTGTTGCTCGTCTGGTCTACAACGCATCGGCGTTTTGCCAGCGAAACCGCGAGTCTTTTGACAATATTTCTAGAAAACGCTCCTAAATCTGGATCTCTAGCGTCGTTTGGTTTCGTGCACTTGTTTTCGATGAACTCATCGTACGCCCTTTTCGCAGAGATAAAACAATCCGGCTCTGGACCAACCGTCCAAAGTTCAATTTTCGTATCCTTCTTCTTACTTGCCGGGGTGGTGTGCGTGCTCTTCGCAACTTTTCGAGCTGGACTTTTGAACGTTTTCTTCGGCGAAAACACAACATCGTCTTCGTCTTCAAAGTTAACCGTCGTTGCGCCTCGGGTGGTAGTTTGTTGACGTTTCTTTCTATCCGACCTCGAGGGCGAGAGAAGGCCCGGACCGCCGTTTGGAGTGCCGACACTTCTTCTCTTCCGTTTCATTGATGATGGCGGGCTTTTTGGTAAATCAAACGCGTTGGATTGATCGCGCATACGCGTAAACTTTTCCGGCGAACGCGGGTCCTCGTAGTCAACCATACCCTCATCTCCAGCACCCAAGCTTCTCTTTGATGTCGATATAAACTCGTTCTCGAATCGCGCGTCGAGCGCGTTTTTTAGAGGAAGTGAAGTTATCGCATCATTCGATCGAAGCACTCCTTTATCCATCTTCGCAGAACGGGAAATGGATGCGAGCAGTCTCATGCCCGCTGTTGCCGTCGCAGCTGCGCCCGTTCCTGAAGAAGTAAAAGAGCGTTTTTCACCGCCCATTTCGACTCCGTACCATTTTTCCAGACGTTCTACAATTGGTACCGAAGCAAGTGTATCTCTTGGCGTGATTCGTTCCGTCAAAGCGGCAAAGGCGCTCGAATAATACTCCTCGGTCGCATCTTCTTCTCTTCCATGATTGGCCATCTCATCCTTTACTCTCGCCTTATCGTCGCCTTCCTCCATCGCGACGTCGTCGAAGTGTTCCTTCGCTTCTTCAAATGTTGTCGACGTCGTGCGTTGTGACGATGGAATATCCAAGGATTGATTGTCTTCCTCGCAGTACTTGGCTAAACTTGTTGTCGTTGTCGTTGTTGTCGTTGTTGCCGTGTGCGTGGTCGTCGTCGTTGGCATTGTCTTTTTAGATCCGCCAATAGTGAGTTGAAAAAGTCTGGAAACATCTTCAAATGCTCGAAGCTTTTTCGTCTCACCGCCTTCGTTGAGCAGACTGAACGCATTTTTCAAAAGTTCTAGACTGTAACGATACTTTTGCTCTTCCTGTTGCTGTTCCAGAACGTCTCGCACGCCCTCTTTGCTTATTTCTTGAAAGATTTCACTCTCGTCCGCAAACGCAGGCGTTAAACTAAACGCCGTACGCGTCAATGGTTTCAGCACTGCTACTATTCTCTTCTCTTCTTTATCTTCTATGACGCCGTATTCTTCTTCGGAATCTGCGATTATTTCACATGTGGCGTACGCGTTTTTAACGCCCAGCGCGAGGAGTAATCCTTCACCGTTTCCATCGTTGACGTTGAATATCGTCGTTTTAGCGTAATCTAAACTCGAGAACGATACCGCGTCACGATCAAGGCACGCTTTGATGATGATTTTTTTCACGCCGGTGTTATGATGATTCTCGGAAGAAGAAGACGCCGTGGTCAGAGAAATTTCGCGACCGTCGCTAGATTGAACGAAAATTTCAGTCCTTCTCATCTCCTTAGTCTCTCTCCTCGTCGCTGACGGCGCTGGAGGATCGCTCTTTTTCACGTCGGTATCCGTCGATAAGAAATCATTCAAAAGCCAACACGATGGAACACTTAGGATAGCCGATGTCACCGCGTCCGCGCGAGCCGCGCACCCTCCGAATCGTTCGCGAAACAACGCGACGTATTCTCGTACGTCACTGTTATCGCCATCGTTTGAAACAGAATAACTCGATGCAAGTCGTAGACAGTGCGCCCGAATATTCTCGCGTTTCAATTGCACCTCAACGCCACGGAAATTGGCAAAGACTTCTTGATCAATTTTATATTCTTTGCATCTCTCTGAATGCGCATTCATGTCTACAAAATCGTCGTTCTCGCCATCCATGTTTGCTAAAACGATGAGCATTGAATATTTCTTCTTCTGCGCTTCTTCCTCGTCCGAGTCTTCGTCATCGTCGTCGTCGTCCTCATCCTCGTCACTCTCTGCAATACCACCAATGACATCGTCTCTTTCTTCAGCATCATCATCCGACCCGCTCGTTTCTACATCGCTATTATAGTACTCATCCGAGAGTGCGCTCGTGACGAAAGCGTCAACCTCTTCCTCCTCCTCGCCGTCCTCCAACTCCTCGTTTTCCTCTTCTTCATCCGGTTTCTCCATGTCCGCCAACGCTTGCATCACGTGCTTCGCCAAGTTCCCGAATCGCTCCCGTTTCCGTCTCCTCCGCATTTCACCGCTCCTATTTTCTACGCTAACATTGCTCAACATCTTCTCGTTGTCGCTCTCGTCTAGAATCTCCGTCAACTTTTCGTACACGCGCAAAAACCGTTTCGCGTTCTCCGCCGTGATCGATCGGAAATGTTCAATCGCCGCAGACGACGCGGATATCCCCTTTGTTTTCTTCTTCGTTTGACCTCCTCGTCTGCGTTTTTTCCCCGCGCCGCCGCCGAAACTCGCATTCGTCGTGGCAGTCGTCAAACTCGTCGTCGCGTTTTCTTCCTCCTCCTCTTCTTTTTGCAGCTGCGAAATCGCTCGTCTCACGAACGCATCCATCTGCGAAGGCGTCTTCGTCGCGTCGTAAAACCGCGCGCAAAACTTGGTCGTCTTCGGTTTTATCGCCGCCCAACAACTTTTCCGCTCGTTCTTTTCCTCGCCATCGCCGTCGTTTCTTCGCCTTCTCTTCTTCCCATCTCCAGAGAAGAAGAAGAAATAATCGACGCCAAATCTTGGCGCCAAAATGCGCTTGACGAACAGTTTCACCATCGACGACGTCGACGCACCTCTCGCTTTCGAGGAAACGTCGACGAGGAGAGAGATGCGCTCGGGAGGTTTGGAAAAACGACGGGTGGTGCGAGAAGAGGCGGGAGATGAATTTGAGCCGCGCTTCATGGGGACCTTCTGCTTCAAAGTGCGCGAAGGAAGCGCTTTGTCTGACGACATTTTTGAATTTTCAGAAGAGTGAGTGCACACGCTTTGCAAAAAGAACGGAAGTGCGCACAAAGCGAGCGAGCGTATACTACGTTTACGATAAGGTGCGGATGAAAACGCAAATCTCTCACTCTCACTCTCTCTCTCTCGGAAGTATCAGGTATTACAAATGTGTATGCATTTCTCTCGCTACTTGTTTTGTTCCATCTCTTTGTGCTTTGGCTGAAGATATATGCGCGCCGCGTATTTTCGTGTGTGAAAGAGTCTCTCTGCTCTGAAATTTCTCTGTTTATCTGACCATTTGGCGCCTGCGACTTGACGTGAAGTCGAGTTTATACCATTGGTCGTCACGCGTCGGAAATCAGAGAAGAAGACTCTTTCACTCTCGCTGCTCTCGCGCTTTTTCGCGATCTTTTTTTAAAGAAAGCATTACTTCTTCGGGGGTGCTTGACTTCCTTTCCCGTTCGGGAATCGCGTCGGGGAGGAAGATTTTTTTTGTTGGGATTTTGCCGCGTTGGTGTTCGCGTTCGCCGTGCGGGACATCTTGATGCCAGACCAGACGCCGGTGCCTTGCATGGAATCGGTGGCACCGACGGCGTAGGCGATGCCGTCCGCGGCTGTTTTTATGGATCAGAAAATAGGCATGGTGTGTTGTGTGAAAATGGAGAAAATGTGTTGGATAGAATCTGACGTCACGAACGAGTGGCTGAAACCGCGAAACGTCGTCGTCGTCGGGCGAGAGATATGGCGCTCGTCGTCGAACCGGAAGAACCGCGAGAATTTATTTCCCGCGCGTTGTTTCACCATTTCAATACTGCGATGCACTTTAGATGAGCTTATATTTGTGTATATTTATGTATACACGCGCACACATACACGCACGTGAACATTAAATAGTCGTCGACGTCTCGCGAAAAGAGTTACACGTCTATGATTACGTCCTCTCTCTCCCAAGCCGCGTCGTTCGCGCCGGATGCTCCTTCTTCCGGCAGTCAGAGGACGGCGACTAATTCGACGTCAAATTTCAACGTCGCGTTCCCGGGAATGACCCCACCGGCACCTCTCGCACCGTAACCTAACTCCGGCGGTATGATTAACACTCGCTTACCTCCCACTTTCATGCCTTCGACGCCTTCGGCGCCGAGGATGCCGTCGTCCCAGCCTTGAATAACTTGATGGACGCCGACTTTAAATTTCAGCGGACTCCCTCGCTCGTACGAACTATCAAACGTCCTCCCATTCGTAAGTCTCCCAGTATAGTGTGCCTGAATAGTTTGCCCTTTCGTCGGCGACGCTCCCGCGCCGACCACCACGTCCGCGTATTTCAACCCGCTCGGCGCTTCAATCAGTTTCTCCTCGTCGTATTGAAACTCGGGAAGCTTCGCCTCCGCCGACGACGCCGTGGCGTGGAAAAACGCCGTCGACGCCAACAAAGTCGCGCCACCAGTCACGAGCGCGCGTCTCGTCCCGTCGTTCTGGCGACCGTCCCCGTTCTCGCGTTCCAAAGATGATGAAGCAGAAGAAGCGGAAGGAGGAGAAAACAGCGCAAACCTTCTTCGCTCGTTCCGACTCGTCGTCGTCATCGTTCTTCTCGCGTTACCAGCGAAAAAAGAAGAAGAAGAAGGAGAAGAAGAAGAAGAAGAAAACCGCGCCTTGTTGGCGGTCATTCTCAGCGCGGTAGTTCTTGTCATCGTCGTCGTCGTCGTCGTCGTCGTCATGTGTATTTTCCTCGCTCTCGAGGTCGTTATTTTTATCTCTCGACGGCGAGAGATTTGCCTTTTTCCCGACGACGACGCGTATTTAGGGTTTAGAAAGTTTAGGGTTTTTGTGTGTTTCGGGAAAATGAGAGAGAAAAGAGTCACACGAACGCGCACTAATAAAACACAGAGAGAGAGAGAGAGAGAGAAGAACGCATCGTCACACTCATGTCGAGTAACGGCGGCGGAGATTTTTCGTTGCTGGACGACCCTTCTTCTTCTTCGCGTTATTATTATTATTACGACGACGGGGCAGCGACAGCAGCGGAAGCGCGTTGGCGCCGCGATGCCACCACGGATTCGTCCGCGGGAGGAGGAGGAGAGAATGCGAACAACGGATTAGACGCGTTCGCGGAAGTCTTCGACGCGTCCACGTCTCAACTTTCCAAAACGTTCCAATCGTTCGATTCGGCGTTGAATTGGACGAATAATCCGTTGCGGTTCGTGTTTGCGACGTTTACGGTGTGCGCGACGATCACGTGGTTTGGATACGCCGGCGATAACATGCACTTGCACCGGCAGGCGGGGAGTTTAGCGCACTGCGGCGGGTTGACGAGGGAGATGACGTGGAAGAGCGGGGTGATTTGTGGAGGCGCGAGAGATACGGTTGGCGGCGCGGTGTTGCTGTGCTATCGTTTGATGTGTTTTATTTTGTGCGTGATGTATTGTTACTACGAGAACGTCGCGTGGTTTCTCGCGGTGCTCGGCCGCGCGCCGAACGAGTTGGAAGCGTATGCGGAGTATTACGAGTGGACGGTTTTAGTGCTCGCGGCGTTTTTTGGGTTCGCGACGGTGGCGAGTTTTAAGGGCGTGTTTGGATATTACACGAGAGAGGAGTCGATGAGATACGTGGGGCATTCTGGGAAGACGAACAGACTCGGGCATTGGGTAGTGACGTTGTACTCCACGGCGTTTACGCTGGCGTTGGCGTTGGACTCGTACGAGTGGGCGAGGATGATTTTCTTGCCCAGATGTGCCGCAGACGACGATCAGGGAAAGTTAGAAACTCTGCTCGATCCAAAAGCTAGGGAGTGTTACTTAAACGAGCGATATTATTTCGCGTACGGGATCAACTTGATTCTGTTGTTCGGCGAGGCGTGTTTAGGCCGGTTGACGTTTCCAAAGTGTTACTTAGGCGCGCCAATTTTTGCGTGTTGTTTGTACGTGTTAGTCGTAGACGTCATGCACGCGTACTTTGGAATGCAATGGCCGACGGAGGCAATCAATGTCATGCGATGGCAGGCGTGTTTTAACGTCAACGCCATCTTTTTCGGCGTGTTTTTCGTGCACTTCATTTTAGTTTGGACGTTGGGGAAAACGAAACGATACTTTGCGAAGGTTTTGTTCGACGATTTCGACGAGAGGACGCCATTGTTTATGTAGATGATAATTAGCACACCCATAGAGCGCATTTAGACAGAGAGACTGAGCGAGCGAGCGAGCGAGCGAGCGAGCACACGTGTATATATAAGAGATGTACTATGTATTGTATTCAATTTTTCTTTCTCTTTAATAAAGAACCGCCGCCCAACACTTTGCCTCTTTGATTTAACATGTACGAAAACAAAAGCGGCCACACCGGCATGTAACAACTCATAAACACCCTCATCAACGTCGGTCCGTGTAAACTGATGTTCAACGCGTTCGGCATTTGCAACACGTCCAAATTCTTCGATTTCCCCAACGGCCCGATGCTCGCGTGCGCCAACGCCAACTCGCTCGCCACGCCGAGCGGGTACAAGACCAAAAACAACGAATACCTCAACCACACCAAAAGTTTCGGAGGTCCGCTCTTCGGCGTTAACAGTTTAAAGAAATAAAACAAGTATCGAACAACCTCGGTGATCCCCCAGGCGATGCACAGCGTTTTCACGTTCACTTCCATCTTAAACGGCGCCTCGAACGCTCCTTTCTCAGACCCAACGACCGCTTTTACCAACGCGCCAACCAAATCCAAATTCGCCTCTCTCGTTTCCGGCGTCAACACCAACACCGCCCACACCGTCCAAATCCTCGAAAACACCTGAAAAAACGTCAGCATCACCGGCGATTTCACGATGCCGAGAAACGCGTGTAAAATCTCCAAAACCGCCGCCGTTTGCGCGTAGATGAGAATCGGATTCGTCCTCTCGTACACCCGCTTTGGATTCGATTCTCGGAACGTTTCCACGGTCACGTGCAGCCACGCGAGCGCGAGAGAGAGGTTGTACGACAGCAAGTAGAGCTTTGTCATCATCGACGACGACGCTTTTTTACCCGCCATTTTTGTCGTTCTTCTTCTTCTTCTTCTTCTTCTTCTTCTTCTTGTTAAAAGAGAGAGAGCACGGCGTCGGGCTTTTTGTTAAAGCGCGCGCGCGAGAGAGAGAGAGGAAAGAGAGAGAGAGAGAGAGTGAGAGCGAGCGAGAGCTCTTCGCGTCGTTCCGCACCGTCTGACTTCTTTTTTCTGACGATGTGCCTGTTTGTTGTTGTTGCGCCTGTGAACGAATGTTCCCTCTTCCGTTCTCTCTCTCGAGCTGCTTTTTGTGCGAGAGGATTTAGGGTTTTCAGTCCACGATGGAAGCGATACCATTATTATTATATTATGGTCCCTCTATTTAAACCTGCGTGTGTCGTGCGTGCTCACGTCATCCATTAATTATTTTTGTCGTTCTTCTTCTTCTTCTTCTTCTTCTCTCTTGTTCTTCCCGAAACGTCGTGTCGTCGTCCTCTGCTCGTAAGTAATCTTTACAAAAAAGGCACCAGACAGACACTCATTCCCTCTCTCTCACACACACTCTCTCTCTCTGCTGCCGTTGCACATCTCTGCTCTCGAATTGCAGTGGAATTTTAAGAAGCGCACGTTTTGTGTTTCTCGCGCACACATATATGCGCGCGGCTGCTTTTCGCGCGCTCTTGCGTAAAAGTTGTGGTCAACAAAAAAGTGCAATCGCGACGTCGTCTTCGATTCGTTCGACGAACAACGCGCTGCTGCTCAAACGACGTGCGACCAACGACGGCAATAAATCTTCTCTTTTAGCGGCGAGACGATCGAAGAACGCTTCTTCTTCGACGAGAATGAACGCCATCGTCGACGCCGAGGTGAAAGAAAAGCCAAAGACGATTTACTTGAAGGATTACCAAACGCCGGCGTATGAGTTTGAGAAGGTGAACTTGTCTTTTCAACTGAACGAAGAGGAGACGCAGGTGGAATCGACGATCGATGTTCGAGTGCAGCGCAAAGGAGAGACTTTGTTCTTGCACGGGGATAAGAGCATGCGATTGGACGCGGTGTGCGTGAACGGGACGCAAGTTTCCGACGCGCAGTTGAAACGAACCAACGCCGGTTTGTTCGTCGACGGACTGCCGACGGAAGATTTTACGCTCAAGATTGTGACGACGATTAAGCCGCAAGAGAACACCGCTTTGGAAGGTTTGTACAAATCGAGCGGGAACTATTGCACGCAGTGCGAAGCCGAAGGGTTTCGTCGAATCACGTTTTACCAAGACAGACCGGATGTGATGAGTAAATTCACGACGAGAATGGAAGCCGCGAAGGATAAGTATCCGGTGTTGTTGAGTAACGGGAACTTGATCGAAAGCGGCGACGTGGACGGTGGAAGACATTTCGCCGTTTGGGAAGATCCGTGGAGAAAACCGTGTTATTTGTTCGCGTTAGTCGCCGGGAACTTGGCCAAGATTGAAGATTCGTTCACCACCATGAGCGGCAAGAAGGTCGATTTGAGAATTTACACCGAGCCGCATAACATCGACAAAGCCGATCACGCGATGGTGTCGTTGATTAAGAGCATGAAGTGGGATGAAGATACGTTTGGGTTGGAATACGATTTGGAGTTGTTCAACATCGTCGCCGTGGATGATTTTAACATGGGCGCGATGGAGAACAAGAGTTTGAACGTGTTCAACTCGAGATTGGTCTTTGCGACGCCGAAGACAGCCACGGACGCCGACTACGCCGCGATCGAAGGAGTTGTCGGACACGAATATTTCCACAACTGGACTGGAAACAGAGTCACGTGCAGAGATTGGTTTCAGTTGTCTTTGAAAGAAGGTTTGACGGTGTACAGAGACCAAGAGTTTAGTTCGGACATGAACTCTAGAGGCGTGAAGAGAATCGGTGACGTTTCAAAATTGCGCGCCGCGCAGTTCCCGCAAGATTCTGGTCCCATGGCACACCCGATCCGACCGGAAGAGTACATCAAGATGGATAACTTTTATACCGTGACTGTGTACGAAAAAGGCGCGGAAGTTGTGAGAATGTACGAATCGTTGTTGGGTAAAGACGGGTTCAGGAAAGGTATGGACTTGTACTTTGAACGACACGACGGTTGCGCCGTGACGACGGAGGACTTCTTCAACGCCATGGCCGATGCGAACAACACCGACTTGAGCGCGTTCAAGCCGTGGTATCAACAAGCCGGGACGCCAATTGTGGACGTGAAAACGTCTTACGATGCGTCTAAGAAGACGTTCACTTTGAAGGCGACGCAGATGGTGCCGGCCACGCCGGGACAAGACGCCTCGCAAAAGAAGGCGGTGTTGATGCCCATCCGCGTTGGTTTGTTGAACAAAGCTACCGGAAAAGACATCGAAATCACCTTCGTGAATGGCGTCGCGCAAGAAAAAGGCACCACCACGGCGGTTTTACGATTCGACCAAAAAGAACAAACGTTCACGTTTGAAAACGTGGAACAGGACGTCGTGCCGTCCATCTTGAGAAATTTTTCCGCGCCGATTAAAATGACGACGGATTTAGGGGAAGACGACTTGTTGTTCTTGATGGCGAACGATTCCGATCCGTTCAACAGGTGGGAAGCTGGTCAAACGTTGTTTCGTTCTTTGTTGGTGAAGTTAATCGCGGACGAGACGAACGGGAAAGCGTTGGAGATGAACACGAAAATTACGGACGCGATGAGAAAAACCATCGAAGGCGCGAAAGCGGCGGACGCGGATAAAGCGTTCATCGCGAGAGCGATGATGGTGCCGAGCGAATCCGAGTTGGTCGAAATGCTCGAACCAGGAACGGTCGATCCGGACGTGGTCAAAGCGGCTAGAAAGTTCGTCATGAAATCTTTGGCGGCGGATTTGAGACCGCTGTTGGAAGAAACGGCCAAGGCGAACACGGCTGCGGCGTACAAGAACGAACCGGCAGACCGAGCCATGCGCTCTCTCAAGAACACGTGCTTGGGTTACTTGTCCTATGTGGACGCCCCAGAAGTCGCCAAGGACGCGTTGGAGCGATACAACAACGCGGACAACATGACGGATAAAATCGCCACCTTGTCCGCGCTTTCCGACAAAGTCTGCGCGGAGAGAGAAACTGCCTTTGACGCTTTTTACAAGGAGTGGCAACACGACCCGTTGGTCATGTGCAAATGGTTGAGTTTGCAAGCCGCTTCGGGCGTCCCGAACAACTTGGAGAACGTCAAAGCGTTGTTGACGCACCCGGCGTTTGACATCAAGAACCCGAACAAAGTGTACTCGTTGATCGGCGGCTTCATGTCCAACCCGACGACGTTTCACCAAAAAGACGGTCAAGGCTA
>Ga0181559_10005786_pt1 | contig 11769 bp, 10 predicted proteins | sample 011ome_21_FD_133752 | JGI IMG/M metagenome (GOLD analysis project Ga0181559, IMG submission 133752) | Coastal salt marsh microbial communities from the Groves Creek Marsh, Skidaway Island, Georgia - 011508AT metaG (megahit assembly) | ecosystem: Environmental > Aquatic > Marine > Intertidal... | reverse complement strand
GGAGTTTTTTTGTGAAAAGGTGCCCTCTCTCTCTCTCTCTCTCTCTCTCTTGTCTGTCTTCTCTCCGCTACTTTTATACTTGTCACACTCGCAGAACGAGAGTGATAAACAAACAACAACAACAAAAGAGAGAGAGAAAGAGAGAGAGAGAGAGAGTCAAGAAGAAAGTATATTTATATATCAGATATATACTTCATCATTAGAAACAGAGATCAGAGAAGAAACAACAAACGACGAATACGAATATACGATGATGATGACTTCAACGATATCTTCTTCTTCTTCTTCTATCCAATCGACGATGCGATTGAATAATAAGAACCACGCGTTGTTACGCAACAAAAACATCGCGAAAACAACGAACATAATTAGAAACACGAGCAAGTCTACCGTTATTAAAGCTGCGGCTGCGGAGCCGCCGGTGTTGCCGTACAGAGTCGGTCACGGGTTTGATTTACACCGCTTGGAATCCACCGCGGAATTCCCAGACTTGAAGTTGATATTAGGAGGCATCGAAGTGCCGCACGATCGAGGATGCGTCGCGCACTCGGACGGTGACGTTTTGTTGCACTGCGTTGTAGATGCCATCACCGGTGCGCTCGGTTTGCCCGATATTGGGCAGTTGTTCCCGGATAATGATCCGAAATGGAAAGGCCAAACGTCGGACGTGTTCGTTTACGAAGCCATTCGATTGATGAAAGAAGCCGGATACGAGTTGGGGAACATTGATTGCACTTTGATCGCGCAAAGACCGAAGATCTCACCGCACAAAGAGAAGATTAAGAAGAATTTGGCGAAATTGTTGGACGTGCACGAGTCTGTGGTGAACGTCAAAGCGAAGACGCACGAAAAAGTGGACTCTTTGGGAGAGAATAGAAGCATCGCGTGCCATACCGTTGTTATGTTGATTAAAGCGTAAGAAACATTTACTTCCGTATATTTTATTTTTAATAGCGCGTATCTCTCTCTTTTTGTCTGCTTGTCTGTCTGTCTCTGTGTGTATGTGTGTAAATCTTTATCGCTATTTACCGCCACTCGTGATGTAATCTTCCAGGACGTCAATCTCGTCGTCCTGTTCCGCAATCAACGCCTTGGCAACGTCGCCCAACGAAACGATGCCTTCCAGCGTCTGCAACTCGCTGTCAATGACTGGAATGTGTCTGAAATGACCAATCGTCATCGCTTGCATCGCAGCGAGCACCGAGCAATACGGCTCCACGGAAATGAGCTGCCTCTTACCCGTGATTTCGTCCACCGCTGGCGTCATAATTTCTCTCACCGTCGTCAAGTCTGTGACTTTATTCGTCGCCACCGCTCGCAAATAATCTCGTTCGCTCACGATACCGGCAATCGCGTTTGATTTAGGCGAGTAATACAACTCTTCCAAATGAATTTTCTTGCTCTTATCCACGTCGAGCTTTTGAAAATCCATCACAACCAGCGCGCCGACATCCATGGCATACATCTTTCTCACCGCGTCGTCCACCGAAGCGTCGAGCGTTGTCCTGGAGAAACGCGAGAGTTTAAGAGAAATAATAAAAAAGTCAAAAAGCTCCGCACCAATGCGCGCGTTTGGTTAAACTCCCTTCCTTTCGTTTCTTGCTCTTTACGATGTCGTCCACGACGACTGGTTTGTACACGCAGTGCCCTTGATCTTTGCGTATCTTTGCGTTTATCTTCACCTCTTTGCACAAACAAAACGTTTCCGTTCTCCTCGTTCCAGTTTCTTCGTCTTCGTTTTGTTCGTCTTCTTTTCTTCGCGTCATCGATACGTTCCTCGTCGTCCTCGGCGGCGGTGCAAAAAACAGAGACGAAGTCTTTTCGGCGGGAGGAGGAAAAAAAGAAGAAGAGAATCCATCGCGCGATGCCGTCTTCGAAAAGAGCGCGAAAGCGCGCGACGCTCGACGCATCGTTATTATTATTTCTTCTCGTGTTCTGTGCGTGTATTTTTTTTTATCGCGACGTTTGTTTTTGTCGTCAGACACGCACAAAAAGACACTCAAAGTGAGTGAGAAAAAAATATATTATATACATGCGCAGCGTTGTCGCGACTGCAGCCGTCGCCGTTCAACGAAGCAAAGGAGTCGCCGAAACCACGCTGCGCTCTCTTCTTCTCGCCACCACGACGTCGCCGTCGTCCGATTTAATCGTCTCTCGTTTCTATTCATCCACCACGAAAGAAGCAGACAAAGAAGACAAAATTGGATATTACACCGGGAAAAAGCGGAATCCGTTAACGGACACGCGTTTACACCAGTACGATCAAAGACCACCGCCGAACGCTCTGTGCGAGAAGTGCTCGAGACGATTTTGCTCGTGCGAAGAGAACGTTAAAACGAAGCGCGAACCACCGGAAATGCCAGGACCGGAGGACTGTTGTCAATCCACTCCGCAGTGTAAGTTTTGCGTGTGGACGATTTACGACGAACAGTTGGCAGAATACGAGACGAATAAAGAGTTGTACATGGACAAGTTAAAATAGTATTTAAAGTCTGATGATAAAAAACGATGCGTGAAAAAGACGAAGGTCAAATTGACATCGTTCACGAAGACGACACGTACGTCGTCTTTCGGAACGGATTGCGATTGAGCAAACCGTACGCGTTTGATTTCATCGCCAACGTAAAAAGAAGATGGTGCGAGGTTGAAAATGAACGAGAGAATAACATCGTGGATATCTTTCACAAAGAGTTTCCGAATTTGCCGAGAGAGTATTACGTTCATGCTTTCAGAGACGGACGGTTACGCGTTGAAGATGCAAACGCATCGTCTCTGTCATCCAGGCCGAAACACAAGCGGAACAACGCGAGGAAAAAAGAAGACGACGGGAATGAAAATTTTCCAGCGTTGGTTCCAGGACAAACCGTTCGCCATTTGGTGCACAAACACGAACCACCGGTGCTTTGTCACGAGAACGAGATTGAGATTTTGAAAGAAATCGACGATATCGTTGCCGTGAGGAAGCCGGCAACCGTACCGGTGCATCCAACTGGACAATATCGGAACAACTCAGTGGTGGAAATCTTGCATCGACGTTTATCGACAAAGGCGAATGCTCCTCCTTTATTACCTTTACACAGGCTCGATCGGAACGTTTCTGGGTTGTTGTTGCTGGCAAAAACGTCCGAGGCGGCTAAAATTGCGACGGATTTAATCGTTTCAAATCGAGTTCGAAAGGAATACGTCGCGAGAGTGATGGGTTTGTTTAGTAAATACGGAGAAACGACGACATGTGAAGTGCCGCTCGGGTTTTGCGGGAAAACGCACGTCGCCTCTTGGCCTCGTGATTCTTCTTCAGCATCTTCTCCTTTATATAAATCCGCCAAGACGTCGTTTACACTGATCAAACACTTTCCAGAATCGAACGAAAGTCTGGTGCGTTGCGTTCCAGAAACCGGAAGAACGCACCAAATTCGCGCGCATCTGAAAATACTCGGACATCCAATCGCGAACGACGTTACGTACGGCGGTCGATTGACGCCGGAACAATCGAAGCAACAAGACGAGTACCAGAAAATGTGCGTTAGTTTCACGCTCAACGACGACCGTCTTAATAGCGAGGATTTCACCGCTACTACCAGCAATAGCGACGCTATGAAATGGGATAAAATCAAAAATAGCACCGAGTGTCCGCATTGTCCGTTGGTGTGTTGGTTCGGAAGTCGCGCCACGCACGATTTGGAGGCTATTTATTTACACTGCGTCAAGTATAGTTTTAAGGAGAGTTGGACGTTTGAGTCTTTGCCGTTACCGAATTGGGCAGAGGACAATAAATAATAGCACGTAGTATAGACGTAGCACTTTAGTATACTAATAATAGATTGTAGTCGCGCGTTGAACATCTATTTGTTATTACAAAAAGGGTGCTTCATTCTAATACCAATCGCTTTCGATCCCGATATTCCGCACGCTCTTCACCGGCAGCGCGTAAATCGGGTCAATCTCTTCCAATCCTTCGTGTTTCATCAGAGATAACCCGGCGATACCAAAGAACGTGTGATAAACGTCCGGCTCATCGTCTGGACGATCGGAAATACCTCCGTTGATATCGTCTTGACACCTCAATATAAACGCTTTCAACTTGTCTAAATCGATCCAGTGTTTTTTCTTCAGCGCGGCTAACGAGGACAACACCCACCACGAGTAACACACGTCCGGCAACTTTTCCGGTCGTCCGTTTAAACCTCCAACTTTTACCTGGCGTTCGGCTAACCACCACGCTAATTTGTCGTTCTCTTCGTCATCTTCTTTGTTGTTGTTGTCCTCGTCGGCATCTGTTGCGTATAGTAAATCTAACTGGTTGCAAATCTGCAACGCGCCTACGCACACGAAAATCTGTCCGGCGTGCGATTCGCCGCCCGGAGTAGACCCAAAGCCACCGTCGAAGTTTCTACATTTCATTATAAATTCGCACCCTTTATCGACGTCTACGATTTTGCGCATAACTTCTAAAGCTTTATCATTAGCGCTACTATCTTTCTTCTTCTTCTTTTTCTTCTCTTCGTCTATTTCCAGCGCTTCCATCGACGCCGCGTTTTTGTTGTTGTCTTTGTCCACGTTATCGTTCCGATCAAAATCGAGAAAACATTCCTCTCCCATACCGTGCGCTAATAAGCTCAGCGCGGAAAACGCGCAGTAGGAAAATCTCGTGTCCACTTCTCCCCACTCGTCCCCGGTGAAACTACCGTCTGTTGTATTTTGTAACTTTGAAACCGCTCGGCATATCTTCTTCGCTCTCTCTTCGCTCAACTGTTCCCGAACGCACTCGTACAACACGAAAATCTGAATCGCGCTCAGAGTGTACAACACGTGTCCGTCGTGTCCGGGTGCGCCGGCAAACAGAGACGATTTCTCGTCGTAACACTCGTTTATGAATTTCACGACGTCCTCTTTGCTCATTATCGCGTTTTGTTCTTCTTTTTCACGCGACAACAACGCGTTCGCCGTCAGTCCCCAATACATTCCACTCAACCGTAAGTGTTCCGTCAGCGCGTACTCTATCGTTTCCGTGTCTCGACTGCTGTTTTTTATGAATTCTCTGTGTTTGCGATCGTGCAGTTTTAACGACGACGACGACGACGCTTTTCCTTCGTCTCCTCCTCCTCCTCCTCCTTCTACCCGTTGTTGTTGTTGTTGTTGTTGTGGTGGTGGTGGTGGTGGTGAAGCAACGTCGTCAGTCATGATGGACGAAATCGTTTTCGTGTGTTTCGTGTGACTTGTGGTGTACTTATTGACGAAGCGAAGAGAGAGCAGAGTCGGCGGGAGGAGAAAAAAAAAATTGAAAAAGGGAAAAAGAGAACCGAAGAGATTAGAGAGAATCGACGACGACGACGAAACGACGAAAACGACGACGACGTGTCCTTAAACGTCTCGAAATTTTAATATCAAAGAAGGTTTTTTGAAAAGGATGAAATTTCCGTACACTCTTCCTCAAAAAAAAAAGACGTCTGTCTAGTTCTCGTTACAAAAAGCACACGCACGCCTTTCTCGCAAACAACAACAACAACAATAACAACAACAACGACAACGACAGAGACAGACGAGAGAAGAAGAGGGACTCCGCCGTTCGAGTGCTCTCTCTTTGGTGCCGGCGACGAAAAGCGTTCCCCCAAGGCTTTTCTTTCTTTCTTCCTCTTTTTTCCGCACATTTTCTCTCTTCATTTCGACGCCCAAATAATTATTTTTAGAGCAAAGTCGCAGAAGACCACGAGTTAGAATATAAACGATGACGTCGTACAAACGGGGAAAAGATGAAGAAGACGACGACAACGACCGCGTGAAGAAGAGCATAGATGAAATCTTACCCGCGGATGCTTTGTTGCACGTCGTTTCCTTCTTGCCGAACGGCGCGGACGTGTTTAAATTCGCCTGCGCGAATAAAAAGTTGCATCGAATGCTCGTGGAAAACGACGAAGAGGATGAGAAAATATGGAAATGTTTGTGCGTGAAACAGGAAGAAAAGTTTAGCTTCAACGAGAGAAATGGACGCGTGAGAGAAGATTTAATCGTTGGTTTAAATGAATCGTTCGCTGATATGAACAGAAGAAGAAGGAGAAGACTCAACAAATTTCAGAGAGCTTCGGCATCCTTCAGCGGCCACGAGGACGAGGAAAATTTGACAAAGGGGAGTTCTTGGAGAAGGAGGAGAAGAAGAAACAAAAACAGGATTGATAACGATCACACCGATAATAAACAAGGAGAAGACGAACGAGTGAAGAAGGAAGAAACCATCTTCAGATGGCGAGATTTGTATGCCTGGAGAAGACGCATACTTTTTTCCGCAAGAAGAGCGCGCGAGCAAGAAATCGAGGAGAGAAGAGAATCGCAACGACAAATGTTGTTAGAAGCGTCGACATCGTTTGAAAGAGAAGAAGAAGGAGAAAGAGAATGGGCGCGATCGATGTCCACGTCCACTTCTCAGGTATCGACTCATTTGAAGTATAGATTAGCCGTGTGTCACGAAAAGTCTATATTCACGTGCGACCCGCGAGAAGGCGGCGGAAGGATACGAATGCTGCACGAAACAACAATGAATCGATTCGCATTCACGAGTTTGACGTGGTCGAACAACGGTGAGTTATTGTCGGTGCTGATGCAATCAGTGAGAGGTTACTCGGTGCTATGCGCAGCGCCGCACGAGAGCGACTTTTTGAGAGCAAAGATGAAATGCGATCTGAGCACGATTGCGATGCTATCCAGAGAAGATGATTTGGACGATGACGGCGATAGCGGAGGGAAGAAAAGAAAGTTGAAAATCGTGGACGAAACAGAAAAAGAGAGCTTAGAGAAGAGGAGGAGCTTTGCCGGAGACATGTTGCGCGCGTCAAAATATTCTGATTTTGAAAGAACAGACGGAGACAGAGAGGAGCACAAAGCAGAAATGAACATCGACTCTGAAAAGGATGAAGAAGAAGAAGAAGAAGAAGAAGCGGCGTTTCCCTTGTCCAAAAAAATCTTCGATATTTACGAGTCCGAAGAAGAAGAAGAAGAAGAAGATGATGTTGATGACGAGGCAAGCTTAAAGAAAAAGCGCAAAACGACAAAGCACACTTCCTTCTTGCTTCATACAGCTCCGGGAAGGAAAATCAATAAGAAGAGGGGAGACAAGAACGATACGTCCAAGAAAAAGAGAAAGATGATTCACGAGAGGAAGGGAAAGTGGAAAGTCACGATCAAGTTGCCGCCTTCACCTCCACCGCTCGTTAATTTCATCGTCTTACCAAAGACCATGGTTCCGTTCGGAATTCAGTTTGCTCCGTGCGGAACAAAGTTGGCCATTGTAGCGAAGGAAAAAGCAGTTGTACCGCAAGTTCAAGCGCAACATCAAGCAGTTGCATCAGTTCCAGCACCATTACCGCAGTCTGCGCCAGGCGGGGCGGTAGGGGCAACCGTCAATGGCGGTAATAATGGTGGTAATCCACATGCTGCTGCAGAACTCGCTGAGGTTGGTGGGGAAGTTAACGCGCAAGTGGCAGTCACAGAGGCCCTTAATGGGGCACCGAATCAAATCAATGTGGGCGTTCAAACAATTGGACAGCATCAGCAACAACAGCAACCCAACGCGGTTGACCCTCCTTTTCAGGTGCCGGGGATTCAAATTCCAATGCCTCAGGCCGAAGCGGTGCATCAACATCCACAACAACAGCAACAAGGGCGAGACGTCTCGTTATCCATGCTCGATTTAGTACAAACGATGAATTCCCTGTATGGATTTGCGAACAATGGTTTAAAGTTTCCTCGAGCGTCTCATCCAGGTGGCCGCGAGATTGTGCAAAAGATTGAACAGAAAGATGCGAGCATGTACTTCTCCTTTGCGCCGGACAATTCAGGAGACATAATTGGAGTTTCCAAAAAGTTGAGCGCGGTGCGCTTCATTGAAAATGCGACGAATCTTCCGATTTCAAGAGGAAAGGAAAAAGAATCTTTATTTCCTGAGGACAAGTCAGGCGTGTGTCATAGTGACAGTCGTGAATATCATCACCACCATGGCGACGCGTCAACAGAGGTGCCATTATCTTTTCAACAACGTCTCATCAATTCCCATAAAAAATCGATGTTGGAAGAAGGACAACGGAGAGAAGACATGATGGCATCCGACGACGATGAAGTTGATGCAAACGAATTGAAATTTATGAATGATCACGTGCGAATGCTTCAGTCATGGGAACAACGCGAAGCCGAGGTCATTTCTGGGTTCCTCAAGTACCCATTTTGGAATCGAACGAAAAAGTTCGTTTGGACGGTGGCAAATCATTCAATCGCTCCCGCTATCTCTAAGTTGGCTTCTTTTGTCACAGAAAGTGGTCAAAGATTGGTTCGAGTGTGTCGACACCCCATGGTCGGGTTGCGTTTGAAGAGAAAAAGAGGAATATCGATGTTAAGTGATTCCGAGAATGAAGAGTTCAACGATGACGATAATTTGGGTAGTCTGTTGAGCGATCAACACGACGGAGGTCAACATGGTAGAAGAGGAGCTGACTATGCGGACAGAAGAAAGCTACCATCGCAGAATAACAACTTTTCTTCGTTATCTTCTGAGCAAATGTACGAGCAAGAAAGAATGCAGCTGAAAGAAACGACGAGAGTGCCTCGAGCGCGCCCGGAGTCGAAAGCTCGATTTTGCAAAAAGAAGGATGTGCTTTGGCAAATAGGCCGAGGGCATATTCCGATCACACACAACGCGCATTGGATTCCGGGCAAACGAGGCGGTCAAAACCAGGTGATGGATGCCTCATCGCGCGGACATTGGCTGGTTCCGTTCACGTTACCAGATTCCTTCCCTCCGATCACCTACATGATGTTGGTACCGGCGCCGCCGTCATCTTTTTCCTCTTCCTCAGAATCGACCGCAGTTGCGGAACTTGAAATTGGTTCTAGGAAAGATTTGCTCGACGATGAAGACGATGGAAGAGAAAAAGAAGAAAAAGAAGAGCCTCTGAACGTGGAAAGATACATCAACGATGTGATTGCCAGACACGTGCAAAATCAACCATTCGACCAACTTTCGAAAGAGCGCGAGCTAAGCGCCAAGAGAGATATTTTGAAGTTTGAAAAGCTTATCGTGTGCGAAGTTCAACCTTCCTCTGTGTTTGTTGAACCGAACGTGATGGTTCCCTTCGTTTTGGCTGCTAGACCAGGTGGCGAGCATATCGCGTGGTCGGACGAACATGCCGTCTACTTGAGACGCACGGACCCAGTGAAAGGCGGCCCAATCGGTGCAGCGGTGAAAATTCTTGATTTGAACACGTGCACATTTAGCACCAGAGACGAGTACAACATGGAATTTATGAAGTACGAAGCTTACGGTCAAGGATTAGCAGGCGACCAACCGGTTAATGCAACCGTAGAGCCGATTTTGTATTACGTCGTCGCTTTAAAATGGTCAAAGTCTGGCAATAGGTTGTTGATATGCTTGTGCACCGTCTTTAGCGGCTCGAGCACCTATTGTGTGTACCAATGGATCACTTGGGACCCACCCGGAGCATTCTTTTACAAAGAGGAAGATTTCCCGTTGGAAGATATTTGTAACAGTTTGCTAGATGATCGCGCCAGTGCTCTTGAAGTGGATGAAAACGGCCGAGTTGAAGACTGCGCGACGATCACTATCGGCAGTTATTTCTTCCCTTCTCGACAGTTTAAAGAAAAAGTCTTGTTAGTCGATGGTGGATTGAAACAAATTTGGTCGCCAAACGAAGACGCGATTGCATTCCCGGTCATGTTCTTTAGCAAGAAAAGTCCTCTTCCGTCGTACACGACGAGTACGCAGACGAACATCACGCAACAGCAACAACAGCAGCAACAAAACGCCTTCATAGATTCTATTGTCATCCAAGAATTTCCTCTTGCATCGAAAAAGACGATAGGCAGCGATGAGAAGAACAGCAATGCTAAAAACAAGAACAACAGCAGTAGAAATAGTAAGCCGCAGCGAGAGGGAAAAGAAGAGCGATTACGTATGTATCAAATCGACGACGATACGGCGATTCCGTTTCGCGCTCGCTTTCTCCCCAAGAAACACAAAGGCAAAAATTTCATTCGAGTTTGCGAAGGAAAATTTTGCGCGTGGTCGCAATAGGCCTGTAATTTATATATTTTTAGTAGATTAACAGTGCTTCTCTATCAAATCCTCAATACTTAGTGATTGCTTGATGCAGTATGAAGCCGCCAATCGCAAGCAACAAAAATCCCATCCCAAGCTGTAACGTTTCTCGCCTTATAAACTCTAACAGTCTCACGCCAATGCATACTCCAATCATCGCAAAACTGGTGATCAACAAACATAAACCACCGTCGGGTTTATCGATACCACTCGCTAACGTGCTGATAATTGCACCCGTACCCAGCGCAGCGCTCATGACTGCACTTAAAGCGATCAAGACTTTACGATGAACAATGTCGCCCTTCCACACGATAACCATGGGTAAGAACGTTATCGGTCCACCGGTGCCGGTTAAAACGCTGATTAGACCTACTAACACGCCGATGATGAACAAAATGACTAAATCTTTATGCGTGGGTTCCGACCACTGCTCGAGAGCAGTCATATTTTCGTATGCGTCTTTATCTACTACTGCTGCTACTTCTCGTTGTTGATTCTGCTCGTCACCTTCTCCCGGTGGCGATTCTACAGCAGCCGCTGACATCTCTACTTCCTCCAACGCGCGTTTCTTCTTGGCCGCGTGCAAAAGGTACAAACCTCTCAAATCTCTAAAACCAGCTAATAAACTAATCGCGGCAATCAAATATGTCAGCACGCCTCTCGGAGCCGAGTCTAGTAAAAGTGCGCCGGACAAGGTAGATCCCAAAGCGCTCCCGAACCCGACGACGAAACCACACTTCCACGGCACACACCTCGTGTATTTGTGCAAAAGGTACACTCGCGCGTACACGGTCGGTGTAAACGCGACGAATAAGGACACGATGGCCAATTTCGCTTCCACGCCGGCGACTAACAGAGATGGAGTCATGACAACGCCACCAATACCTGTTTTTTTTGTACGCGAGAGAAGGAGAGAGAGAGAGAGAGAGAGAGAGATGATGAAGAGTTCGTTACTTCCATTTCTCCAAAACCAAAACACGTGTGAAAGTTTACGGAGTTTTTAAAAAATTTGAAGAAAAAGGCGCACCTACGGAACCAACGAGTAAAGCACCCAAGCCGCACCCGATGGCGACGACGGCAATTTCACCCGGGCCCATGGATGAGACGACGGTGTCCATGTTTATTTTATCGAACGCTTTTTTCTCTCCGCGTGTGTTCTTTTTATGTCGTTCAACAATGAGGAAGGAATTTTCCATGACGTTATCTAAAGAAAGGAAGAAAAGAGCGCCGTCGGGAGAAGAAAAAACCAAAAATTTGAGCGCAACCACGCGCGCGCACGATGGTGTTTTTGGTGATGGTATGTTATACTATTCACAAATCAACTATGCTCTAAATGAATCGCTCATCTTCTATATATTCTAATACGCGCCTTCAGGAGGAGGAGGAGGAGGAGGGGGCACGACCCCTAACTCGCCCTCTTCTACCGGCATAGGCGGCGGAGGAGGAGGTATGTAACCCGCCGGTGCGTCGGGGATTGGGGGCGGAACGCCCGCGCTTCCGTCTGATGGGGGCGGGGGTGGGACGTTCACGGTCGTCGTCGTCGTCGTCGTCGTTGATCCAATGGGTGGTGGTGGTGGTGGTGGTATGCCCGTGCCTAAAGGCGGCATGATGCCACCGAGAAACGCCGGACCGGCTCCTCTGAACTGTTGTTGTTGTTGTTGCATCATCAT
>Ga0181559_10005784_pt1 | contig 11770 bp, 10 predicted proteins | sample 011ome_21_FD_133752 | JGI IMG/M metagenome (GOLD analysis project Ga0181559, IMG submission 133752) | Coastal salt marsh microbial communities from the Groves Creek Marsh, Skidaway Island, Georgia - 011508AT metaG (megahit assembly) | ecosystem: Environmental > Aquatic > Marine > Intertidal... | reverse complement strand
TGCTTTAACATGCAGGAAGGTTGTTAGAACGGCTGAATATGTATTGGCGAGTTCATAGATGGCCTGTAAAAATTTCTCCGTGCCAAAATCACTATCAATACGAAGGGTTATAATAGCTTGGCTGGTTGGGAAGTTCCACTTGCTCAGGTAAGGTAAATCTATTGAGTAAAATAACCGCTCAAGAGCATAACGTAAAAGGTGTTGCAGGTGACCCTTATGAGTACGTGACACTATTTCATTAGGTTTATGGCCTGTTGGGCTTGGGAAAAATTTTCTAGTGTATGAAAATTTAGATACAGAAGCCTCCAAAGGTATGCCTAAGTAAATAGATTGCTCAATATGTTCGCTTTTCTGCCTTTCTACATAACATATTCCATCCAGATCTTGCTTCCCGCCGTAAAAACTAACTTTTGAGAAGCAATCGATTACACTGAGATGGGCCAATGGTCCTGCCATTAAATGAGGGCTATGCACACTAGCACAATAAGTTTTTTGCACCGAAGTACTTTTGGGTTGGATGCCGGATTCTAATGTAAAAAGTACGGCTAAGGGTTTAGCTTTTTCGTGTTGGTTCTGTAACCATTTTTGTTCTTTGCTAGTTAGTGCACGATGTACAATATATACCGAGTAAGAGGGTTCATCGACTTTCTGTGTATAACATTCCTCATAAATCACCCCTAAACTGTCCAAGAGGGACATTAACCCGGTGCTAAGTCCAAATACTCCAATTCCTAAGTTGTGGGGGCTATCGCTCATCTAGTTAGCTTATGGCTGTGGCCTGTGTTTCATTAGTTCTCGAATGTTTCTCCAATCCGATCTTTTAATGGTCTTAGTTACCAAGAGAGGGATTAAGGCCATTAAGAGTGTAAGGCTTAACATCAACCAGTTAGATAATCCTGCTAGATGGATGTTGGGTAGAAAGGTTAAGGTACTCATTAACACTGGATTCCCCATGAACCATAAATAACTTAGTAAGCCAACGGCTAATGATAGGTACATAGGATAGAAGGGGAAGGAAGATTTAAGAAGGCTATATTTGTTGAAAAAATAATAGGCTAAATACATCATAATTCCTTCACTAAGTACAATAAAAAAGAGTGCATAATTTGGATAATCTATGAGAAAATAAGTCCCTATTCCAATAAATATTGCACAAATAACTCCTCCTAAAAGATTCGCTTTTAAATAGTATTTACTCTGCTGTGTAGCGATTAAGGAGGTCGCAAATACACTGTTTTGAAAGGTTAAAAATAGTAGAGGAGAGAGTATTTGGAGTATTGGAATACTTTCAGTGTACAAATCCCCATAAATCAGTGGTATAACAAAGGGTGCTAAGAATAATATCCCAAAGCTACCAAATAACCCAAGCAAGGTATGGTATCGATAGGCTTGCTGAATCCTCTTGCTCATTGTTGCTGTATTGCTATTCCAACCTTTGGATAGGTTTGGAAGCAAGAGTTGTACGAAAATTCTATCCAGTACCATATACAGCATAATTATTCGTAATGCGGCACCATACCATCCCACAAATGATTCACTATAAACCAATGCAAATATGAGTGGCGGAAATAGTAGGATAACTTGGCTACTTACCCATCCAACACCAAGCTGAAGAGATTCTTTAATAAGAGAAACTAAGCTAGTAATCGAGATTTTTGTAACGGTGTGGTTTGAAAAGACTAAATGTCTTTTATGCACGCTAATTACCCATAGTAAAAGGGATGTAATCCCCACCGATATACCATAAAAGACCGGTAGCTTCTCTAGGTCATCTGCTTGTTGAATACCATACACGATGAAGCCAAAAAATACCGTAGCCTGAAGGGCTTTAATCCCTTGTAAACTTAAAAAATCCTGCTTTCCGGAAAATAACCACTCCGTATGCAAAGCATAGGGAATCAAACTAAATAGTAAGAGCCAAATTAGTGCATTTATATCCTTGGAATAGGGTAAAAATGGTGAGATTATAAACAAAATAATAAACGCAAGAAGGGCCCATAGACACTTACCAAAAAATAGCTCAGCGGCACTAAAAACTTGTTCATCGGCTTTTTTTGCCATTTCTCTAGTTCCTAATTGCATCATTCCAAGATCCGAAAACCATAGCATATAACTAAAAATAGCCAATGCTGTGGTCCATATTCCATAGCTTTCAGGTCCTAAGACTCGTGCAAGCACCATGCTACTTATAAAGCCTAAGCCTCTAGCTACCATGTCTCCAATGGCTAAGCTCGCTACTTTCTGGGTGATGCTACTCATGCCTAGTACTATGAGTTGAGGAGTGTAATCGGTCAATGATTTGACGTAGCTCATCTTTTCCCTTAAATAGTTGAACCCTTGAATCATTACGGTGGCTTGAAAATATGCCAATATCTGGTGCAATCACCTTTCTGTCGTATGATAACGCCATCATTAAACCACCCGAACTATGGATATTTTTATAATTAAAAAGGCAATAATCCGATGCAGAAAGTAAAAACGGATATTCTTCTTCAGGAAAAAAATGGGGGAGATGGCTAAAATATTGTGGACGCTTTGTAACCGCGGATGTTATTTGCTGATGATAAGTCTCCTGTCCCTTTTTCACTGGTCCGGCGATGATAACATGTATCGATTCTCTCGAAATCCCTGCTTCTACAGCTTCAACAGATTCAATAAACAACTCAACAAATTCCAATATACCTTTGTAGGCACTAATATTACCAAACAATAAAAGGATAGTGGCATCCTCGGGTATCGTACAAGAATAACGTCTATTCAGTTCATCAATGGAAGTAGATCGGTCTTTAATTTCAGCTGGAAAGCTAGGATGAGGTATTACACACCACTTACTACTATCTAATGGAATATCTAAATAGTTAGACGTTCTCTCCAATAATGCTTGTGAATGTATGTGTAGCCTTTGAGCTCGATTAGCCATACTACGATGAAGCCATCGGTGAAGCCTAAGCCATTTTCGATCATGAGGTTCTAAATTATGAACCGTCCAAATGATTGGAGTATCTAACGAGCTTAAAAGACTAAACCACAGTAATTTATAAGGAAAAGCTAAAATTGATTTTAGATCTTGGAACTCGAGCCAATGATAATGCAAAGCCACTTTTCCGCGGTGCTTTATGGCAAGAAAAGGTAGTAAAAGATGCTTTAATGCATTAATACTTTTTAAGGAATAGGGAGCTGGTCTTTGTTCCAACAGATCAGAGTACAAGCGGTAGAGATAATCCGTCTTTGGAAACTTTTCTCGAATGGGTGGGAACACAAGCACCAAGGAACCACGGGGCAACATATCTTCATAACATTCGGTGATGTTTTCAAAGTAAGAATAGGAAGTACTAAGATTCATAAGGTAGATCGTTCATGATACCGAGAAACTTCTACTTAAATAGGTACTGTAAACCGACCGAGTGCACGGTGCCAAAGCCAGTGTCAAAAGGGATAATCGCGTAATTAAATCGGATATCTGGAAGTACATAACCTACCCCAAATGAATACGGACGTGTTGTAGTGCCCGTTCTAACTCCGCTGGTAAGTTGTAAGGTTTCTGCTATTAATAGTTCTAATCCTAACTTGGTATATGGATTGGGATTGAAATACTCGCCTTGAGCTGAACCAGACTTATCATTGAGAGGGTAGATATAATCTGCATGCACTCGTATAAAAACAGGTAATTCAGGGTTTTTACTACCGCTCCATTCTAATAAACCTACAGATAGTCCGCTAATCCAAGCCTTTGGTAGTGGTGTTGCTTCTACATCTAGTGATTGCATTTCTCCTAAGCTTCGTAACGCACTGCCTAATTGAATACGGTCTTTAGCAAAGGAACGAGATAAGCCTACATTGAAAGCATATCCATTTGAACGATAGGGATAGATTTCTTCACTAATATAATGCACACTCGCCCCTACATTAAACCATTTAAATGATTGAGCGTAAGCCGCAGAAATGCTTAGATACTGCACTGAAAATAATCCTTTGGTAGGCCCAGGCTCGTCTCTTTGCTCTAAATCCTGAAGTCCTGAACTATAAAAACTTATGGTAAATGCACGATCTTCTAGTTTTTTATGAAAAGAACCAAAAATATTTTTTGTATCGGCAATCCAATTTGTATATCCGACTTCAATGGATGATCGCTCCGAGCTAACCAACAATGAGGGATTACCAAAGGAGTTGCTTCCGCCTTGTCCCCAAGCGCTCCCTGCTTCTGAGAGGGATAGAGCAAATGGGTTAGGGGCAACATCCAGCAAAGCGACCCCCGAACGCTGGGCATGAATGGAGGCCTGGCTTGACCAAAGAATCAATAAACTATATATGAAAAAACGTGTTCGAGAATGCAATAGATAAGAAGAACAGCTTTTTTGAAAATCGGTAATAGTTATCATAGATAGAATATCATAAAATATATCGTAGGGTAAAAATGTGTGTGGATTTTAGGTGATCAGTACTGGTGGAAAATCCATAATCCACCTTTAACGCAGGTTGAAAGGGCATAGATAGACTAAATCCGCTACGCCATTCATTTGAAGATAACCCACCTAAGTAGCGGTTCCAACCCATGTGTAAACGAAGAATGGGGTGGAGTGATCGGGAAGCTGCTATTCGGAGAAAACTGGCACGGGTAAAACGTGTCTCTAGTGCTTCTACATATTGTACAGATGCACCATCTGATAGGAATAACTCTCGTGTAGTAACTTCCGAACTAAATCGCTTTATCTCATATTCTGCGAATAAGTTGGTATCTAGGATATAAGTGCTAACACTAGATTTAAGCCTTAAAGGCATGGCTTCGACTCGATTTTTTGATTGAGGTTGATTGTATAGATCTCCAGAATTCCAGGTATGTTCCGCTAATAAGTCTTGTACTACGAATGCCCAACGTGTATGCTGACTTAGTCTGAACAGCATACCTATATCCACACCCACACTAGTAGAGGGCTTCATTTCGGCATGATAATCGGCCCGGTTTATTTTAAATCCTATACCTGCGTGAACCCTCTCACTCAATCGTATGCCAAAAGCTGTTTGAAGTTGTACATCTGAGGTAGAAACCATTCCTAAAGGATAACCACTTAGGCTTCGTGTGTCTATATCATGGACACCCGCTCTAATTAATCCTATAAACAAACCTGCTTTGGGAGGCAGAGCTAATCGAGCACCAAGACTCTGATAGTGCCTGTCCAAACCCAACTGAAATACACTAAGGCTAAAATGGGTATTGGAAGTATTTCTAGCAGCTAAAGCAGGATTATAGTAAGGTTGGACCTCTAAATCGGTACTATCCATCGGATTTTGTGTACCGAATCCGGCACTAACGGCATTACCTAGCGCGACACTTTGAGCATCAAAACCTAACTGAAGGCTGGACCCAGCATATCCTCCAAACTGGGCATGAGCAATAGTGGACTGTATTGTGATCAATATCAGCATGGTGGTGAGAGCTACAGAGATTGGGCGTACTTTCTTCATTAATCGATGACCAGGATTTTTCCGTTAATCTTAGTCGAGCCTTGGGTAATTTCATAAAAGTAAACCCCATTACTCACTTTAGAACCCATATCGTTATAGCCAGTCCAAATTATTTCGAACTCCCCGGGCAGAACCTGTTGCTGCTGTTCATGCACTAGATTCATACCAAAATCTACTATTCGTAAGGTTGCTGTACTGGTTGATGTGCTCTCGAATCGTATTCTAACCTCGCCGTGTAGATTTGGTGAAAAGGGATTTGGGTAAGCATAGGTGGTGACAGATGCAGCCTCCGGGCTGTATTGATTACCTCCACTAAGCGGGAAATTTACTCGTTCGATATTCCAACCAGTGTCTGGGTTATTGGTCCATAATAGTCCATCTGAGGTGCCAATAAACAAATAATCAGATGTGCTACTTATGCTCTGATATGAGGTGTTGGGTTTTAAACGGTTAGTTGCTGTTATGGGCACCGATATCATTTCCCAGGTAGTACCCTGATCATTTGAACGGAATAAACCATTTTCACCTGCAGCCCATACATCACCTTTGAAAAAGCCAATAGAGAGAATCTTTTGACCTATAAGTCGTTGTTCAAAGCTAGAGCCTCCATCTTCCGTAAACACAATCCCATATTGATCTAAGCCTTGTAAATTGGAAGAACTGTTTTCCGCGATCCAATTTGTCATCCATATTCTATCACGATCAGGATCCTCTGCAATTTCAATAACCCAACGGGCTAGAAGGCCATTAGGATCATAGCTAAAACCCACGTTATCCCATCGTATCGAGTCAATGGGGGCGAAGAGTGCATTGTCAGAGACATTTATTCCCCCAGCACTTCCATACCAAACGCGGTTATTGCGATCGATGTGTACTGCGAATCCCTTCAGGTTATCGTCACTTACAGCCGTATATAATTCTTCGAATTGAGAACAGGCATTTGCTGAACCGCTAATGCAATTTCGCCAGATGTATCGGCTCCCATCTGGCCGCATGGTAGAATTTCCAAAAGGTGGGAGGCTAATTCGTTCCCAATTATTTCCAAGATCTGTACTTCGAAGCAAACCAGACGCCCAGTTAGCAGAAAAGAGAACACCGTCTTTAACTGCTATACTATAAGGGGGTGATTGCTCGGGAACAATAATTCGTGCTCTGTTGTATTGTATTCCACCATATACAAAGGTGGTATCCTCATCTATGTAGCGGTCTAATGGGAAAGGTGAAAAATTCCAATTTTGACCGTTATCAATACTTGTATAGTATCCATAACCTGCAGGCACTGTACCTGCAGGGGTAGAAGAGCTAAACCCCAAACCAGCAACAATAGTGTCTCCTTGGGTTGCTATGGAGAACACTCGCCCTTTACCGTTAGTTAAACTATCCACACCCTCAGGAATGGCCCAAGTGCGATCGGGTTGTTCAATTGAAGCAACATTTAACAGAGGGGAGACCCAAACTAGGCCATTACTGGTTTCAACGGTCGAAATGCCATTTTGCCTAAACCGCTCAAAATCAGTGTTCAAAGGCCCGAGCCATTGTGCTTGGGTAGCTATTGGGCAACATATTGTCACCACTAACACCAGAAAATAGGCGAATTTTGGCATATTAGGGATTGATAATATTAAAAGTAGATTTCAATGTATCACTAAAAAGTCCCGCTTTATCCCTTGCGTAATATAAAACCGTTCTGTTCTGAGGACTGTTAGAACTGTTTACAGAGAATGTAATGGTGAATACCGAATCACCCGCTACTTCATCCAATCCAGTACCTGTATCGGTTAGGATGTTAGGATTGGGTATTAGGATGCTCCCATCTTCGTTTTCAAATGCAATGAATACACGATCTAGGGTTTCTTGCCCATCAGGATCCGTTACTTTGGCCTGGAAAGGAATATTTAAAGTGGTGGAACCTGTCGGGATTTCAACTGAGCCTGGGTTGTTAACCCATATTATTTGGGGTGGTGAACTCGCAATACCTTCTATGCTTAGGGTAGCTTGATGTTGTATACCATAGCCATACCGGTCCAAGGCGTATAACTCTACTAATAATTGCTCAAAGTTAGTCGTGCTTGTTTCCCAGCTAAACGTCCCCTGTACTTCAATAGGTAAAGGATCGGAAACAGGGGTGCTTAATTGTTCTTCTAGAAGTATCACACCCGTCCTTGGTTCCCGTATAATGTAGCCTAAATACTCTAATAGTTCGGAATTATGGAGTTGAGCATATAAGGTGAATTGGAGAGTAGTATCCTTGAACCCATCCATTTCTACATTAAAAGTAACTTCTGTTGGTTCGACTCGAAAATGGCTCAGATCTACATATGCATAGGATTGAGTAGGCGTATCTGGTAGGCTATCACAATGGATACTACCAAGAATGGCAAGAACAAGTATAGATAAAATTGCTTTACTAAACATCCAACATGCTGTATCTAAAATTTAGAGAAGGCTTTGAACGCCGTCTCTTTATAGATATAAAATATAAGGCAAGTTTTACTATTTATTTGCTCAAAGAGCCATCTAATTTTTGCTATCTACGCTACTTAGATTAATATGTTATCGTTCATTGCAATTAGACAACATCTAGAGTATATTTGGAGTGATAGTTGCGTATTGTTTAATTCAAACCTCCAAAGGTTGCCAACATTATATGTAAAACTGTCACTAGTGTTTACCCACTTTTTTATACAAAAAGTGGGTTTTTTTTATGTATTAAACGGAATGTTTTGGAATCACTTAATTCTCAAACACTTTTACATACCTTAGTAAAATGAATGTTGAATCATTTAAGCACTTAGCCAAAACATACACGGCTATACCAGTATATCGACAGTTGTTGGCCGATACATTAACTCCTGTATCTCTTTTTTTAAATATTCGAGAAGGTAGTCATCATCCATTTCTTTTTGAATCCGTTGAGGGGGGTGATCAATTGGCTAGATACTCTTTTTTGGGCTGTAATCCCTACGAGCTTCTGCGATTTGATGGAAAAAAAACAGAATTACAGCATAAGGATGGAACGGTTACTGAATTCGATTCATACTTTGACGCCCTGAGAACCTGTACCACTAAGTACACTGAACCTAATTTACCTGGATTACCTAGATTAACAGGCGGGGCTGTCGGCTTCTCCTCTTACGATACTTTTAGGCAAGTTGAGTATCTGCCAAACACCCCTCATGATGACTTAGGACTGCCCGAAGCAGTATGGGGATTTTATGATGAAATTTACGCCTTTGATCACGTTAAACATCAAGTTATACTCATACACACTGTCCGTATTGAGGAATTTTCAACAGATGATAGCCTACTAGATGAATGGTATGAGCAAGCTCAATTTGCATTGGACCAAATGGAGGCTAAGGTGAATAGAAGGGTGAACAAAGCACCCGATTTTTTATTGATCCCGATCAACTTACTAGTAATATGGAGGAGTCATATTTCTCTAGTATGGTTGAAAAAGCTAAGCAGCATATTTATGAAGGTGACATTTTTCAAGTAGTTTTATCTCAGCGGTTTGAAACAGAAATGTCAGGAGATACTTTCATGCTTTACCGTGCCTTACGTATGGTTAACCCGTCACCTTATTTGTTCTATCTAGATTTTGACACATTTACTTTAGTGGGTAGTTCACCCGAGGTATTAGTCAGTGTACAAGACCAGAGAGTACGAGTATTACCGATTGCGGGAACAAGAAAAAGGGGGGCAACTTTTAAAGAAGATCTACAGTTAGAAGCTGATTTAAAGCAGGACCCAAAAGAAATTGCCGAACATATCATGTTGGTTGACTTGGGACGAAACGATGTTTCTAGGGTTAGTAAGCCAGGTTCGGTTCGGTTGGATAGAAATCAGGTAATTGAACGTTACTCCCACGTTATGCATATTGTGAGTGATGTTTCTGGGCAATTAGCTGAGGAGAAAACAGCGGTTGATGCCCTAATGCAATGCTTTCCTGCTGGCACTGTCAGTGGTGCACCTAAAATTAGAGCCATGCAAATAATCGATGAAATGGAACCCACAAAACGAGGAGTCTATGCAGGTGCTGTCGGCTATTTTGACTATTCGGGTAATATGGATACCTGTATTGCAATTCGAACAATGGTAGTAACAGGTAATAAGGTGTATATTCAAGCTGGCGCAGGAATTGTCGCAGACAGTATAGCAGAAAATGAATTTGAAGAGACCGTTAATAAAGCTGGCGCACTTGTCAAGGCGTTAAGTACTGCCTTAGATATTCGAGACAACTAATTTATTATGCAAAACGAATCAACCCTTCCAATAATATTATCCGGTATTCAACCCTCCGGTAAACTACATATTGGTAATTATTTCGGTGCAATTAGGCAACATATTGCTATGCAAGAAAAGGGTAGAGCCTTTTATTTTATTGCAAATTTTCATTCCCTTACCTCTTTAAAGAATGGTATAGCATTACGAGACTATACTTATGAAGTAGCATTAGATTATCTTGCACTTGGCCTAAATCCTGATAAAGCTACTTTTTTTGCTCAATCCGATGTGCCTCAAGTAACTGAATTAGCTTGGATTTTATCTACTCTAACACCCGTTAGCCTAATGGAGAAAGGGGTTTCATATAAAGACAAAATCGCCGCTGGTTTAAGTCCAAACATAGGTTTGTTCACTTATCCGATACTGCAAGCTGCAGATATATTAATCTATCATTCAAATATTGTACCAGTAGGCGAGGATCAAAAACAAAATATTGAGATTTGCCGAGATTTGGCGGGTAAATTCAATCGAATTTATGAGGGTGATTTTTTAATAGAACCAGAAGAGTATATCGTCAAATCGGTTGCGACTGTACCTGGAACCGATGGGCAGAAAATGAGTAAGAGTTATGATAATACCTTGCCCATTTTTGAAGATCCAAAAGTACTGAAAAAGAAAATTATGAGCATACAAACAGACTCGACTCCCTTAGAAGAACCTAAGGATCCAACATCGGATAATGTATATGCCTTAATTTCACTTTTTGCCACTCAAGAACAAAAAGAAGAAATAGCTCAAAAATATCGAGATGGTGGATACGGATATGGGCATGCAAAGAAAGAATTATTAGGCCTCATGACGGATTATTTTGCGGAAGCTACCGAACGTAGAAACGAACTTCAGCAGCATCCTGATATGGTGTTTGATGTACTTCGAGAGGGGGGCAAACGAGCTCAAATTCAAGCCGAAAAAGTTATGCAGCCCATACGTGAAGTGGTTGGAATACATAGAAGTCTTTAAGGTACGATATGATATTAATTATAGATAATTACGACTCTTTTACCTATAACTTGGTTCATCTAGTTGCACAACAAACTGAGGATTACAAAGTAATTAGGAATGATGAATGTAGCATAGATCAAATCAAAGCCTTAAAGCCTACCCAAATACTAATATCACCTGGTCCAGGAAAACCTGAAGATGCTGGTGTGACAAAACAAGTAATAGCAGAATTAGGCCCTACAATACCAATACTGGGTGTTTGTTTAGGTCATCAAGCGATCGGGGAGGTATTTGGAGCAAAAGTTGTGCATGCGCCAAGTCTTATGCATGGTAAAACCTCAATGGTTACTCATGGGGGGAGCAACTTATTTAACTCTATCCCAAAAGAATTTATCGCAACCCGATACCATTCGTTAGTACTGAATCCTGAAAGCATACCTGACTCTCTTGAAGTGACCGCGATGACCGATGATCATACCGGAACCATCGTGATGGGTGTGCGCCATAAAACCTATCCTATTGAAGGAATTCAGTTCCATCCTGAAAGTATTTTAACCACTGAGGGACCTCAAATGATCAAAAATTGGTTAGATCAGTAAAGGATTGACGTAATTCATCCCAATAGCTTAGTCAATCAAGCCTAACAAACTTTATAAGAGCTCCAAGACTAATTAAGCCAGATAATCATGAGTTTTAGTTTCAAAGAAATACTTCAAAAAATTACCTTGGGGCATGACCTAAGTTCCAGCCAAGCTGTCTATGCCTTAGAGTGTATTATGAATGGGGAAGTTAGCTCCGAAGAGATTGCATCCTTTTTAACTGCAATGAAGATGAAAGGAGAGACTGTTCAAGAGTTATCATCTTTTGTTCAAGTAATGAGGTCAAAATCTCTTAAAGTTGAAACCGACATAACAGGTTCGGTAGATATCGTTGGTACTGGAGGAGATAAATCTGGTACTTTTAATATATCGACTATTACGGCATTTGTTACCGCTGCAGCAGGTGTACCCGTCATAAAGCATGGAAACAGAAGTGCGTCAAGCAAATGTGGCAGTGCCGATGTATTAGAAATCCTAGG
>Ga0181559_10005776_pt1 | contig 11776 bp, 8 predicted proteins | sample 011ome_21_FD_133752 | JGI IMG/M metagenome (GOLD analysis project Ga0181559, IMG submission 133752) | Coastal salt marsh microbial communities from the Groves Creek Marsh, Skidaway Island, Georgia - 011508AT metaG (megahit assembly) | ecosystem: Environmental > Aquatic > Marine > Intertidal zone... | reverse complement strand
ATAAAGACGCTCCCTTTTTTATCGCTGCCGGATTCTTCCGACCACATGTACCATTTGTAGCGCCAAAGACATACCATGATCTATATCCCTATGAGCAAATTGTCCTACCACCGATTATCCAGAACGACTGGGATGACATACCTGCGCAGGGCATTAACTATGTCACAAGCATCAACGGGCAGATGACCGTTGCCCAAGAGAAAAAGGCCGTCGCAGCCTACTATGCTTCCACCTCGTTCCTAGACACACAGGTAGGAAAAGTGCTACAAACCTTAAAAGATCAAGGATTAGAAGATAACACGATCGTCATTTTTACCTCCGATCACGGATATCTTCTCGGTGGGCATCGCTTCTGGATGAAAGTGAGCTTGATGGAAGAATCGGCTCGGGTACCGCTAATAATCAAGGTGCCCGGTAAAGATCCGGCCGTATGCCATTCGTTTGCCGAATTGGTTGACCTATTTCCCACCGTCACAGCGCTGGCCGGCTTTAATCCACCGGAACACATACAAGGAAAAGATTTATCTCCTTTGTTTGATGATCCTAATCAAGAAATCAATAAATTTGCTTTCTCAGTCTCCCGGCGGAATGGCAAAATAGGATATTTAATTCGTACCGAAAATTGGGCCTATATTCAGTATGGTGAAGAAGTGGATGCCGATAAGGAACTGTATGATATGAACTATGATCCTAGACAGTATAACAACTTGGCATCAAATCCAACCTACTTGAAAGTCTTGGAAGACATGAAAACTCGGTTGCGACTTAAATTAGGAGAAGTTAGGGATAATGATTTGGGCATCAACTATGAAAAATAAGAATAGGTCGTGTTTCCCACACGGTAACAAACCGATTATTATTTCGATCAACGTGTTACTTTGGTGATAGAAAATTCAATTGTTCCGGTTGGCGTCTTTCCCGCGAAACTTTTCCCTCTCCTCAATTCGGTGAGCTTGTTGCCAGCTTTTCTCCTTAGCTGTCGATAAGTGGTAAACATCGATGAACTTGGGGTTCAACTTTCGCTTATTTTTCGCAGTTTTTAGGTTTTTCAGAATGCTGCAAAATGTATGCTCGTTTACGTGAGAAGAACTTTTACCGCTGCGCTCATTCTATTTTCAACAACGTTACAAATTTCCGCTTCAGATGGAGAGGAGCAGGCCTACGTGCATGTCGAAAGTGTATCATGGTGCGTGAAGCCTGAGCACAGGAAAAACGGCCTACTGTACATACACCGATCGCCTGACTGTGAGTACAAGACATTGCGCGGCTCCGAAACGATCAGAGATATTTGCGAAATCAGCGCTCCCGAAGGTTGGAGAGATTCTGCCCAATGGACTCTGATCGTGAAAGGCCCCGAAATGAGCGCCGATCCGGAGACCGCGCCCAACGACTTCTTTTTCTACTTAGCGAAAGGCGATAACGGCGGCGATCCATACTTTAGTATCAATTGGAACGCGAACGACGCTGGAGAGCCTATTTATACTCACGCCCAGTGGAACCTCGGCGAGGATTACAGTTACACCAAAGACCCAGAAAAGGATATCCACACGATCGAAGGGCACGGAACCAAGATCGTTTTGAATTTTTAGGTTTCCCTGCACAAGTACCCTGAGCCAGAGCTTATTGTTTTTGGAGATTACGCACCGAACGCTTACAGCAATTTGGAAATGCTGTATGCGGCTGATGAGTTAAATATCATGAATCGAGCAAGGCTGAAGCAACTGATGAAACTTAAAGTAGATGAAATCAGAGCTTCTTCTTATTCTCATGATTACATGGTCCAAAACGTTGAGGCGGTTATGGAAACCCAGAGAGCATGGGGCAAACCCGGACTGTCCTCGTCTATCGACTGTTAGCGCGCGATACGGTCGATCAAGATTTGTTTGATCTTGTTAGCAGCAAAGCGAAAGACTTCTACACCTATGCGGATCCCTCGCTTTTAAAGGAGCATTCGACAAAGTCTGTTGCTTCAAGCGAGTCAGAAATACAGGGCCTTTTAGAGGAGAGAATCAGAAGCCGAAAGAGCAATAGGTGTAGTTTATAATCTAATACAAATTCGCATAATCAGGCCTAAGAGGACCTCCAAAGCCCTCTCATCAGCTCCATAATTGTTCTTGTCTCTCAGAGTGCGTTGTTAACATTAACCTTCCTCTTAACCAATCATGTCCGAAGACCACAAAAAGAATCTCGAATCCCGCCTGTGGGACATTGCCAACACCTTGCGCGGAAAGATGGGAGCCGATGAGTTCAGGGACTACATTCTCGGCTTCATTTTTTACAAGTACTTATCCGAGCGGATAAACCTATTCGCTGACGAAATCCTTGAGCATGATGGGATCAAGTTCGACGCGGTAGACGAGTCCACAGCTGACGGGCAGGAAATGCTGGCGGCGATTGAGGAGGAGTCTTTAGGCCGTTTAGGGTACTTCCTGAAACCCTCAGAGCTATTCCACAAAGTCGCGGAGCGTGGAGGGCAGAAGAGCAATAACTTCATCTTAGAGGACCTCGGCAACATCCTAAAGCGCATCGAGGGCAGCACCATGGGCCACGACAGCGAAGAGGACTTCGAGGGACTATTTGAGGATTTGGATTTGGGTTCCTCTAAGTTAGGTAAAACAGAGAACCAGAAGAACGAGCTCATTGCGAAAGTGCTCGTCCACCTCGACCAGATTGACTTCCGGCTGGAGGATACCGATGCCGACGTACTTGGAGATGCTTACGAATACCTAATCGGGCAGTTCGCTAGCGGAGCGGGCAAGAAAGCGGGCGAGTTCTACACCCCGCAGGAAGTCAGCACAATCCTCGCCAAGATCGTCACCACTGGAAAGACCAGCCTCAAAAATGTTTACGACCCCACCTGCGGATCCGGCTCCCTGCTGCTGCGCGTGGCGAAGGAGGTCGAGGAAGTCGGCGGCTTCTACGGGCAAGAGATGAACCCCACGACTTACAACTTGGCTAGGATGAACATGATCCTGCATGGCGTCCACTATCAGCGCTTCGACCTTAAGAACGAGGACACACTTGAGAACCCCGCGCCTGAGCACAGCGACCTGCGATTTGATGCCATCGTGGCCAATCCGCCCTTCTCCGCCAACTGGTCGGCCAGCGCCATCCATGAGAATGACGACCGCTTCAGCGCGTACGGCAAACTCGCGCCGAAGACCAAGGCCGACTTCGCATTCGTCCAGCACATGGCGCATCACCTCGACAGCGGCGCGACCATGGCCTGCGTCCTGCCTCACGGTGTGCTGTTCCACGGCGCAGCTGAGGGACACATCCGCAAGTACCTGATTGAAGACTGCAACTGGCTCGACGCCGTGATCGGTCTGCCGGCCAATATCTTTTATGGCACTAGTATTCCTACCTGTATTCTGGTGCTGAAGAAGCAGCGCGAGAATTCTGATAACATCCTCTTTATCGACGCGAGCGGCGATGAGCACTTTGAAAAGGTTGGCAACCAGAACCAGCTCCGACCTGAGGACATCGAGCGTATCGTCAGTGCCTACCGGAAGCGCGAAAGCATCGAGAAATTCAGCCACGTTGCTGAGCTAAGCGAGGTCGAGGAAAACGACTACAACCTTAACATCCCGCGCTATGTCGATACCTTTGAAGAAGAGGAACCCGTCGATCTGGCGGAGGTATCGGAGAAACTGGTGGCTTTAGAGCAAGAGATGGGCGAGACGAACAAAGCAATCACAGGGTGTTGTGAAGAGCTAGGAATCAAGGCGCCGTTTTGATGATGACTAGAACGAACACTGTTCCAGCTCTTCGGTTTGTATCTTTTGAAGAAGATTGGAGGCCAAAAAAAATCGGCAAAATCACGTCGAAAGTTGGCAGTGGAAAAACCCCTCGCGGTGGCTCAAAAATTTATACCGACGAAGGTGTTCCATTCATTCGGAGTCAGAATGTAAACAACAATAGACTCGACCTATCAGATCTGACTTTCATTCCGAATGAAATCGATGAGGAAATGGCCAACTCCCGAGTGCATCCTAATGACATTCTCCTTAATATAACGGGTGCTTCTATTGGACGATCATGCGTAGTCCCGTCCGATTTCCAATCAGGCAATGTAAATCAGCACGTTTGCATCATTCGTCTCGATCCTAATTATGATGCACGATTCCTGCAGCCCTTGTTGGCTTCTTCACGAGGTCAGAAACTTATCGAAACTGGGCAGACGGGAAGCGGGCGCGAAGGACTCAATTTTCAAAGTATTCGAAGTTTCTCGGTGGGATTTCCCACCCTCTCCGAACAACGAAAAATTGCCGATTTTTTGACGGCGGTGGATGGGCGAATTGGTCAGTTGATCCAAAAGAAAGCCCTGCTGGAGGACTACAAGAAAGGCGTGATGCAACAGCTCTTCAGCCAAGCCATCCGCTTCAAAGACGAGCACGGCAACGACTTCCCCGATTGGGAGGAGAAGAAGTTGGGCGAGGTTCTCACAATTGGCAGTGGCCGCGACTACAAGCATTTAGGTGAAGGAGACGTTCCAGTTTATGGCTCCGGCGGCGTGATGACTTACGTGGATGAAGCGCTATACGAGGGCGAGAGTGTAGGAATCGGCAGAAAGGGTACTATCGACAACCCTCAGTTTCTGCAGGGCGCTTTTTGGACGGTGGACACTCTCTTTTACACCCATTCGTTCAAAAAGGTTCTTCCTCGTTTCATCTTTGCAGTATTTCAGACGATCAATTGGAAAGCCCACAACGAAGCTGGTGGCGTTCCTAGCCTTTCAAAGCGAACGATTGACAAGATCCCGCTGACAGTTCCGACCCTTCCCGAACAAACCAAGATCGCCGACTTCCTTTCCGCCATCGACCGTAAGATCGAAAGCGTCGCTACCCAGATTACTGAAACCCAAACCTTCAAACGCGGCCTGCTCCAGCAGATGTTTGTATGAGTGATTCGCCTTCCAACGCCGTGCCAATGACGCAACCCGAACAGGTGCTGGAGGACAATTTGATCGCGCAGTTGGACGGCCAAGGCTACACGAAGGCGGGGGTCACCGATGACGCGTCGATGCTCGCAAACCTGAAGGCGCAGTTGGAAGCATTCAACCGGTTAACACTGACTAGTGGGGAATTCACCAAGGTGCTGCATCACCTAAACAAGCAGTCAGGTGTATTCAATAAAGCACACACCTTGCGCGACCGGATGAAGCTAGATAAGGATGACGGCGATACCGTCTATCTTGAATTCTTCGATTCGGTGGATCCGCTACGTAACCGCTATCAAGTGACGCAGCAGGTGACGATGGAGGGTAGCTACAAAAACCGGTACGACGTGACCATACTCGTCAACGGGCTACCACTGGTACAGATCGAGCTGAAGCGGCGCGGGCTGGAGATGAAAGAAGCCTTCAACCAGATCCAGCGTTACCAAAAACATAGCTTCTGGAGCGGGCACGGGCTGTTCCAATTCGTGCAGCTCTTCGTGATCAGCAACGGGGTGAACACGAAGTACTACGCTAACGCGCGGAAGCAGTCCTTCAAGCAGACCTTCTACTGGGCAGGTGAAGACAATACCACCGTCCGTGAGCTGACGTCTTTTGCCGAAGCCTTTCTTCAGCCTCAGCACCTCGGCACGATGATCGGCAAATACATCGTGCTCAACGAGACGGACAAGATTTTGATGGTGCTGCGTCCGTATCAGTACTACGCAACAGAGGCGATTGTGGAGCGTGTGAAGAACCCGCCTGACGAGGACGCCAATGGCTACATCTGGCACACCACGGGATCTGGCAAGACGCTGACTTCCTTCAAGGCTGCCCAGATCATGACGGGCTTGCCTGAGGTGCATAAGGTGGTCTTTTGCGTGGATCGCAAGGATCTGGATTATCAGACAATCAAAGAGTTCAACGGCTTCAGCAAAGGGAGTGTCGATAGCACCAATAATACCAAGAAGCTGGTGCGCCAGTTCGCCGACGCGGACACCAAGCTGATCGTGACGACGTTGCAGAAGCTCAATACGGCAATCAGCAAGCAAGCGTATCTGCAACCGATGAAAAAGCTCCAAGACGAGCGGATCATCTTCATCTTCGACGAGTGCCACCGTAGCCAGTTCGGCGATACGCATAAGAGGATCTGCGACTTCTTTAACAACCATCAGATGTTTGGTTTCACCGGAACCCCAATCTTCGCCGACAATGCAGCTACCAAGGACGGCAAGAAGCACACCACCAAGGATCTATTCCACAAGAAGCTTCACTCGTACGTTATCACCGATGCGATAAAGGATGAGAACGTTCTGAAGTTCGCTGTCGAATACGTGGGGCGGTACAAACAAAAGGGCAGCAACCCGACCAATGTGGACATCGAGGTTGAGGGCATCGACACCAAGGAGTTGATGGAGTCCCCTGAACGGCTAGATAAGATCACCGACTACATTATCGACGGGCATTCTCGAAAAACCCAAAGCAAGGAGTTCACTGCTATGATGTGCGTGAGCTCGGTGGACGTCCTCATAAAGTACTACGAGCTCTTCGCGAAAAAGAAGGCTGAGGGGAAGCACAAGCTGAGGGTGGCGACGATATTCAGCTACACGGCCAACGAGGCGGACCCAGATGCCGATGGCATTCTAGACGACGATACGGAAATTGTTGGAGGCGTGGGTGGCAACCCGCACACGCGGGACAAGCTAGAGGGCTTCATTGCGGACTACAACGCGATGTTTGGGACAAAGTACTCCACCAAAGACACGCAGAGCTTCTACAACTACTACCAAGACATAGCCAAGAAGGTGAAGGAGAGGAAGGTGGATATTCTGCTTGTCGTGAACATGTTCCTCACTGGCTTCGACAGCAAGACGCTGAACACGCTCTACGTGGACAAGAACCTTCGCCATCATGGCCTGATCCAAGCCTACTCGCGCACGAACCGCATTCTCAATGAGCTAAAGAGTCAAGGGAACATAGTGGTGTTCAGAAACCTCAAGAAGAGGACAGACGAAGCGGTCGCGCTTTTCTCAAATAAAGCCGCAAGAGAGACTATATTCATCCCGTCCTACGAGGAGTACGTCGATCAGTTCAACGCTGTTGTCAGCGAACTGCTGAATCTAACTCCAGACGTTGCTAGCGTTAAAAATCTCGCAGACGAGGAAGCAGAGCTCAACTTCGTTAAGATATTCAGGGAGCTGATGCGGCTCAACAACATCCTTGAGTCTTTCTCCGAGTTCGAAGACGGCGACTTGGATTTACCTGCTCAAAGCTTTGCTGACTACCAGAGCGCGTACTTGGATTTGTACGACAAGGTGAAGACCGATAACAAAGCCGAAAAGACATCCGTTCTTGGCGACGTTGATTTCGAGCTGGAGCTGATACACCGAGATGTGATCAATGTTCAGTACATACTGGCATTGCTTGCCCAGCTATACGATTCGGAGAAGCCTAAACAGGAAAATCTTCGCTCTTTGATCCTCGATTCCGTTGCCGGCGAAATTGAGCTCCGCAGCAAGCGGGAGCTAATAGAGGAATTCATCGACAGCAACTTGCCAAAGCTCGACAGCTCTGCGGAGATTCCGGACTCATTTGAAGATTTCTGGGAGCAGAAGAGGGCCTCCGCATTCGAGCAGCTTGTCAAGGAGGAGCAGCTCAATGCTGACAAGCTTAAGAAGGTGATCGACAGGTTCGTTTACACAGGAGAGCAACCGCTACCTGACCCAGACATCATTGAACTAATAGAGCGCCCTCTAAAGCTCGCTGAGCGGGGCCCGACGAAAAAGCGAGTGCTGGAGAAAGTCGTCGATTACGTCGACACGTTCATCAGCGGCATGGCCGCTTGAAGATGCGTACAAAACATCCGAGGGGTTTTTTACAAAACCAAAATCTGGCGATATTTTTTCTCTCACCATGCGACCCGGTCTTAGGGAGGGGGCTTTGGGTTTAGAGGTGCCCCCATTGGGGTATGACCGATGTTGCCTGCTCAGCTTCTAGGAATTTGCTGTCAATACTCACACAATCTTTCGCGCTTAGGTTTGGCGCCGCTAACTATGAGATTGTTGTCCTCGGAAAACCCACGGTTAACCGATGGTTAGGTTTGGGTTAGCCACTGGTTAGGTTTGGGTTAACCCACCTGTTACGTTACGTTCTATTGTGTTCCGTATATGTTGTCTTATGTTCTTTTGCTGTTAAGGTTCCCATTGATTTGCTGTTAAGGTTCCCGTTGATTTGCTGTTAAGGTTCCCGTTGATGTTCGGTTGCGTTGCTTTTTAGATACTATACATGAGTACTAAAAAGGGTACTCCTCTAAATTCTCTTCTAATTCAGGGTAACGAGCTTCAGGAATAATAGATACTTCATCATCGCTTGAGTCGTTTTTTGAAGAGCGCCTTCCACCTTTCCTGCCGTTTTTGCGGTTCTTTATCAAATTAGCGTTTTGAATCTCCCAACTAATCATACGGTAGTTGCTTTTCTCCTCCACCATAAGGCCGGATGAAAGGAATGAATCGAGTAGCGTCTTTGGATCAATTTCATCGTAGGCTTCGGCTCCGCACATAAGTGCTATATCTTCGACGTCAGTGGTTCCGAGGTATCCCTCGTCCCCTTTCGTCTTGCGCGTGATTCCCTCCAACTCGCAACACATGTTCACGTAAAGCTCCATGGCTGCAGGGTGGTTGATAGCCCGCTTGAATTTCTTCCATTCGCGGGAGGTTCTGAATTCAGGTGTTATGTTCATATTTTGTATTGCTGCTGTGGTTGTTGAGAGATTTGCCTGTGGCGTTGAGAGTTTGGAAAAACTGGATCTGGTCTGCGTTTTTTCCCATACAGTGGCGGCGTTTTTGGCCAATTCGCGCTCTTGAAGGGGTTTTTAGAAGGCTGTTGATACCTAGGTAAAGGTAGAGCCTTCTGAACGGTTTCAAAGCCTCCTAATTTAAGTTTTGTGTACTCTATTTCCGAATAGCCAATCTTGGCCAATATGCGCTGGACAGAGCGCTTTGCTTCGTGACTCCCTGAGAATCTTCGCCTGAAGATCCAACTAGTACCCCAGCCGGTTACCTTCCACGGGCTCTTGCTGCTCCAATCCCGTTTTCTCATGTGCTCCACCAACGGCGGATAGTCAGTTTGTAATCGCCAGAAACCTTTTCCCTTCATCTCCTGAAAGATGAACGTCCCGTAATTACCGAATTTTACGCCTTTGCTCATGCCCTCCCCTTTCTTTGCTTAGAATCCGTGGTTATCGCGACCAAAGCCGCTTCAAGCTGATCCGATGGAATACGGAGCGTCCGATACCCAAAATGGACAACCGGGATGAGGTTCTCCTTAATCAGCTTCCGAACTATCTTAGCCCCAACGTTCAGTCGTTTAGCCACTTCCTTAATCGTTAAATACTCTTTTTCGTGTTTCATTTTTTGTTTTCCAAGTCTCAATATTTGTTTTTTATGGATACAATTATCCTATTAATTAATCGTATTGATTAACTTACTACTTATCGGGTAGACATAGCTCACGCATCGTCGCCCAATGGGCGTATTTTTTTGCCTAAAATAAACTAGGCCTGTATTTATATAGTTGAAACAACTAGCTACAACTAAGTCATACTTACTCCCTTCTTAACTTTAATCCCATGCCAGCGGGACGGTAAACCAGTGAGCACGGTATTAGCGAACGGCGGGAATGTTTCCGCGATTCTCTTTGTATATAGGTATGAGAAATTCATTCTTGGGGTATTTTGATTAGGGCTATCTGTCTCTCGCCACCAGCTGTCTAGATTCTGTCCCGGCGTTTGCATCGCCGATAGTTTTGGGGTCGATTTAAGGCTGTTGTTACTTGGCTTAAAACTACTAAAAGGGGGCAAAAAACTTCCCATCCACCAAGGACTGGTTGCCTTAAGTCGTTTGTATTTTATTCTTACTTACCATAAACTAGCTGGTGTGGCCCTCTAGTAAAAGACCACAAGATATTGTGCTAATTTTTCTAACGTCAACGAGTCGCAGTTGTTTTCTTTAGAATAATTGTTCTAGTTTTGAAACTGGTTTTTTGCTAAGGTGCTCACTTCCAATTGCTTATATTAAACTACACTCATCCGAAAAAAAATGTGCACCTTTTTTTGCCAGTGTCTGAATGGCAGCAACTGATCTTTAACAGCTAGATCGCAATCAACAGATAAACGCCCATATTAAGGGCCGCCGCAGGGCCAAAATGTCAGGAGCCCGAATGTGGATTTCTGTCTGAGTCGTAGGTACAATACCGACGGGTCTAGGCTGGAGCTTCCACCTCCCCCGCGGCACACCCCCGACTCACGGATTCCCGGTCACTTGAATTGAACGCCGTTCAAGACGCGAACTCCACCAATTTACCCAATGTTGCCCCCTTAGGAAGAAGCCTCCAGTACAGATGGTGTGCATCCTCCTCCGGATTATAGTTGTGGTAGTGATCCTTGAATGTCTTGGGATCCGTGTGCCCCATTTGCATCATAGTCCTGCCCATATCACTGTACTGGTGATAATGGTACGTCCCGAAGCTATGCCTAAAGATATCGTGCATACCCTTTAGTCCAGCCTCTTGCCTTAGCTTCTTGTATTTCGTCTGACAGTCTTTCTGGCCGCAAACACTTCCCACCCTCTCGTCTTGGGGAACAGTCTCAAGCCACTTTATCAGATTTGGTTCCATCTCCACAAGCCGGCCTTCTTTAAGCTTGTCGTGTTCAGGGGCCACATGGATATAAGGCTTTTTATGGGCTCCCTTTGGCTTGAGGACCAACTTATCCCAATCAAGAGACTCCTTATCCCTATTGCCCATCAGCTCCGAAGGCCTTAGACCAGCGAACATCAAGATAGCAATTCCCGGGGCTAGACTCCGATATTCGTCCGTCTGGATCAGCTCCACCACTCGATTAAAGTCCTCTATTCTCAGCACCTCCGGCCTTTTCTTGTTATCCCTGAGATGAATTCCGCGAGTTGGGTCGTATTGAATCCAGCCCCTATCATGAGCGTATTTGAATACCGGCTTGATAGTTCGCAGAGCACGGTTGTAGTTCGATGCACTTGAGCTGTAATGGTCCTGCAAGAAGTTCGTAACCTGATCCTCCTCAATTCGATCTATCGCAGTCGATCCAAAGTAATGAAGGAAACCTCTCTTCTTCACTCTCATATCCTCGCTAGCACGCGTGTGCGGGAGCGGTCCCTTCATTATTGCAACTGCCTCCTGCTCGTGGTTGGTGGACCACCCCTTCCTATTTCTCCTTGATTCGACAGACAGTCTGTAAACCTCTTCGAAAGATCTGGCAGTCTCCTCATGCTTTAAGTGTTCCAAATAGTGCCTAACAGCAGCCTTGAGCGTCAATTCATGATCTCCTTGCAGCGAAGCATTACCCAGCATCCTAAGAGCCGCTTTGGCGTCGTTCGCCTCCGAACTCTTGAACTGCGTGCTTGAAGCACCGTGCTTGGATATGTGCGCCAGAAGCGTCTTAGCGTACACCGAAGCCTCCTGCTTGGATGTGAACTCCGGACGGGCCCTTGATCCGGTCTTTGAGAGGCTCGCAGGAACGTTCAACTGCCAGCTCCCGTTTGGCAATCTCTTGGGCTTCAGTGTAGGTCGTCTGGGCATCTACTGCCCTATTACTGCCCTAAAAACAGGCGAAATCAAGACAAAACAGAACACAATGGGATGGAATGGGAAAACCAAAATCCTCCTTACAGCACTCTTGTTTAATGGTTTAAGTGGAGCCGGCGATGGGACTCGAACCCGCAACCTACTGATTACAAATCAGTTGCTCTACCAATTGAGCTACGCCGGCAAAAACACCTGTGTCAGTGATAACGACAGAGTTTAAAACCT
>Ga0181559_10005773_pt1 | contig 11779 bp, 8 predicted proteins | sample 011ome_21_FD_133752 | JGI IMG/M metagenome (GOLD analysis project Ga0181559, IMG submission 133752) | Coastal salt marsh microbial communities from the Groves Creek Marsh, Skidaway Island, Georgia - 011508AT metaG (megahit assembly) | ecosystem: Environmental > Aquatic > Marine > Intertidal zone... | reverse complement strand
TGTTTACTGCGTGGGTGAGCACCTCGTGGGCTCCGTGAGTTTCGTGTCGAACATCTGCACCATGGGCGCGATGTGCCCGACGCACGCGCGCCACGTCTGCGCGCCTCGCGCTGCTTCGCGCGCCGCGATGTGTTTCTGCGCCGAGTCGTACCGCCATACCTCCACGAAGCGGTTCAGGCGACCGACGTCGCTGTAGAACATGCCGACCAACGCGCCGTTTTCGTCGGGGTCGCTGGCGAGCTTACTCGGCAAGCCCTCCGCCATGTGCGCGACGAGTTTCGGAATCGGGTTGTACCCCAGCTCGAGCTGGTACGCGCGGAGCTCGAACACGCCGGGTTTTTCGTCCAACGCGTGTTCGTGCTTTTTGTCGTTTTCGTGAAAAAAGGCTCTCCACCGCGAGAAAGCGTTCGCGTCGGACGGAGACTTCGCGATCGCCTCCAGGCACGGCGTCGCGGGGAGGTACATCTCGCTCGTGTGTTTCTCGAGCATGCTCTCCGTGTCCTGGCAAAACGCGCGCCACGCCGGGTCCGCGCGCTTGGCCGCCGAAGTCGCGTCGCGCGCGTCGTAATCGGCAAAGTGCGTAACGCGCGTGATCTCGTTCAGCTCGCCGCCGGTGCTCGTTCGGAACGCGCCCAGAAAGCCGGGCTCGAGCCTGGCGCGCGTCTCCGCGTGCGCCGCGCACGCGGCGAGGTACGCGTCCATCGCGCCGGGCTTCACGGAGCACACGCGGAACTCGAACAGCCCGGGGCTCGAGGAGCTCTCGCGCGCGCCCGCGGAGGAGGAGAAGGACGCCGAGATGCGCAGCCGAGATGTCCCGGACATCTCGGGACGAGACGCGGACGTGGCCCCTCGACGGGCCGAGAGTCCGACGACGCGCGCCACCGCGCGACGCGTCGAAGAAAACGCGGCGGACATGTCGCTCTGTGACGCCGAGAGCCACCCTGAGATGTCGCGTGCGCCCGAACGAACCGACACGCGCGTGTCGGAGTGGAGAGCGGAACCCGACTCGGACATCGAGGCGAGGTGGACGGTGCCGTACTGCAGGCGCGTGACAGGTTCGTGACTCTCATCTTTAATCACCAGACTCTCATCAGACTCTACGTGTACCGTTGCGCTCCGCTCACGCGACAACGCGAACGAACGCGCTCACACGACGAGCGCGTTGTTGATTTCCCCGATGATGTGCACGGTCCTCCCCTTGTACATCGCGGAGATGGTGCGCTCCGCGAACAGCTTCACCTCGCCGAGCGCCTTCGCCGCCGCCTCCGCGCGCCTCGCCTCGCGCCGCAGCGCCCGCCGCGTCTCGCTCTGCCGTTCGCGCGCCTCGTCGGCGTGCGCCAGCAGCTTCGCCTCCAGGCGGCTGGCGGCCAGCAGGTCACTCGCCAGCCGCGCGCGGAACCGCTCGCTCGCGCTGAGCAGCAGGAGCCGCCGCGCGCCGTCCTCGGCCAGCGCGAGTACGGGCGCCTCGCACGCCGCCGCCAAACGCCTCAGCTCGTGTACGTCGGAGCGCGCGCGAATCGCGGCGGGGGCGGACGACAGCAGCGCGGCGGACTCGCCCGAGACTCGCGACGCGTCCGCGGCGCGCTGAGAGAGGAACGCGCGGAGCTCGAGCAGATCGTCCAGGACGCACGCGCGGAACTCGCGGTCCGCGAGCGCGCGGCCGAGTCGACAACACGAGTCGTCGGGCGAGGCGTCATCGTTTTCGTTTTCGTTCGCAGACTGCGTTCCGTCTTCGCCCGCGTCTTCGCGACGCGTCGAGAGGTCGAAACGCTTTTGTTCCGCGCCGGCGTCCTCGACGACGACGACGTCGCCCACGTCCCAGTCAATCTCGATCGGCGCGGAAGTCGCTTCCGTCCCGGTGCCAGATGTCTGGTCCGCGTCGCTGACATCGACGACGTCGCCCACGTCCCAGTCGATCTCGACCGGCGTCGAGAGATCGGCGCGTTCGTCCCCGCCGTTCGACTCCGCCGACGCCGCCTCCGTCGCGGCGACGTCGACGTCCCAATCTACGCCGCCCGCGGGGGGCTCAACCTTCGCGCTCGCCTCCGTCGGGGCGACGTCGACGTCCCAATCTATGCCTCCCGCGGGGTGGTCGAGCGAAAGTGAAGCGTCGTCGTTCGTCGACGAGGGTACGGATTTGTCCGGATCGGCGGAGGCGGTTCGCGAAACGTGCCCGAGCGCCTCCGCTTCCGCCGCCGACATCGCCCGCAGCCGCGCCAAGTGCGGCGTCAGGGACGCGACCGCCACACTCGGCGAAAACGTGTTTTCGTTCTTCTCGCCTCCGCCGCCAGGATGGATCAGGTTTCCGTGTGCCCACTCGGTCCAGCGCGCGTAGTGCTCGGCGGCTTCGCCCACCGCGTCGGTCCTCGCCGCGGCGACGGCGGCGTCGAAGACCGAATCCAGCCTCGCGACGAGCCCGTCGACGAGCCCTCGAAACGCCACCTCGTCTCGCGGCGTCTCGTCGATGGTCGTCTCCCCGAACACGTCCGCGCAGAGAGACGCGAACTTTTCCTTCGCCGCGACCGCGCTTCGTCTGAGCTCGGTCTCGCGCCGCCCCGAATCGACGAGCTGCTTGGCGAGTTTCGCGTTTTCCCGCCGCCGAAACGGCGTCTCGTGATCCGTCGCGCGCGTCATCGTCGCGCCGCACTCCGGCAGATGAAGCGCGTCCTTCTCGTAGGCGCGAACGACGTCGTCCCACGCCTTGGCCTTCCCGGTCAGACGCCCGAACAGACCGCGTATGCTCTTTTCTTTTTCTTTTTCTGTTTCTTTCGCGTCGTTCGCGTCGCGTTCGTCCGTATCCGTCGCGTTCGCGTCATTCGCCGCCGACGCGGGTTTCTCGTCGTCGGCGTCTGAGACCCTCAGATCCGCGCCGGCGACGATCCGGTCGCGCACGAGCACGGCCCGGAAGTAGTCCCAGCGGGGGGGGTCGCCCGTCCCCGACTCCACGAGGCTGGCGTCGGGGACGCCGAGGCCGTGCGCGCGGGTAAGCGTGCCGGGAAGCTCGCGCGCGAGCTCGGAGAGCTTGGCGTGCACGCCAGCGAGTTTCTTGCGCCAGTCCTTCGCAACCTTCTTCCGATCGACCAGCCAGTCGATGAGCTTGTCGTAGTGCACGTCGATGGGGAGATCGTCATCAGCCATGGTGGCAGGCACCCTAAACCCGCTACCACCGAGACACGCACCGGCCGCGCCGAAACGCCACGCCGTGGTCCCTCCGCGCGCTCGGGAATAAGAGACACACGCTCGATTTGACGCGGCTGGACGCGATGGCGTGCGGAGGCGGAAACGGAAGAAGATCGATCGCTCGTCAACAGGCGTACGCTTGATGACGGTTGACGCAGACTCGCGGGCGCGGCGACGCGCGCGGCGCGGCGCGCTTCCCCGGGTCGCGAGAATCTCGGCGCGCGTTTCGGGTCGCATCCTCATCGATTCGTTCTCGGTTCGTCGAGATGGCGGACGCGGCGTGGGCTCTGTTCGGGGACGACGACGACGACGACGTCGCGGCATCCGACGAAAAAGCGCCCCCGCCGCCTCGCGCTTCGGCGCACCCGTTCTTCGTCGCCACCAGAGATTGCTGGTGCCCCGAGCCGATGGACGACGCGCGGTCTCCTTCGATGTCCAGGGAAGCCGCGCGTGCCAGCCTGAACCTCGAGGGGCGCGTCCCGGCGCTCGCGGCGAGTCTGCGCGGACGCGACATGCGCGAGCCCGCCGACGCGCTCTCGGGCATGCTCGAGACGCCGTCCGCCCGGCGCGCGTCCGACGTCGTCGCCGCGTCCGTTCGTGCGCTCGCTTCCGACAGCTCCGTGGACGACATCGACGCGTCGCGGCTGAACGCCGCGATCCTGCTCGCCAGGGCTGTCCAGGCGGACAGGGCGCTGGACGCCGCGAACGAAGCGATGCCGAGCGATGTCGGAGACGACGGACGTTCGATTCGATTCAAGTTGGATTTCGCCGCCGCGAGTCTCGCGCGTCGGCTCGCCATGGCCGCCGCTGAAGCCGCCGTGCTCCTCGCGGAGTGCGCGCTGCTCGTGGACGACCCGAGCGACGATTCGTTTCGAACGCGAAAGGGCACGAAGGAGGGGGGAGATGAATCGTCGAGCCGAAGATGGATCGGCGCGCGGGTCGCCGCGGCGAGCGCGGCGGCGGCGCGCGCCGAGCGCGCGTATCTTCGCGTCGTCGCCGGTTCTCGTACTCGCGAAAACGAAAACGAAAACGAAAACGAAAACGAACGCGTTCGTCTGCGACCGCTCTCTTCCGCGATGGACGAGCACATGCGTTCGGTCGTCTCGGACCTGCGGCGCGCCGCGGAGTCGAAGGGCACGACACACTGGGGCGACGCCGACCGCGTGGACGTGCGCTCGAGCTCCGTACGTACGGCGGCTTCGTTTTACAACGCGTTCGTTCGGGAAAACCGCCCCGCGGTGCTTCGCGGCGTGCTCGCGCGAGACGCGTGGCGCGCGCCGGAGACGTTCCGGGATCTGCACTGGCTCCGCGAGACGTACGGGGACACGCCCGTGCCCGTGGAGGTCGGGTCGTTCACACCCGGGCGCGGGTACGTGTCTGCCGGAAACGACGAGAACGACGACGAAGACGCGTCACGCGACGCGTTCGCGGAATCGGTCGAAGAAGCGCGGAAGCCTCGATACGCCACCCTCCGTCGGTTCCTCGAGTCGTACTTCGCGGAAACCGCGGAAACCGACGCGAAAGAAAGCGTCGCGTACGTGTCGCAGCACTCGCTGCTGCACCAGCTCCCCGGGCTGCAGGACCACTTCGCGGTGCCCGACCTGTGCCTCGGGCGCCTGCGCGCGGCGAACGCGTGGCTGGGCACGGCGAACACCACGACGCACCTGCACACGGACGACGCCGAGAACCTGCTGTGCCAAGTCGCCGGGCACAAGCTGGTGCGACTCTTCCCGCCTTCGTGCGGCGCGACGGTGTACGCCGAAAAACAAAAAGCCGGGAACGGCTCGGTCAACGCGTTCTCGCCGGTGGACTGCGAGCGCGTCGACGACGTCGCGTTCCCCGCGTTCGCGGAGGCGCAAAAACGAGGCGTTCAGGTGGTGCTCGGGCCGGGCGAGACGCTGTTCGTTCCGCGCGGGTGGTGGCACTACGCGCGCGCGCTCGAGCCGAGTTTCTCGCTCAACTTCTGGTTTTAAGAGTTTTGAGAGCGAGTACGACTCGAGCGAGTTATGAAAGGAACGCAAAAGGGTGACGGACCGTATTACTGTAGTAAAACGCGATCGCGTCCGCGTCGTCGCGTCGCGCGGAAAGCGGAGAGTGAGCTCTCACTCCTCCTTGTTCTCGTCGGCTTCGCCCGACGCGCCCGCCTTCTCGGTGATCATCGCGTTGAGCACGGAGACGTCGTCCGCCCCCGACCCGAGCGCGGTGATCCGCAGCTTCTCGTAGTCCTCGTCCGTGGCACCGAAGATCTCCTTGAGCTTCTGCTGCACCTCCGCGCCCCGCTCGCGCGTCACGAACTCCTCCAGGTCGGCGAGGTACATCACCTTGGCGAACATCGAGCACCCGTCGATTTTCCGCTGCACGCCGCTCGAGCCCATCTCGGAGACGTCGCGCATCAAGATGCCGTACTTCTTGACGATCCGCTCGCCCGTCTCGATCAACACGAGCTTCATCGTCGCGTCGTCCAGGTCGCACGCCCGTTTCAACGCCAAGACGTCCGCCACGAAATCGTTCGTGAACGGCTCCTCGTTGAGCTTGTACCGCGCGTACTTGCGGAAAATCTCCTCCGGCTTGAACCCGGTTTTCCCCTGCAAACCGCGAACGTGGCCTTTGTTCAGGGAGTCCCGGTTTTCGGGGAAGAAGTCCCGCAGGCGCTCCACCACCACCACGTTCTTGTTCACCTGGCGCTTGCGCTTGGACTTGTTGCTGTTGTACCGCATGTACACGTTGTACGCGCTCAGCGCGAAGGAGCCGGCGAGCGCGGAAAAACCCAGGATGCCCAGGTTGCGAACCGCCGGGTTCGCCGCCGCGTCTCGCGCGTAGCCCACCGCCGCGCCAAACGCGGAAGCCGACGCGGAAGCCTCCTCCTCCACCGCGGCTGCCGACCTGGAGGAGTTTTTCTTCTTGGACGATTTCTTAGACGCGATCGCGCCGGTGGACTTGGGAGGCATGAGCTCCGAGGCGTCGCCGGTCTCCTCGTCCTCCTCCTCGCCATCCTCCTCCTCGCCATCCGCCGCGGAGGTTCCGATCTCAGCCTCCTCATCCTCGTCATCGTCATCGTACCCTACCTCTTCGTCATCCTCGTCGTCCTCGTCGTCCTCGTACACCGGTTCGGGCGCCGCCTTCTTGCCCTTCTTGGCGAAGGCGGCGACGAGCGCGCCGCGGGGCGAGCGGAGCGCCAGCCCGCGGGGCGCGGAGGTGCCGAGCCCGGCCCCGAAGCGATCGGCGCGGGTCCGACGCATTGCGCATCGCGGGACCGCGCCGGCGACCGCCGCGGCGGATCCGGAAGCGCGCGCTCGGCCCGCGACGCGCGCGGAGGCGCGGAGGGGGGAGACCGGGGTCATGGCGAAGACCATTTGCCGAACGGGGGGCGCGCGAGGGCGTCCGCGCGTGTCCGAGTGGAGTTGATCGGCGCGGCGATCGCCGGCGGCGTGCGAAAGAAGGATAACCGAGATCCTTCGCCGACTTCTCGGGTCACAGACCCTCGATTTCGCCCGTTTCGGCATCCGCGCTGGAAAGGGGTTTGTTTGGTTTTTGTTTTTTAGAGCACAATCGTCGCGTCATTCCGCCCGGCGCCCGAACGGCGCGTAGGCAGTCTCCCCCCCGGTTTCGCCATGTCGTTCATGGACGCGCGCGAGCACGGCAGCAAGGTGGGCAGCGCCGGCGTGGCATCCGCGCAGAACGAGGCGATCGACCGGCGCGAGCGTCTGCGGCGCCTGGCGCTGGAGACCATCGACCTGGCGAAGGATCCGTACTTCATGCGCAACCACGTCGGGTCGTACGAGTGCAAGCTGTGTTTGACCGTGCACGGCAACGAGGGGAACTACCTGGCGCACACGCAGGGCAAACGACACCAGCAGAATCTCGCGAGAAGAGCCACGAGGGACGCGAGGGACAATCCGAGCGGCCCAGTCGCGAATCTCTCCACCTCGAGACGCGCGAAGATCCAACCGAGAAAAACCGCGAAGATTGGGCGGCCCGGGTATCGCGTGACGAAACAGTTTTGCCGAAGGAGCGAACGGCGGAGCCTTTTGTTCCAGGTGGATTACCCGGAGATCGAAGACGGGTTAAAACCGCGCCACCGGTTCATGAGCGCGTACGAACAGAAAGTCGAGCCGTGGGACAAGGCGTACCAGTACTTGCTCGTCGCCGCCGAACCGTACGAGACGTTGGCGTTTAAGATCCCAAACGCCGAGGTGGAGAAGCGCGACGCGAACGATTTCGTCGCGCACTGGGAGCCCGATAAGAAAACCTTCACGGTGCAGCTCTTCTTCAAAAAGAACGCGTTCGAGGTTCGCGGAAACACTAAAAGCACATACGGCGCGTTCGCGGCGAACGCCACCGGAGGTCACGGGGGGTACGCGGCGCCGCCGCCGCCGGGCGCGTTGCCGCCGGGGTTCCCGCCGAGCGGAGCGCCGCCGCCGCCGCCGCCGCCCGCCCGGTTCGCCTGATTGAACATCATGAGGCGTTTGAACCGCGTAACTAGTACGAAGGAGTATCAGATGATAGGCACAAAAACGTACAAAGACACAAAGATCGTATATATCGCGACCACGCGTAGGTCACCGTACGCGCGCACCTTTCCTCGCCTCGCGTCGCGTCGTCGTGTGTTACTCGTTTCTCACTACACCGTAATCGCGCGCCGCCCGCGTCGGGGGAATACTACCGGACACGTTCGATCCTCGCCTCTCATCACGGCGCTTCCGTCCACGATCGCTCCACCACCTCCTGCACTTTCTTGTTGTACTCCCTTCTGCACTCGGAGAAGAGCCGCGCGGCCTCGGAGTTGGCGGGCGAGTTGGGGTTCGGGTCGCACAGCAGCGACTGGATGGAGGTGAGAACCGCCGAGACGTCGTAGATGGGGCTCCACTGGTTCTGCAGGATGTCCAAGCAGATGGCGCCGTCCGCGTAGATGTTCGGGTGGAACATCTTGCTCTCGAACTTCACCACCGGCGCTTTGTTCGGGTAGTCCTCGGAGAACTCCAAACTGAGCTTGAACGTGCCCCCCTCCCACGGCGTGTCCTCGGGGCCGAAGATCACGGCGTGCCACATCATGATGTTCGCCTCGGTGGGCGTCCCGCTGATGCCAGCCGGCGGGTCTTTCTGGAGCCGCTTGAAGTCGCGCATCAGGCGCTTACGCGCGGGGGTGCTCATCTTCGATGCGAGCGCGGGGCACGTTCAAGCTCGAAGGGCGGTTTCGGGGATGGAACCCGCACGTAGGCGCGCGCTCAGCGGCCGCCGGGCGGTCTCCGCGCCGCGCCGGCGCTCGAGGGAAGAGAACACGCGCGCGCGAAGACGACGCCACCGGGGTGCCCGAGTCGCGCGAGCCTTTTTCTCGAAACAGGCACCGGGAACGTGGAGGCGCGCGGGGGTCGCTGCGAGCGGTCGCGCGGGGGTCGATGCGAGACGCGGACGCGGGGATGGTCGACGTGCGGAGTTGACGAGTGAGGAGTGCGCCGGCGTGCGGCGGACGCGCGCGGAACTGCGCGCGGGCCAGATCCCACGCACCAAAAGGGTTAATCTCGCGAGCGCTGCCGTAACAACTCCTGAGAGAGTCAGTGTGACAGTGAATGTCCACGCGCGGACGAGGTGCGAGTGACGACGCGCGTCGCTCGAAAGCGAAAACACAAGACGAAAACACAAGACGAAAACACAAGACGCGCTCGTACATAGATAGATAGTACCTCAAAAAATCGGGATTAGATCCGCGTCACCTGTACCACATGTCCCACACGGACGGTTCCCTCGCCTTCGCCCGTCGCGTCGTGGGCTCACAGGCTTCGGGGACCACCACCCTGGCGCCCGTCGTCGGCGTGAGCGCCGTGCGCGGCGGAAACGCGCGCGGCGCTCCGTCGTCCGGGTCCTTTTTAATTCTCGCGACGTCAATCACCGCGCCCTCGACGACGGCCGTCTCCGAAGTGTGCGCGAACGGCTCGAAGAAGACGTGTTCGGCTTCGTGCACGAGCTCCTCCGCCTGCTGCGCCAGCTTCGCGGCGGCAGCCTCGTGCAGCGCCACCAGCTTCTCGACGTTGGCGCCCTTCAGCGGGTTCAGGCGCGAACGCGCGCGCGCGGCGGCTTCCATCACTCGCGTCGCCATCGTCACCGACGTCGCCGACGGATTCTCCCGAGACGTTCGCGCGTCTGCGTTCGAGGCAGCCACGAGGCAGCCACGCGTCGCCGCGGCGGCGGCCATCGCCGTCGCCGTGCTCGAAGAAACGCCACTGAACGCGTCGGCGGCGTTCGCGGCTGAACGCGGAACGGGCGAAGCGCCGCGACCGTTTTGACCGTTTCGACCGTCGACGGTCAAAACGGTGGCGACGGCGCGCGCGTCGTAGAAACGCGGCGGCGCCGGCGCGAAAGCGTCGCGATACGCCGCCGCCGTTTCGGGTTTAGGGTCTCGCGTCCGTTTTGTCTCCTGACCTGTCGCAGCCGCGCCATCACGACGCCACTTCTTCTCGTTCACTTCGAGCCCGATCTTAGCCATGCGCGCGTAGCCCCCAAGCGCCTCGCGCTGTCGTTCGACGAGCTCCCGCGCCTCCGCGCGCACCTCCGCCTCGACGATCGGACGCAGGGACTTGCGCAGCTCCTTGATCACCTCCTTTCTCAAAGACGCGCGCAGCTCCTCGCGGATCTCCTCGCGAAGCGTTTAGGTCACCGAGGCGCGCGCGGCGTAGTCGAGATGATCGGGCTCGGGCGAACGAAGCGCGTTCTCCGTCAGCGCGGTCACGCCGGTCGCCGCCGCGTCAGCCGCCGCGGCGTCCGCGGTTCCGTTCCGGCTCGTCCGTTCGCGCTCGGCGCGCGCGGCGGATTCCACCGCGACCCGCCTCATTTTGCGCCGCGCCGAAGCCGCCTCGGCGCGCGCGGTCGCCGCCTTGGCCGAGAAGCGCCACTGCGCCGCGACTCGCTCGCGGGTCGCCGCGCCCAGCGCCTCGGTCAACAGCTCGACGGCCTCGTCGCGATCGGCCAACTCGCGCGTCAACGCCCCGTTCCGGGTAAGCGCGCCTCGCAGCTCCTCCTTCCTCGACCTTTTATCCGCGTCAAACTCCCGCGCCTGGTCCCGGAGCATCTCCGTCAGCGTCGCCGTCTTCGCCGCCGTCTCCGCGCGCGCCTTCTGCGTCGCCAGCGCGAGGCGCCACCGCCCGAGCGACATCGACGCGCGCGCCGCCGCCGCCGCCGCCTTTTCGTTTCGGATCGCCGCCAGAAGTTCGCGCTCGCGCGCCGACACGGCATCCTCGCTCGACGTCTTCGGCTTCGTCGTCTCGTCGCCGAAGAACGAAAACGATTCGCTCGACAAAGGCTCGGGCGTGGGCTCGTTCGCGGCTTTGCGTTTGAGTTCGCGACCTGGAACCGCCGCGACGAACGCGGGCGAATCCGGTTGCGAATCACCCGGACGCGAATCCGAGTTCGCGTTCGAAAACGGAGAGGGTCCCTCTCCGTCGCTCGCGGCGCGCGTCGTCCGAATCGTCGGCGGCGATTGCCTCCGCGTCGCCGCCGACGGACGCCCCTCCGTCGCGTTCGTCGGCGTATCCGATGAGTTCTCTCGGATATCCGAGACCGCACCGACATCGCGCGTCGGATCCGAGTTCTCGCGATCGAACGTGTGGTTCTCGTCGCGACGCAGCAGCGCCTTGAGCGGGGCCGGTTTGCGCTTCCGCGGCGGGAACGGGTTCGCGGCGGCGTTTTGGAAACCGTCTTGGAAACCGACGGACCGGTTCGCCATCGAGTCGGCGCGGCGCAGCGGCGACCGCAGCTGCGCCAGCGGCGCGTTCGGGGCGCGCATCAGGTCGCGAAGCGTGAACCTCGAGTGCAGAGAGCTCGCGCGTCGTAACTGCGTGGGGCTCTTCGAATTCGCGACGCTTCCGTTTTCGCATTCATTTCCACTTTTCGTCGCGTCGTCGCGGAGGTGGGTGGAGCGCGCGGCGCTGAGCCGGGATGGGCGCGCGTGCCTCCGCGTCCGCGGGAGGACGTTCGCGCCCATGTCGGCGAGTTCGTGCCAGCGACGAAAACGCACGCGCGCGCACGCGCCCTCGACCGGCGATGGACCTCGGACGCGCCCGTCTTCGGAGGGTTCGATCGAACGTCGAGATGACGAGTCGCGGAAACGCTCGGCGCGCGTGTCGAACGAGGCGTTGGCGTTGTCGATCTCGACGATCGCCGACGTCGACCCGAGCTCGACTGGTTCGCCCCGGCGAGGTCCGCGGGGACGCGAAGACGTGTCACTATGCGCCGGTCGCGCCGGACGCGTGGACGCCACGCGCGCGTGCTTCGGAGGCGCGGCGCGAAGTGCCACGCCGCCGCGGCGCCGAGCACAAAAAAGTGTCGTTGTTGGTTCCCCCCGGAAAAGAAACGCCGAGAGAAAACGAGAAACGACGCGAGAGGCGAGACGCGACAATCTGAGTTCGCAGACAGAAAAGACTTTCAAGATGGGTGCCGTCGACGTCCTCTTCGGCGCCGACGGCACTCCTCGATGCGCCTGGCGGTGAGGCTGAAGGCTCTCTCCCAGGTCGTTTCCAGCGCATCCCTCACGACCCTCTCGGTCCGCGAGTGTTTCCGCCCGCCACGACCCGTCGCGAGTTTGTCCCGAAGCCACGACCGATCGCCG
>Ga0181559_10005769_pt1 | contig 11786 bp, 9 predicted proteins | sample 011ome_21_FD_133752 | JGI IMG/M metagenome (GOLD analysis project Ga0181559, IMG submission 133752) | Coastal salt marsh microbial communities from the Groves Creek Marsh, Skidaway Island, Georgia - 011508AT metaG (megahit assembly) | ecosystem: Environmental > Aquatic > Marine > Intertidal zone... | reverse complement strand
CGCGTTGCGTCGCTCGCGCGGCGCTCGACGCCGTGGGTGAAGGCGATGGCGACGATCGCGGCGAGGATGACGTCGATGTGGGTGTTTGCGGCGTCGCGGGTGAGGCGTAGCGACGCATCGTGCGCGCCACTCGCGACGACGCGCGTCTGTCCAAGACTAGCGAGGAGGACGCGTTGTGAGGTTGTCGAAGTCGTTTGCGTCGCAAAGGCTAATTAATGTGCCTGTAACGCACGCGTAAAATGAATGAGTGCATGAAAATGTGTCATGAATGCCAATGGAACAGAGTTCAATCCCGTCGTTAAACGTTATAGTCCTCGCCTTTAGCATCGGAAGTTTGTTCCAGCCGAGTCGGAAGCAAACCAGACATCACAGACGTTCGTCGAGACGGCGAACTGAGTCGAACCCTGGGTATTCGTTACGTTCGCGTAATGGAGCATCACGGCCAAAAAACACGGCTTGCACGCATTCAGAGTAAAAGTTTATCACGTCTTCCTGATATTCCTCGGGAATGCATTCTTGGAGTCCGTAGAAGTGCTTGAAAATTTGTACGCGTTGCGGATGGTGCACCAAGCCAGTTTCGACACCGAATTCTTCGCTGTGAAGAAAGTTTCCAATTGGCATGATGGGCGCGCACGCCAAGTGAAACGATGTCGTGTTGCGGGGATCTGCATCCACGCCGGGTTCGAATGGTACGTTGCCTCGCATCTCGATGCGAGGCGTCCCTTTCTTGACGATTCCTTGGTACAGACATCCATATCCTGGACTTGGGCCTCTCGTCGCTCCGCACAAGCGGTTGCCGCACCGCGTGGGCTTGGCGATGCGCGCATGAATCACACGGGGCTCAAGGTTGGTGTTGTCGTTCGTAGCCATGGTGACGTGTCGCGGGCTTGGCGTGTCGGAATATGAGGCGCATTGTATGTGTTGGAGAGGTGACATTTATTTATTGGACGACGGGGACATTGGACGTCGTCGCTTGGCGCGACACTCAAATGCGTCGCTCTTTCGTGTGCGCGAATGACGCAAATCGCGTAGTCGTGTAGGTGTTTAATTGGCATGAGTTGTTTTGTACTACGGTTTTGTAATTTCTATTACAACGTGAGTCGTATGAGAGTCGTTCACCAGAATCTCGGCGCAATCGCAAAAATGCAACGAACATTTATTCCGCGGCCAAAGCGGCGGCAGCGGCCGCGGCGGCGGCACCAGCGGCCGCCTTCGCATGCTTCTTCTTCTGCATCTTGCGTTGATAGAATTCAAGCTCCTTGCCTTCCAAGACGTACCCATCCGCACGGCCGCACTGGCCCGGGCGAGAGGAGATGCACGCCAACAAACGACCAGTGCTGAATTGCTCATCAATGGCCGGCTGAACCGAGTGATCGCGGTTGCGGGAACGCAACTTCATGGTGACAGACTTCGATCGCTTCTCATCAATGTCTTCAGACTCAACCTTGGCACCGTTCTTGACCTTGATGCCAATCTTCTTGCCGTAGTGTTGGGCGTACCACGCGCGGTACGGCGCGGCGTCAATGGCGACAATCGCACCCTTCACGAGCGTCTTCGTACGCACGAGCTCGTTGTTGGACGCGTTGTACACAACATCCAAGATACGAGTCTTGCGCGTGCAGGCTTCGCTACCCCACGCAAAGTTACCGGTATCCAAACGCAAAGCGCGGTGCTTCACGTTGCCCCCGCGGCAACGCACTTGGCGCACGCACACATTGGAGGACAACTTCGTGTTCGCCGGTTGGCGGCCGAGCTCGTATCTAAAACGCGACACAAAACGCAACACATAAATCGTCAGTATCATACTCACGCGCACGCGCGCAAAGAACACCGCATGCACGCACACGACGGACGACAACGTCGACACATCGCGATCCGACGGAAAGCCCTAGCACAAGCCCTCGCGCCCAGGCTGGACACACGCCCCCTCACGCGACGCACGACGACGACACGCCGCGACCGAGCTCACAAACGAATAAAACAACGTACTTTCTCTTCTTTCTCCACGGCTTTTGCTTACCACCAGTAGCGCGGCGCTTGTGCAACGAATCGCGAGAGATACCTGTTCACCATCATCGACGACGCGCGCAGGGTTAGTCGTCATCGTTCGAGCTGTGCGCGCCAACCGCGCGCGATGCGCGGCGTGAACACCCTCACACAGCGCACACACGCGCGCATGCGTGACCATGCCATCCATCGCGCGCGCGCCGCGCCGCGCATCGCGCGCGCATCGCCGTCGGGCGCGCGAGCGCGCGCGAGCGCGAGCGCCGCGATCGGGACCCGCGACCGATCGCAGCCGCGTCGCTCGAGCGCCTCTCGCGCGCGCGAACGACGAACGTGAGCGGCGCGGCGCGGACGAGGCGCGAGGTACGCGCGCGTGCGGTGCGTTCGCGTCGAAATACACGTACCCATCGCGGTTGTCGAGCGTCAATAAGAGACGGATGCGACGCGTGCGGGTTTCGACGTGATGATGATGATGAGGCTCCAAAACCCTAAGTCTAGGGTATAGAATGAATTTTTTGGAGCTCCAACATCAATGAAGTGGAGCTCCGATTGCTTCGGTGCGGCAGTGCGCGTCGCGGGAGCGGGTGGTGACGTCAATCGCGGTGCGAGATGACGATACGAGAGAAGATTTTCGCCGCAGCCAAGGGCATGCGAGGACGAGCGAAGAATTGCATCAAAATTGCGAGGAACCGCGTGGAAAAGTCGTGGCAGTACCAATACCGCGATCGACGGAATAAGAAGCGGGATTGGCGACGGTTATGGATCACGCGGATTAATGCGGCGACGAGAGAACATGGGGTACGTTGTTTATGTCTGTGCGCGCGCGTGCGTTTGTGTGTGTGTGTGTGTATGTCTCGTGTGCAACCGTGGCAAACGCGCCGCGGTCTCTGTCCCTCGTGGTTTCTTCGCGCGCAGCGCGCCTTTGTACTGACGTTGCATCGCACGGCTACAGGTTAAATATAATGAGTTCATTAATGGATTAGGCCGAGAGAACGTGTGCGTCGATCGGAAGATTTTGGCAGAGCTTGCGGTGAACGAACCTCACTCGTTCAAGGCTCTCGTGGACCGCGTGAAACACATGCGCGGGTTGTAGACTTTAGAAGACGTAGTAGAAAATGTAGTAGGAAAGTGTAGAATGAGACGATAAGGAGTGCAATATATTTGATATGTGTGTGGTATTAAAAACCGCCGCCGCGTGCTTGATGACGACGACGCCATCGTCGTCGTCGTTACATCGATTATTCAACCTTGAAAAAGTAGGCGCGAAACGCCCTCTCGCCGCCTCGACCCGACGCGTCTTTTAAAAGTCCTCCGAGAATGGCGAACCAAAAGAATAATAAGCATTGATGGCCAACGTCAATCGCTTGATCATCTTCTTCAACGCCGGGTTAGAGCTCTCATCCGCCGGTAACGGTCGCGAAATCACAAAAAATCGTCCCTCAATAAAATGATCCTTCCCGTCTCGGTTCAACTTTTCAATCCCGCCCTCCTTTGTGGGCACGATCGTATCCCACGTTTGCACCTTTTCATCATCCATCTGCGCGATGAGCTGCCCAATCTCAACTTCCTTGCCATCCTTAAAATCATAAATTCTCACAAGCACACCATTCGTGTCCCCATCCGCCAGTTCGTTAATGCACTCCACGCTCATGCGCTTCCCGTACGCGCTCAACCCGCCTTGCTCGTACTCGCTCGAGCACCAGCGGTACATTTGCTTGACGAAATCCGCGCGAGGAATGTGCGGAGGGATCTCAGCCTTGCACAACTCTTGACGATCTGCCGCCGCCGCCGCGGCGACGACGCGACGCGACGCCACCGTGCGGCGACTCGAGCGCCGCACGCCTCCAGCGGCGTGGTTAACCTGAACCGCGCGCAACGACGACGCGTTCATGGATGACGACGAAAGCACAGACTACGAAAGCACGGAGAAGGAACACACGCGAGTGACGTCGCACGAATTCGTGAACGCGTTGTGTCGGCCGGTCGGCGCGTCGAACACTGCGTCAACGCCGGCGATGGATGCACTGGATGGCCCCTTCGAAAAAGTGATGCATGCATTTGGATGCGCATTCGCTTTATTTGCATGACGCCATGCATCTACGGCGTTGGCGCGTGATCGATGATACCGATCGGGACGCGATCAACATGCATGCACGCATGCATCCATCGCGGACCGCGTCGTCGTCGTCGTCGATGATGGGGGATGGATGGTTTTTCATTGGCGGTGCACGGGATACGAGTGTACGCGTGGGGCTGGGCGCCGCGTCGGACGACAGAGACGCGCGTGCGACGACGACGAGCGCGATTGGCGAATCGCGTGTGGGTCGACGGACGGACGGGCGCGACGACGACGACGGGCGCGACGACGACGACGACGACGCGCACGGACGAGCGCGAGGGGTGGAGGAGGAGGACGCGGTGGGGTGGATTACTCGCACGCGCGGGGCACGACGAGGACGAGGACGAGGACGGGAGCGACGAGGACGGCGGGAGCGGGAGTGAAACGGAGGAATACGTCAGTGGGGGTGCTGTTATGATTGATGGTGGTGGGTTCGTTGTGGACCCGAAGCGCTTGGCGCCTGGGATGCGCGCGTACATTGCGCGACGAAAGAAGAATTTGAGCGCGAGCCAGCACCGAGCGGCGACGTTGGTGGTGACGTTTATAGCGTATGCGTTGTATCACGCATCGAGAAAACCGCCGAGTATTGTGAAGAGCGTGTTGAATCCTGATCAGGAGTCTATCTCGCAAGGGGCGCGAGGATGGGCGCCGTTTGACGGGGAGGAAGGCACGAGAGTTATCGGCATGTGTGACTTTGCGTTCCTGGCAAGTTATTCGATAGGCATGTTCTTCAGCGGACACATTGGGGACAGAATGGATTTGCGCAAGTTTTTAACGTTCGGAATGATCATGTCCGGGGCTTGGGTGTCGATGTTCGGCATGGGGTACTATTTGAATATTCATAGCGTGTGGTATTACGTCGGCGTTCAAATGGTCGCTGGGGTGTTTCAGAGCACTGGGTGGCCGAGCGTCGTGAGCGTGGTCGGTAATTGGTTCGGCAAAGGTAAGCGAGGATTAGTCATGGGGGTGTGGAACTCGCACACGTCGATCGGAAACATGCTCGGGTCGGTGTTAGCCGCGTCAGCGCTGAGAAATTCAAACTGGGGAATGAGTTTTATCATCCCAGGCGTGTTGACCATGCTCGCGGGTGTGCTCGTTTGGAATTTTCTCGTCGTTAGCCCCGAAGACGTTGGATTACCTCCCGCAAATGGTGGCGTATCATCTTCTCCATCGAGCAGTTCGATGAATTTGAGCGATGACGAAGAATCTGTAGCGCGCCGACGTCTAGTTGACGTCGCGTCTGAACGGCGTCCGCGAGAACGTGACAAAGCCGTAGGTTTTGTCGCGGCACTGAAGATTCCAGGTGTTATTACGTTTTCACTCTGCTTGTTTTTCACCAAGCTCGTGGCGTACACATTTTTGTATTGGTTGCCATTTTACATTGAGCGCACTGAAATCGATGGCAAGTATCTCAGCGCCGCCAAGTCTGGGGAATTATCCGTGATTTTCGATCTCGGTGGCATCGTGGGTGGTATTTTAGCGGGATACATTAGCGACAAATACAACGCTCGGTCTATGACCGCGGCTGGGTTCGTGTACTTGTCTATTCCGGTGCTATTCATGTACCGTGAGCACGGCGCGCGTTCGATGTCGACAAACTTGGCGTTGATGGCGCTCAGCGGAATGCTCGTCAACGGCCCTTATGCCCTCATCACCACCGCCGTGAGCGCTGACTTAGGCACGCATGAAAGCTTAAAAGGCAACTCACGTGCTTTAGCAACCGTAACCGCAATCATTGATGGCACAGGATCTATCGGCGCCGCCATTGGCCCGATGCTCACCGGCTACATCACCTCCATGTCTGACGATTGGAACCACGTGTTTTATATGTTATACGCCGCCGATCTCATCGCCGGCTTACTGCTCACGCGATTGATTCTAAAAGAAGCCCGTGCCATGCTCGCGGTTTCCACGACATAGACTTGTAATTCGTTCATATCGCCGCGATTATCCACCGCCGCTATCCTCGGCGTCTCGCAGTCTTCGCAACCCTTGTGCTGAAGCTCCACACTGCACGACGCACCCCGGTTCTCATGTCTTTCGCACGGAGAAACCTGCTCGAACTCGGCACGCGATTACGCGTGACACCGCGATGTGGCATCCCGCGCAACGCGCGCGGTTACGGTACGCGCGACGACGGCGACGCGCGTTCACGTCGGCGTCAACGATCGATCGAACGAACGAACGAACGTTTACGGCGCATCGACGATGACAACGACGCGCACGCACGATATACGTACTGACGACGCATGGTTTTACGTTTGTTCTTCGCGCACACAGCGAGCGAGCACGGCGGCGTGACGCACGAGGGCGTGACGTTACACGACGCGTCCTTCGCGCACAAGGCGTTGGGCACTGGGTTTGGCGCCGTGATGTGGTTTTGGGTGTTTTATCGGTTTTATAAGGATGGAGACGTGTTGTTGTACGGACACGCGCCGCACTTTGAGCACGATGATCACGATGAGCATCACTAGGGTGATGAATGTAGCCAATGTGATTAGCCGATGTATTGTAAACTATAAATGAAAGTCAATGGCGCGGAGGCTGCTTTTACGTGTGCGCTAAAGTTTTGGTATGGGATTTCAAGCCTCAGAGCTAATTTAGTAAAAGTTATTGTACGTTGACGTTCTGAACCAAAGGTAATCTGGCAAGAACTGGGTCGGGCCAATGGCGGCAATAGCGAGCTCTTGGTCGCGAATGTACTTCCACGCCGTCGCCTTGACGGTTTCCACGTTGACGCCGTCGATGCGAGCAAACAACTCGGCGCGGCTCATGCGCTTACCGTAAGTCAAGAGCTGACGACCAACTTCCTCGGCGACCGCACTAGTGCCGGACTCGGAGTGCAACAACAAAGACGCCTTCAACGCCTCCTTGGCGCGCAACACGTCTTGCTCTTCTGGGCAGTAAATAAGGTTTTGGAACTCGCGCATCACCGCAAAGGCGGTGTCGTCAATCGTATCCTTATTGTCGGACGACACGTGAATACCGAACAACCCAGTGTCGGCATAGTTGGTGTTGAACGCCATGAAAGAGTTACCGAGCTTGTTAGCGTAGAACGATTGCGCCAACGGCGACATCATATCAGACGCGCCGACGGCGTTCTTGTCCCAGCTTCCGAGCATGGCTTGCATGACCATCAACGGCACGGCATCCGGGGAAGACCATGACGCACCCTTGAACGCGACGGCAAAGTTGATTGTGGACATATCATCATCACGGATACGCACTTCGCTACCGGTGAAGTGACCAGGGTTCTTAGACACCAAGTCCTTCGTGCTCGCGCCCGCCGTCGGGAGGTCCTTGAACGCCTTCTCCGCAGCGGAGACGAGCGCGTCGTGATCAACCGCACCAGTACCCACGAGCACCATGCGCGGCGCCGTGTAATGCGTCTTGATATATGTTTGCAAATCTTCTTGCGTCACAGATCGCACGCACTTTTCAGAGCCGAGAATCGTGCTCCCAAGAGACGTGTGCTGGAACGCCGTCGCGTGCAAGTGATCAAAGAGCACCTCTTCAATATCCTTTTCAACCTCCTCCATTTCGCGCAAAATCACCCCACGCTCGCGCTCAATTTGCGGCTTTTCCAACGCCGAATTTTGCAAGATATCACTCAAGATATCCACCGCCTTGGGGACGTCTTGCTTGAACACCTTGGCGTAATACGTCGTCTGTTCGCGGCTCGTGTACGCGTTCAAATGTCCACCCATGTTTTCAATTTCCTCCTCCAAGCTCGCCGCCGTGCGCGTCTTCGTGCCCTTAAACGCCATGTGCTCCAAGAAATGAGCCGTACCATTCGTCGTCGCATCTTCATATCGCGATCCAGCATCAATCCACACGCCCACGGTGGCAGTTTCCGCGTGCGGAGCCGCCTCAGTCGCCACGCGCAACCCGTTCGCGAGCGTCGTCACCTACGCGTCACACCATGCACACACACGCACACACACACGTCAGTCACACGAACGCGATACAAGAATCCACAATCTATGCAATGCAAGCATAATCACCGAGATCTGGCGCCTCACGACCACGCCAGCTCGACCCAAACACATAATCAAATCAAACCCCGCGCTCGATCCACCCGAGCGATCGATCCACCCCCAACACTTCGACCCACCACGCGCTCGTGTGCGCACGCGCGCGCGCGAAAACGCTCCATACGCGCGCAGATAACGTACCTTGGTCTCATTCGCGGCGGCGATGACGCCAATGTGCGCGAAAGACTGCGCTTCCGGCGTCCCGAACCTCGTGAATGCGTTCACCGATCGCGCGCGGTCATCCTCTTCGCCCGTCCATATCGGGGCGACTTCAGACGCTGAGGACGACGCGGCGCGCGCCGTCGTCACCACGCATCGGTGCGCGCGTCGCGTGGCGATGCGTGCGGCGGCGGCGTACATCGTCGTCGCTGTGTGGCGTCGAACGCGCGTCGCGTCGATGCGATCGTCGATCGAGAAGGCCAGCACAGCGCACTGTTTCGATTATATAGAGGGTTCTGTAATTGAGTATGTTTCTGGTGAATCTGCGTTTAGTTGTCATCGAATGATATTCGTAATCTACTTTTGTTTTCACTATTATACGTGTGTTGCCGCGCGTGATTGTGGCGTTGTGATGTTGGCGCGACATCGCGACGCGAAATCGCGACGCGACATCGCGACGACGACGGGATTCGACCACCGCGCGCCGCGACGAAGTGGTTCATATTGTTTGTCATCGACTACCCTCGGCGTCGGCGTGCGATCGCGCGCGCAAAGACAGAGCAAACGCGGTGTGTGCGCGCATTCGTCGCTTCGCCTCTCGTGCCATCACGTTGACTCGGTGTGGGGTTCCAATGACGGCGATTCGCGATGAACACGGTGATGGACCTACGTCGATGGATTTCGCGCGCGCGTTAGCGGCGAGTGAGGATGTTCAGGCGCAAGGCGGTGAAGGGTGGACGGAATTGCTCGATCGGGATTTAGAACCGCTTCGTCGGGACGATGACGCGAGCCGCGAACGAGACGATGAAAATTTTAATCGTCAACCGGATGACGACAATGATATCGAAGGCGATGGTGGTGGACTCACCGCACAATCGGTGTTACGGCATAGTCAGGACTTGGGGAATGCGTTTAAGCTTGCGAGAGAAGATGTGGGAGAACAAATGCTGGGCGCGCTTGAAACGTTAAAGGCGGCGGAGAGCGCGTTAAAGACGCTCGAACAGAGACAAATATCATCGCGGGATAAGGCGAATGAAGAGTTGTTGTGCATCAAAGAGAATGTTGAGATGTTGCAGCAGAAGATTAGTGAGTCGTTTGTGTAGATGAGTGATGGATGAATGATGAATGATGGGAATTGGGAATGGGCGCTCGCCCGCGCGTCCAATCGATAGCGTCGCAAACTGAATAATCATTAAACGCTTTTGTGCTAATGTGTGTAAATGCTATGAGTCTGAGAGGCTCGTGTGTCGTCATTTTGTGTTGTATAGTTAATCTAAAAGGTTGCCCGCGCTCGGGTTAGTCGCTCGCGCGGAGATGGATGCCCACGGAAGGTTGCGCGTGTCCACGCCGCTCGCTTGAATCGCGCCAATCTTCTTCAACGCGTCGCGCGCCTCGAGGGCATCTTCAAACCAATGCTTTTCGCGCCCAACGATGAAATAATCCTTCGCCCCTCGACCTAAGATCAATACCACGTCATCGGGCTCAGCCATACCAATTGCCGCTCGAATAGCGTGATAACGATCAACCATGATGTATCTACGAACTAAATTTTGAAGGCGCATGCACTCGTATCGCGCGTTTTCATGCACTTGATACATATCCTTCAAAAATGGAAATAACGCCTCTTCACGGATTTTATCGCTTTCGTAAATCTCCGTTCTAAATCCACCGCAAATGTCCTCCAAGATCTCATACGGGTTCTCCGCACGTGGGGAATCATTGGTGATGAAGAGGACGTCGGACAAATCGTGCGCAACCTTGCCGACGACGGCGCGATGTCCGCGATTTTCATCTTCACCTTCGCATCCGAGAACGGTGATGACGCGCGCACAACCCGTGGCGCGAACGCTTCTGATGGCGCGTTCAATCGCTTCTGGCGTGTTCGCGCTGTCAACTAACACTGAAAACTCTTGTCCTTCATCAATGAGCTCCATGCGACCGGGAATGACTTCAATCGCCTCCAAGCCGGCGGCGATGACATCCAAGGGAATTTCCGCAGCGAGACCAATGGCAGCGGCGCAGCAAATAGGCCCAACCATGTGCTCACCAACTAATCCAACCACGACCTCGACATTTCCAGCTGGGGTTGAAAGTGAGATTGCGGTTTCGAACAAAGAGTAATCGACGCGCGCTGGGAACACATCCGCCCCCACGCGATTGTCTAAATCCGTCGTGTACGTCACAATCGGCACACTACTGGCGTACTCTTCAAATAAATCCGAATCGATTTCATCCTTGTTGATCACTGCGCGTTGCGTTTCGGCATTACTCAAACCTTTAAACACCTCGGCGACGTGTGCGGTGTATTCCGCATCCAAACCGTTGTAATTTACTCGCGCGCCGTCGAGCGACGTCAAGGCGACAATGTCAAAGTTCATCCCTCGCGTCGCCTTGCATCGTATTTGCTCCGCACTCACCTCCATCACCGCTGCTTGTGCACCATTGTCTAAAATACCCGCCGTGAGCTGCTGGAACTGTAACGCATCTGAACCGAGCTCTTCAAATTCATACTTGCCACGATACGGCGCCAACCACCCCGGGGATGTGCACGCCCGGTCCCGCGTCACGTCTTCTTCGTCTCGCTCCCAAACTCCACCTTGCGCGGTGAGCTTCAAATCGTCATCGACATAATTACCATTCGATCCGACGAGCCCCATTTTAATATCAGCCTCTTCAAACACCGCCTTGACCAAGTACGACGTCGTCGTCTTTCCTACGTTTCCCGCGAGCGCAATCGCCGTGAGCGCCTTGGACGGATCCCCGTAGAACACCCTCGCAATGTCCGCCAACGCCGCGTCAATGTCTTCGACGATAGCCATAGGCACATCTGCTAATCCATCAATCTCACGATCGGAAACGATCGCCACGGCACCCGCAGCGACAGCCTCTCGCGCCGCGTTCGCGCAGTCGTCCCCTTTCGAGCACACGAACAAATCCCCGCTGAGCAACGCGTTGATTTCATTCGCAATGCCCGAAATTTCCACATCCTCATCGTCATCAAGGGCAAACCACGCAGCGGTAACATTCGCTTCTTCAAAAATCTCCCGTAAAAGCGCCACGCTCGCATCACCATCGTCAAACGACTCGCCCTCGATGTCTTCGCCCACGCGCGCCAATTCGTCGTCGTCGATTGAATACTCCCCTTCGCCGACATCATCCGCCAACTCCAACGCCATCGCCGTCGCCTCAGCAATCAAATCACCATCATCATCATCATCATCATCATCAAACACGCCCCCTAAGAGCACATCCCCATCACCACCAACCGCGGCGAACACCCTCCCCGCGCTCGTCCCGCGTCCGACGCCCCGCCCGCGCGCCGCCCGCGCGCCGCGCGCCCCGCCCGCGACCGTCGCGCCGCTCGACATCCCCACCCCACCCGTCGTCGTCGTCCCCCACCTCGCGCACATCGCCGTGTGTCGCGCACCATCGCACCACCGCGTCGTCGTCCGCATCATCACCCCGGCGCG
>Ga0181559_10005768_pt1 | contig 11786 bp, 9 predicted proteins | sample 011ome_21_FD_133752 | JGI IMG/M metagenome (GOLD analysis project Ga0181559, IMG submission 133752) | Coastal salt marsh microbial communities from the Groves Creek Marsh, Skidaway Island, Georgia - 011508AT metaG (megahit assembly) | ecosystem: Environmental > Aquatic > Marine > Intertidal zone... | reverse complement strand
CTTCACACAACTACCGACCAGACTTGGTGTATCTTTGCGACCTTAAAACAGCGGTACGATAACTTCAAAGCCTCGAATGGATGGGGGGAGGATATGTCCGGAGACTTCTGGAATGGTAAACGAGTATTTATTACCGGCCATACAGGCTTTAAGGGTAGTTGGCTTTGTTTGTGGTTAAAACACTTGGGGGCAGAGGTTAGCGGGTACGCCTTAGATCCTCCGACTAATCCCTCGTTGTTTGAGTTGGCTGATGTTGGTGGGGTACTGACAGACGACCGGCGGGGTGATGTGCGTGACACACAGAACCTGGCAGATGCACTGCACCATGCTGCGCCTGACATCGTTTTCCACCTCGCGGCACAGCCTTTAGTCCGAGACTCGTATGAGAGACCGGCAGAAACGTTTGAAGTTAACGCGATGGGCACAGTGAACCTGTTAGATGCTGTACGCGAATCGCGGACGGTTAAGGCAGTCGTGGTGGTCACGACCGATAAATGCTACGAAAACAAAGAGTGGCAGTGGGCGTATCGTGAAAACGAACCTCTCGGTGGGTATGACCCATACTCTGCGAGCAAGGCCTGTACTGAGCTGGTCACGGCCTCTTACAGAAATTCATTCTTTAAAAGTGCGGAGGCCGCGAATATTGCTACTGCGCGTGCAGGCAATGTCATTGGGGGTGGAGATTACGCAAAGGACCGGTTGATTGCTGACATCGTTAGAGCCATGAGCACAGGCGAAGTCGTGAAGATCAGAAACCCGGGCGCTGTCAGACCCTGGCAGCATGTGCTTGAACCGCTGAGTGGTTACCTGCTGCTTGGCCAGCAACTATTCTCAAGTCAGGAATACGCTCGCGCCTGGAATTTTGGTCCTGCGGAAGCAGACGCAAAGCCTGTTTCTTGGATTTGTGATCAGATGGATGTGTTGTCCCGAAATAGTGCAGGCTGGGTGCACGACGATTCAGAGCAGGTACATGAAGCGACGTTCTTAAAACTCGACAGCAGTCATGCGCGTGCGTTGCTTGGATGGGCCCCTCGATTAACTCTGGCGGAGGCGTTGCGCTGGATCGTAGAGTGGAATGAAGTCGCGAGGGAAAAGGGTAACCTGCGGACCCACACGATGGCTCAAATTGAACAGTACATGCAATCCAGCATGCTCGATTAAGGTCTGTGAAGTAGACTTAGGGCGCGACCAATACGGTCCTGCGTCGTGGCCACTGACATCGTCGATTAGCGGTATTTAGGTGCCGGTAACTAAGTCTTTGTGTTGATGATGTTCTAAATTCTGTCGGCCGATTTTTCGTTAAATAGTCATTGCGGCCGAACGTAATGACAATGCCAGACCTCATGTTTGTCTAAAAGTCGCGATCAATGGCATTGTCTCGTTAAAATAGGCAGGCACTCTCAATCATGCAAACCCGGTGCGACCGAACCAGTTGAGGCCAGTGGATGGTTTGGGCGTCTTGCATTTTAAGCTCAAGGCGGTGCTGAGGAATAAATTAAATGGCTAAATCTGATCCTCCGGAGTTACTTGAACGCGGTCACAGTTACGTTGGTCTGTGGCGCTTAACCGCCGGTGAGCGGGCAGGCTACTGTGCTGCGATATTCGCGATGGCATTAACTAATCTGTGCATGTTTGCGGCACCCATTGTGGGTGGGCACGCAATTGATGTCATCAACAAGCAGGATTTTGCTTACGCTGATGACGTCTTGGTGTGGCTGACCCACGCATTAGCCGGTGAGCTGACCTACACAGCTTATGTTTGGATTTCTGCGGCGGCGAGTTTGCTCATCACCGGGGTGGGCGGGGTATTTCTGTATATTCGGGGGCGACTGGCCGCGCACGCTTCGGAAAATATAGCCCGGCGCCTGAGGGACGCGCTTTATGAGCGTCTGCACCATGTTCAACCGCATTTTTATGATACGGCAGATACCGGTGACCTGGTCCAACGTTGTAGCTCAGACGTGGAAACGCTGCGTGTATTTTTAGCCAGTGATGTCATTGAGATCGGGCGGGCGATCATGTTGGTTGTGTGTGTGGTGCCGATCTTGTTTTCGATTCACGTTGAACTGGCACTGCTGTCGCTCGTTATGGTGCCTTTTCTGATCGCGGGTGCGTACGTTTTCTTCAGTAAAGTGAAACAAGTGTTTCAGGTAACTGATGAGTCGGAAGGCGCAATGACAACCACCCTGCAGGAGAACCTAACCGGCATTCGCGTGGTGCGGGCCTTCGCCAGGCAGGCCCATGAAGTCGAACGATTTGGGGCGAGAAACGCCGACTTCCGCAACAAAAATTTTCGCCTTATCCAGCTCATGGCCTATTACTGGAGCGTTTCCGACTTTTTTGCCATGAGTCAGTTGGGGATCGTTTTGTTGGCAGGGGGGTACTTTGCATTGCAGGGCTCTCTCACCGTAGGTGATCTATTTATCTTTATGACCTGTGAGTCGATTGTTATTTGGCCAGTCAGGCAATTGGGACGTGTGTTAACCGATACCGGCAAAGCGGTGATTTCGTTGGATCGCGTCAACCATATTCTTGAAGAGGAAGAAGAACCTGCTTGCTTCACGCCGCCTGATGGTCGCGCCAAGGGCCATATAGAAGCGGTCGGATTAACGTTTGCCTACCCAGCGAATGAACCCGTGCTTGAGGATTTAACGATTGAAATTCCTGCCGGAGAGACCCTGGCTATTGTTGGCCCCCCTGGCTCAGGCAAATCCAGTTTCATTCGCGCGCTGCTGCGTTTGTATCCTTACCAGCAAGGCCATCTGCGATTAGACGGCCATGAAGTAGCGGATTTAGACCGATTTTGGTTGCGCGCACAGATTGGCGTCGTGCTTCAGGATCCGTTCCTCTATTCCCGTTCTATTGGCGAAAACTTGGCTGTTGGTCGCCCTGCCGCGCCGCATGAAGAGATTGTGCGTGCCTGTGAAGAAGCAGCGGTGCATGGTGCCATAAACGCCTTTCCAAACGGCTTTGAGGAGCGGGTTGGAGAACGGGGAGTGACCCTTTCAGGGGGTCAAAGGCAACGTGTCGCATTGGCCCGCGCACTGCTCAAAGATCCGCCTGTGCTGGTGCTGGACGATTCTCTCTCTGCGGTCGATACCGGCACCGAACAGCAGATTCTCTCCGCGTTGAAAGCTCGCAAAGGACGTCAAACCACGCTCATCATTGCCCATCGCTTAAGTTCGGTGATGCACGCTGATCGCATTCTAGTCTTGGAGCATGGTCGCTGCGTACAGCTGGGCACTCACGAAGAGTTGGCAGCGCAGCCCGGCAGCTACCGCCGATTGTGCGAAATACAGGGCGCGTTAGATCTTCAAATAGCGGCCGATCTGGCCATCAGTCAGGGCGGCGAGCGCGCGTAGGCGCGCAAAGTAGGCCATGTACGACGACGAAAACTTTGATGACGGATTTGATGAAGAGGCCCTCGCTGCGCGCATCAACTTAGACCTGTGGAAGAAGTTATTTGCCTATGCCCGCGGTTATCCCAGCGAACTGAAATGGCTGGCAGCCTGCGCCTTTATGACGGCGCTTATGGAGGTGGCTTATCCGCTGCTGACCAAGGGTGTGGTCGACGATGTGGACGGCTATCTTAAAGGGGGTCCAGAGCCTCAATTATGGGTGTGGGGCCTGGCCTATGTGCTCTGTACGGTGGTCATTTGCCTCTCTATAGGGGGCTTTATTTGGATGGCGGGTAAAATTCGGACCCACATCTCACACGACATACGCAAAGACGGTTTCCAAAACCTCCAACGTTTGAGCTTCAGCTTTTATGACCATCGGCCGGTGGGTTGGCTAATGGCTCGCATGACTTCAGATTCTGAGCGCTTATCCAACATTCTGGCCTGGGGGTTTCTTGATTTGGTGTGGGGTTTCACCATGATGATTGGCATTGCCATCGCGATGTTCATTATGGATTGGCAGCTGGCGTTGGTGGTGTTTTCTATTTTGCCCGTGCTCGCCTGGATATCGGCGCGCTTTCAGCGACGGATTCTGAAAAGCGCGCGCGCTGTTCGCGCCACGAACTCGCGAATTACCGGAAGTTTTAACGAAGCCATTATGGGTGTGCTCACCAGCAAGGCGTTCGTCAGGGAAGAAGCGAATCAGGCGGAATTTGGGCAGTTGACGCGCAGCATGCACAATGCTTCGGTCACTAACTTGCGTCATGCAGCTGTTTACTTGCCGTTGGTCATAACCATGGCCAGCCTGGCGACGGGGCTGGCGTTGGCGGTGGGTGGTACAAATATGATTGTGGGCACCATGGCGGTCAGCACGCTCATTGCGTTCATGGCCTACACCCGGCATTTTTTTGATCCCATAGAACAATTGGGTCACTGGTTCGCCGAAATGCAAATGGCCCAGGCATCTGCTGAGCGTATTTTGAGTTTAATTGAGGCCGTACCGGCGATTAAGGACTCTGCTGACGTAGAAGACGCGCTGGCTGTGCAAGCGAGACGTACTGACCAAAGTGCACAATTCGCATCGGATGGCGGATCTGCCCAGATTAACGAGATTGAGTTGGTGAATCTCAGTTTTGCCTATGACCCGGCGAAACCAGTACTCGACAAGATCAACCTGAAGGTAAGGCGAGGAGAAACCATCGCTATTGTCGGACCCACTGGCGGCGGCAAATCGACTTTGGTGAATATCATTTGCCGGTTTTATGAACCCACCTCCGGTCAGTTGCTCATCGATGGATTAGACTACCGGAATCGGAGTTTGCATTGGCTGCAGTCCAACATTGGCATGGTATTGCAGAATGCACACGTGTTCTCGGGTCCCATCATGGAGAACATTCGTTACGGTCGCCTGGATGCAACGGATGAAGAAGTTGTACAAGCCGCCAAAGTGGCTGGTGCACACGCCTTTATTATGCAATTCCCTGAGGGGTATAGCAGTGATGCCGGAGAGTCTGGGAGTCGGCTTTCTGCAGGCCAAAAGCAACTGGTTTCATTTGCCCGAGCCATTCTTGCGAATCCACAAATTTTGGTGATGGATGAAGCCACTTCCTCGGTGGATACAGAAACCGAACAACGTATTCAGGAAGGCTTGCAGAGTGTACTGGCCGGACGCATTGCCCTGATTATCGCCCATAGGTTATCGACCATCCGGGGGGCGAGTCGAATCATTGTGATTGAGGACGGCCGCATTAAAGAACAAGGCAGTCACCAGGCGTTAATGGCCGCCAAGGGTCATTATTTTGATCTCTATCGACAGCAGAGTCTCCAGGAGGCAAGTAAAGCATTGCTCAACCAGTCTTCTCCGGCCAATTGAGCCAAGCCTCGACATCGACCGAACCGTTGAACCGTGACCTGGGCTGTTGTTAGCTCACTAACGTTAAACGTGACCAGTGCCATTGCCCGTCACAGTGGGCAGTGATTGTTCAACGCCACTGCTTTTGCTAACGGGAGTGCCTCGCACAATAAGAACGCGGTAAATGCTCGGCGGTTAAATGACGACAGCAGCTATAGCACGAACGCTCATCGCGTTATGGTTTTTTCAGCCCTGTGGCCCTGGGTGGTAACGAGCCTCCATCGTGTTAGCCTGATGCCACGTGCAAGTAGGTTAGGTGTGAAGAATGAGCAATGTGCAGGTAGACATCCCAACGGTCAATCGACAGTGGCAGATCAACGGTAACCCGCGTGGTCGGGCGTTGACCGAGAGCGACTTTTTACAAGTTGAAACCCCCACTCGGCCTCTGTCCCGAGGTGAAGTAAGGGTCCGAGTGTTGTATCTGAGTTTTGATCCCTCACAGAAGGGGCAGATGGAAAATGTTTCCGGTTATGCCAGTGGCAACAATATTGGCGATGTGATGATGGCAGGGGGTATTGGAGAAGTCGTTGAAAGCCAGGATGAGGCGATTGTGGTTGGTGCGAAAGTTTCAGCCCGTCTTGGTTGGCAAGAATTCGCGGTGCTGCCGGCGAGTGCCGTCACTGTGGTGCCGGACGATGCCTATCTAACCGCTCGTCTGGGGCCTTTGGGTGGCACTGGGCTAACGGCTTATTTTGGTTTGTATCGAGTGGGCAAACCCGAACCCGGGGACACCGTGGTCATCTCTGGTGCCGCCGGTGCGGTCGGATCTATTGCCGGCCAATTGGCAAAACTGATGGGCTGTCGTACGGTCGGTATTGCCGGCGGTGCACAAAAGTGTGCGTGGTTGGTGGATGAATTGGGGTTTGATGCCGCGATTGATTATAAGAATGAAAACGTCAAGTCGCGCCTGCGAGCGCTGTGTCCTGATGGTATCAATGTTTTTTTTGATAATGTGGGGGGCCCTATTCTCAACGATGCACTGGCCTGCATTGCGACCCACGCCAGAGTGGTGATTTGTGGTGGCATTTCCCGTTATGAGCAAACGAGCTTGCCGCCCGGTCCGCCCAATTACTTTAATATTGTGTTTCGTCAGGCGACCATTGAAGGCTTCCTGCTGACCGCCTATGAACCCGAGTTTAAACTCGCTCAAGAGCGCCTAATGGCCTGGATCGCCACCGGTCAGATCCGCTATCAAGAAGACATTCAGTCCGGTTTTGAACGTATACCCGCGACGCTCATGCGACTCTTTACAGGGGCTAATATGGGTAAGCAGTTGCTGAAACTTTAGGTGATCAAGCGTTCTATATGGGCGGGTTCCACCTTGATCTCGGGCACGTTGCTAAGTTCAAACTGTGAATTTGCTTGGATATGGTTTCCCGTTGAGGTAGAACCGAAGACAGATGAAGGAAGGTCTGACGCGCCGGCCACAGGTTGATGTGTGCGCGTTGCTCATGGGCGAATTAGGAGTCCTATATGCGTTTAGCGAAGTTGATGGCGGCGGCGATAGTCTTGTCAGCCTGTGGTGCTGATCAACAGGCCCTGACCACTGCGCCTGAGCAGGGGGTATCGGGACAATTATCGCCAAGAACAATGCAGCTTTGGGCGGACAATTGTGCGCTGTGTCATGTGGACGGCACAGCGATGGCGCCCCGAGTGGGTGATGCGCAGGCGTGGTTGCCGCGCCTTGCCCAGGGCAAAGACGCACTGCTAAAACACACGCTGGAAGGCCTGAATGACATGCCGCCCTTGGGTTATTGCATGGCCTGTGAACGAACAGACTTTATGGCCATGATTGATTTCATGACCAGTGGTATCACTGATGAATAGGCCGGGAAGCCTGCAGGGCAAGATCTCTCGGCGAGGACTATTGGCAGGCGCGGCGTTAGGTGGTTTTTTTGGATTGTTAGGGCGCCCCGCAGCTGAAGCACAAAGCACCAATCCTTGGGCTGTATCCAAGGCCGCACCAACCCCTTGGCGAAACTGGTCGGGTGGTTTGGTTGCGCATCCTGCAGGTCGTTTTTCGCCGGCCACAGAATCTGAGTTGGTGGATTTCCTGTCCAGTACCCGGGGCCCCATACGCCCGGTGGGTTCAGGACATTCTTTTTCCCCGTTGGTCCCAACGGATGGCCAGCTGATTGTGATTGACCAATTGGCGGGTTTGCTAGCACACGATCGTGATCGTCTGACCGCCACCTTTGGTGCTGGGACTCGCCTGAGCGACATGGGCCAGCCCCTGACTGAGGTAGGCCAGGCGATGCTAAATTTGCCGGATATTGATCGGCAGACGTTGGCAGGCGCGACTGCAACGGCTACTCATGGTACCGGGATAGACTTCACCTGTTTGTCTGGCTTTGTGAGCCAGCTGCGATTGATTACCCCCCAAGGAGAGGTTTTGGATGTTGCACCGGACAGCCACCCGGCGCTGTTTAATGCGGCACGCGTCAGCTTAGGTGCACTCGGGCTGGTGACGCGTATGACCCTGCAAAACCGGACGGTATACAAACTCAAGTCGAGGAACTGGGTGCAGCGAACAGAAGACGTTTTGCAAGATTTTGATACGTCCGCAGCGGCTCATCGCCACTTTGAAATGTTTCCCCTCACGCACGCTGACTACGCTTTGGTATTGGCTATTGACGAAACGGATGAGGCGATTAACAACCCCCCACCAGACCCGGAGCAGGAAGCCGCAACGGCCAATGCGTTAGGCGCTATTGCTGCGCTGCCGCCGGCACAGCGGCGTGTACAACTCAACGCGCTGGCTGAGCAAATTGAGCCAACGGAACAGGTAGATTGGTCCTATCGAATCTTGAGCAATATCCGCAACAGCCGCTTTAACGAAATGGAATACTCGGTACCTTTGCATGCAGGTGCCGACTGTTTAAGAGAAATTTTGGCAACCATCACGCGTCTTGAGGTGGACGTTAGCATGCCACTGGAGTACCGGTACGTGAGCCGTGATGATACCTGGCTGGGCATGAGTAGTGGAGATGAGGATCATGCGGCTATCTCTATTCATCGCCGTGCAGGAGAAGATTATCGGCCTTACTTTGACTTGATTGAGCCTATCTTCTGGAAGTATCAGGGGCGTCCGCACTGGGGGAAAATACACAGTTTGAGGTCAGCCGAACTGCGAGAGCTGTACCCGCATTTTGAAGAATTTCAGGCAGTGAGAAGGCAGCTGGATCCCGACGGACGCCTGTTGAACCCTCATTTACGAGAGCTGTTTGAAGGATAAATGATGAACAGACGTGAATGGTTGCATAGCAGTATCTCGCTCGCTGCATTGGGTGGCCAATCGTTATTGTGGGCCCCGTCGATCGCAGCGGACACCAACCGTCCGACCCATGATGCGTATTTCTCCGCCTTAAATGACATGCTGAAGCTCAACGGTCCGGGACGCCCCGTGATGTTGTTGGACCAGCAGCGCATGCGACACAACATTGATCTCATAACAGCCGCGGTTGGCCCTGATAAAACCTATCGAGTTGTGGTGAAGTCGCTCCCGTCTTTGTCTTTGCTGGACGCGGTAATGAAGCGGGCTAAAACCCAAGCGCTAATGGTCTTTCATCAGCCCTTTGCGAATGCCATAGCGGACGCTTTTCCCGATAGCGACGTGTTGTTTGGTAAGCCTATGCCGCTCAGTGCAGCGCGTCTGTTCTACGCCCGCTTGACGCATACGAAGTTTAATCCGGCTCGTCAGATGCAATGGCTCATCGATACCCCCGAGCGCTTGCTGCAATATCAGACGCTAGCGCGACAGCTGGGTCTCAAAATGCGCATAAACTTTGAGTTGGATGTGGGTCTTAGGCGGGGTGGTTTCGACTCTCACGAGGGGGTCGCCGCGGCGCTGAAGCTTGTCCTGCAAGACCCCAAGCATCTGGAATTTGCGGGCTTCATGGGCTACGAGCCGCAACTGACAGGCCTGGGGGCTGACCTGAAGCATCCGGCAGTGCAGAATGTTCTGTCGATGTACAACAGCTGTATTGCCACGGCGAAACAGGCCGGCGTTAATGTCGAGTTGTTGACCCGGAATGGAGCAGGGAGTCATACCTTGCCGATCTATCGGGGTGACCAAACGATGAATGATTTGTCGGCCGGGTCGGGTGTGGTTAAGCCAACAGATTTCGACACCTATCACCTGGCGCAGAATCTACCCGCCATATATATCGCCACTCCGATATTGAAGCGTTATGACCGTAATCCGGTCATGGCCGCACCACCGGAAAATATGCAACGGCTCTATTACATTTACGGTGGTTACTGGAAAGCCGCGATGGTGTCTCCAGCCGCGGTGGGTCAGGCGCCTTATCAAAGCACAAATCAAAGTCCTATTTTAACGTCTTCAGACGTGGACCTGGCGGTTGACGATTACATGTTTCTGCGCCCCACTCAAAGTGAATCGGTCATGCTGCAATTTGGAGATTTGATGGTGGTTGATCAAGGTCAGCTGACGGACACCTGGCCGGTATTTCAACAAACCGGTTAAGTTGTGGATCTTGAAGAAAGCATCGACTTCGGATGCGCTAAGTGTCTAAATAACGGACTTAAACAAGTTGGCGGTAACCACACGGAGACAGAACAATGGCGGAATACATCCCACCGACAATCGATTGGGTCAGAGAGCAGGTTGAGTTATACGAAGGCAGCGGTGGTACTGAGGGTAGCACCCTACTGGATACAGGTATGCCCTGCATTATCGTCACCCACATGGGAAATAAATCGGGCGCCATTCGTAAAATCCCATTGATGCGAGTCAAGGTTGGCGAGGCCTACGTGCTGGTCGGCTCTATGGGTGGTCAACCGAAAAACCCAGTATGGGTGTATAACCTGCGGGCTAACCCTGAGGTGGAAATTCGAGATCAAACGGTCGTGTATAAGATGCGGGTTCGCGAAGTGACTGACGAAGGTGAGCGAGCCGACTTGTGGGCGGCCAGTGCCGAGGCCTTTCCGCCGTACAACGAATATCAGGCAAAGACTGAGCGTAAGATTCCGGTCTTTGTCGCCGAGCCGGTCTAGTCTGGAGAGCGTGATGCAAAATATGATTACCTCTGAGGAAGCACTGCGAGAGTTAATGGGTGAACCGGTGCATGAACTGGTCGTTGTTAAGAGCACACCGTTGTTGACTGCGCCCCTGCAGGATTTCATCAGGCTGTCACCTTTTGCTTGCCTGGGCACTCACAGTCAGCAGGGCGCCGCGGATATCAGCCCGCGAGGTGATGCACCGGGTTTCGTCTATATACAAGATGACAAAACGCTGATCATCCCCGAGCGTCCCGGGAACAAAAGGCTGGACAGTGTGCTCAACATTATCTCTCAACCCCAACTGTCGCTGCTGTTTATGATCCCCGGTGTGCAGGAAACCGTGCGGGTCAACGGCACGGGCGCCATCACTGCGGATCCAGATGTACTGGGCCTGTTTCCGGTGAACGGGAAACTGCCGCAATTGGCGATCGTGGTCAAAGTGGAAGAGGCCCTGGGTCATTGTTCCAAGGCCTTTCGGCGCTCAAAGCTCTGGCAAGAAGACTACCTGCCGAAACAAGTGGTGCCCACATTAGCGCAAATGATGTCCGGACATTTGACGCTTGACCAGGCAACCAATGAGATGCTCGAAGCCGGCATTGAGGATGACGCGACGAACAATATGTACTGAGCTCGCCGAGGCTTTAACCTAGGTGCCCAACTTGAAATTGTCCCAGGTCACCTGGTTGTCCGGCTCGAAGACAATCCAGCGACCATGGCGACCACGAGCGGTCGCTGGGTTTGGTTGAGGGTCGGCCTGGGGTGGTTGGCCGTGGCCGCCATTGTACTTTATGCCCATCATTCGCCTGGCTGCCGGCAAGTCCTGGTCGGCTTGCTCGGCTTGAGCGTCCTCCAATACCTTGGCAGTACCCTGCAACATGATGGCCTGTAGCTCGGGGAATTTTTCATTACGGTCGACGATGATCGTACAGGTTGGATCGCGACGCAGATTAACGACTTTCTGACCTCGTCCGTAAATGTAGATTTTTCCGCCAGCCCAACCGAACCACATGGGCGTCAGATTAATCTGTTGCCCCGGACCGATCGTTGCGATGCGGCAATTCCAGCACTGGTTCATTAATTCTTCGATTTGATCCTCAGACAGTGCGAGTTTGCGAGAAAGAGGCATGTTGTCTCCGAGTGTTTTAACGCATCGCAATCTATCAGGTTGGGGGAGGGCTAGCATCCCCCGGATGGCCCCGAGATTCGCCGGGTCCCGAAGGCGGCTTGGCCGTTTTAACGGCGGTTTCATCGCGCTGGTGCTCAGGTGGATCTTGAGTTACGGTGCCGGAACGTTCAGAAGATCGGACCCGAGCGCTATGAAAACGAGCGGCTCGGAGTCAGTCTGGATTCTGATAGGAAAGTTGCTGGTTAGCTTTGCGCAAATGGTGGGTAGACAGCAGGGCACGCGCGAGCTGAATTAGCCAAAGACGGTCTACCCGTAGAAGACGAGACAG
>Ga0181559_10005760_pt1 | contig 11801 bp, 8 predicted proteins | sample 011ome_21_FD_133752 | JGI IMG/M metagenome (GOLD analysis project Ga0181559, IMG submission 133752) | Coastal salt marsh microbial communities from the Groves Creek Marsh, Skidaway Island, Georgia - 011508AT metaG (megahit assembly) | ecosystem: Environmental > Aquatic > Marine > Intertidal zone... | reverse complement strand
TTCGTCAAATTTAATAGGGCCACGATTATCAAGCGCAAGCGCACGCCGCAACCCTTCAGTGAGATACTCCTTAACTGCTTCCGCTTCATCTCCATAGTGACTGGCGCAAGCGTCTATAGATTTCGAGAAATTAAATTTGCTCATAGTATTTCCAGTACGCAGTGATAATGATGGCGCTCATCGCGTAAAAGGGCACAGATTTAGTAAGGACCCCTGCAGTTTGCTAAACATGTGGATCACATAGAATTGTCCGTGCTGGAGTTCATGGGCAAAATAGGGACAGATTTATTTGTCGCAATCATCAGACTGCTACGAATTACTAATCATAAATTCATGAATAGCTTTGATTGCTTCAGGAGATTTGGCTAAATCACTATGGTCAATGCCGGCTACTTCCAGGAATTCGCAGTTGGGCAGGTTTTCAGCTAGAGCCCTGCCTAGCCGCACTGGTACAGCCATATCTCCACTGAAGTGAATAACTAAACATGGGCAAGAGACATTTGGGACAATATCCCGAACGTCCAAAGTTTTCATGTATCCGACAAGCTGGCGCATAGAATCTCGTCCTGCAAGCAGCCGTTCCAAGCCTTTATAAACATCGTCGTCCATCTCATTGTGGCTCATGCTTGGAAAAAATGTGCCTCTGGTACGTCCACTACCCCAGCTTTCAGCTAGCGCATCTAACCCTTTTTCTGGAATTCCAATCTGAAAATCTTCGCTTTGGACAAATTTTGCAGTGGTTCCAAAAAGGATAAGTCCTTTTATTTTCGCCAGCGATTCAATGGCGTATCGAATACTCATCGGGCCGCCTTCGGAAATTCCCATCAAGAAAAATTTTTCCGAATCTGATGCCTCGGCTACTGCGCCAATGTCCTTGTATCTTTCTTCCGGTTCTGTAGTGCCGAGGACTGTATCCGATAGGCCCTGACCTCTTTTATCGAAACAGACAACTCTAGAGAATTCTGCCAACGCATTCATAGAATCCCGTATGGCAGGTAGGTGAGCAGCAACGTGCAGGTTTGAAACTATACCAGGGCAGACTATGAGAGTTTCTTTAGCAGAGCCTATTGTATTAAAAGCAATACGAAGCCCATCTACACTTGCAAATTGGATTGGATGAGGTGACGGTGAACTTAATTTTTGAAGCGTGATTTTTTTCACTTTCAATTACTTCGGATTTCTTGGCTATTTTTGGCGCAAATGACTGACGGAAGTACCTTAATGCAGTAAAAATAAAGCCACACAATACTAACAGCGCAGCCATTCCGCTAAAAACCGATTCATTTTCCGATATCCACGCCGATAGTGCTGAGATTGTTTCCATCAAGTATTAACTTCCTGACTATCCTCAGTTTCCAAAATACAGTGGGGCTGCATTTTCTGAATTAGCCTTATGACTAAGAAAATAGGTCTATTTATCCAGTGCCGATATTTGGCAACCCAATCTGCCAGCATTCGGCCCATGACACAATCAAAAATGCCCGAGAAAAGGAATCAAAGAGGTCAGAGAAGTTTGATTTTTCGGATCAGACTGTCGATCAAAGTATTCTGACCCCCCTTTTCTACCTTTTTCCATTTGATCTCGTGTGTTGTAAACTAGCCAAAATGTTTGCTCTCTCCCCCTCCCAGCGGCGGAAGACAGCACTTTACACGGTTTCAGTCCGGTCCATTGCGAGATAAGAGTCAGATAGGAGAAGGATGTGTTCATAAAAGTTGCTCAGTGGTTAAACAGAGTGCCACGGCTTTTGCTTGCTGCGCTGTTTGTCGTCGTCACATCAATGACAAGCTTCATGATGAGCTTCGCGAACGGGCCTGAATCTTCGAATGAGCGATCACTCAATGCCCCGTCCCTCGAATATCTCGGGTTCGACGAAGCCCAGCTATCTGATGAGGCCAGTGAAGGCCTCAGAGAAATTTTCTCAGGCAGAATGTTCTACAGCGCAGTGCCTCTTAGCTTCTCGAAGGCGCTTGATGCCGCTGCAGCTGCCGAAATGGACAGGCTAGGCTACGACCCAAGCACAGCTGATGGAAGATTCTTCAGGAATGGAAGCTTGCCGTCGCCACCCACGCGCGATGCAGATCCTGAGGTCTCCCTGGGTGAAGTGGTCTTCGAAAGAGAGGGTGTTGAGCTAAAAGGCATTAATTGTTTTGCCTGCCACTCTGGGGTCGTGAATGGCCAGGTGGTAGCAGGGCTGGGAAGTAACACGGTGATGCAAAGTCCTCCCCGTCCAGAGGGTACCGAAGGGCCAAACATGTTTCAGATAATGGCGGGTCTAACTCCTGCGGAGCAACAGGTCGTTGCCGAGGCGATGGGCGAAAGTTACGCAGTCAATCCACTCACGCCCGAAAGGACCAGTCGCGGAGACAATTTCGGTCCCTTTGGTGTGTGGGCTCGTGGTGCAGCGCTCGAAGATCCGGAAAACAAAGGTCTGGTTGTGAGTGCTGAAAAGACAGAGCTGACCGACATTATCGAGAATAATATGACACCGCCGGTAAATCCGATGCCGTGGTGGTTGATGAAGTACAAGACATTTGACTATTGGTACGGAGATGGCAACCCCTACGATGCGGGGCACTTTTCGTTTAACTTCACTGGCACGTCGGCGAACGTTAACGATATTCATGGCGATCACGTGGCATCAACAGCCAAGGCCCTGGCTTTCGCTCGGGAGACTAATTCTCCCGAATTTCCAGGCAAGCTCGATGCAGAGCTGGTTCAGAAGGGTGCCGATATTTTTCACGAGCGCACCTTTATAAAAGATTGGGATAATTTTAGAGCTTGTTACAGGTGTCACGGAAACTACACCAAAATCGGTGACAACCCTGACTATAGTGTGCCGGGCGGTTGGATGGTGGACTACGACGGCACAGAGTATGAGAACGCTCGTACTGATACTAAATACAACGAAATCGTAAAGGCATTCGCACCGGTAAATGAGCACATAACAAAACTCCAGACCTACTTTGAAACGATGGATCAGCCTGGTCTAGGGACCATTTACGAACCACTACAGGGTGAAGGCTACGTGCCGCCACCGCTAGTCGGAGTCTGGGCAACCGCACCATACTTTCATAATGGATCGGTACCTACCGTCGAAGCGGTGCTGAATTCGAAGCTCCGCCCTGAGATTTGGGCAAGGAACGAGGACCCGAATGCTTATGATCTCGAAAGCCTCGGCATGGTTTATTCAACACTTTCTCGCGAAGAACTTGAAGAAAGTGATCGCATCATGGCAACTGCTCCGGCTTTGAGTCGGGAATCTCTCGACCAGATGTTTATCTACGATACCGAAGGCTTCGGTCGGGGCAACATGGGTCACAAATTCGGCGATCGGCTAGCACAAGATGAGCGCATGGCAGTCATTGAGTTTCTCAAAAGCCTCTCAGGCCCCGATATGCCTTCTGCATCCCCACCGGTCATCCCGGAGCGGCTTGCGCAACTAGGAATCAATTGATGCCCTCCCAACCATTGGGGCGGAAATTTAGCTAAGCAGAAGAAAAAAGAAAAGGGGTAAGAAAAGGGGTCAGAGTAAAAATACAGTACTGTATTTTTACTCTGACCCCTTTACCACCTTTACCACTCCACCACGCCTATAAGGCAAAAGACTGACACACCAGGAGGAACCCATTATGGGCTACGTAGTCACTGTCGATTTTCGTTGTAAACTCGGCAAGTCCAGTGAGCTGCAAGCCATGCTGGCGGCGGCACTAGTGGACACAAGATCTTTTGCAGGCTGTCAGGGGCTTGATCTCTATCTGGATACAGAGAAAGAATGCTTCACTGCCATTGAGACCTGGGATTCTGCAGAGCACTACCGCAAGTATCTTCAGTGGCGCACCGAGGGCGGCATCGCCGATGCGCTGGACCCTGTCCTCGTGGATGGCTGGCAAGGTGCGCTGGACTCTATCAAATGGCTGGGACCAAAGCTGGAAGTCTGAACGCGATAAATCAAAGTGCCCTGACTCATTTGATTACTGTATTTTTATGGCACGCTGATTTTCTAACGATGGATTTACGCACAGCCTGTAGGTTGATTGCTGCAGGTATTACCTTGATTACCGCCACCCTTCTCGTCAGTGGCTCTCCACTTCTGGGGGTGAGTGTTGGCTGCCTTGGTGGAGTTCCGGCAGGCACGTTTATCTCATGAGCAGGAATTTTCTGCTTGCCCCTGTCATTGCTTTTGGCCAGCGGTGATCCGCGTGTTCAATATTCAAGGATCATGAACTGGATCAGTAATCTTCTCAGGCTGGCAGTCATGCTGGGATTTGTCGGGGGATTGGTTGGCTTCTTGTTCGCAGACAATTGGTCTTTCAATTTCTCACCGCAAGCATCCTTTCGCGGCGGTGTGTGTGCTGAGCATTATTTCTGGGCCTACACCGGTTTGGTGGTGTGCCTCGCGGTGCTGTCGGGGGTCGCATTGGCTGTGCAAAGGCTTAATAAATAGGGAAAGAATTACTTTTCTAGTATTGAAAACGGGGCAGAGTAAAGTTGCGGTATTGTATTTTTACTCTGCCCTCTTTTTTGGCTCTTGGTTTCTGGACTAAGCGTTCGGTTTCTCCCGGATATCTGCTACTGACACACATGCTAATCACGGTGTAGTGAACTTGCGGGCTTGCTGTGTGCTTAGCGTGGCGATGTGTTGATTGATTGGGGCAGGGTATTAATGTACGGCAAAGTACCAAGAAAAGGGTAAGGAAAGGGGGCGGAGGAAAAGGGGTCAGAGTAGAAATACAGTGGTTTTACTCGGGCAGAGGATTGGGGCCTGGTTTTGCAGCCGCGTTTTCTGGTTTTGTCAGGTGGTTGGTGAGGGCGGCCACTCGGCCTTGAATCTATCGGTACCCAGAGTTAGGCCTTTTCTCCCCAGCCCGGTTTTTCCGTATACTCCTAAGTCAATTTAATCGATCCCTCCAATTGTGAGACGTTCTATGCAGCTGAGAAGCAAGTTCCTAATTTTTGGACTAACAATCACCTCCCCACTCTGTGCTTTCAGTGCCGACGACTTACCCAGTTGGGATGCAAGCAACCCACCTTTCAGTACCGCGGCTTTCAATGCGGACATTGACGTGAACGAAGGCACCTGGATGAGTCTTGATGTCTCTCCAGATGGTGAAACTGTTGCTTTCGACCTGCTTGGGGATATCTACACCATTCCCATAACAGGCGGTCAGGCCAGCAATCTCACCAGCGGATTCGCTTGGGACATGCAGCCTCGCTTTAGCCCGGACGGTAACATGATCGCCTTCACGTCTGATCGCAGTGGTGGCGACAATATTTGGGTTCAGGATTTAGAAACTGGCGAGTCTCGCCAAATTACGTTTGAGGATTTCCGTTTGCTGAATAACCCCAGCTGGAGTCCTGACGGTCAGTATATTGCCGCGCGTAAGCACTTCACGACTTCTCGCTCACTGGGTACGGGTGAAATATGGCTGTATCACATCAAGGGCAGCTCAGGGCAGCAAGGTCAACAGGTGGTGGAGAGGCCAAGCCCGGCGTTTCAGAAAGAGCTGGGTGAACCGATGTTCACCGCTGACGGCAGTGGCATCTACTACTCGCAAAATACTACGCCCGGCAATACCTTTATTTATCATCAGGACTCAAACACAGAACTGTTTCAGATTCGCGAAGTGCATCTGGCCACTGGCGAAATCGAAACCATCGCAGGAGGCCCTGGCGGCGCAGTCCGGCCCACGCCTTCTCCCGATGGCAACAGCCTCGCTTATGTAAAACGCGTGCGCGCGCAGTCACGTTTGTTTGTGATGGACCTCGCCACTGGCGAAGAGCGTATGGTGTTCGACGCGCTTGATCTAGACATGCAAGAGACCTGGGCGGTGCATGGTCTTTACCCAAATATGGATTGGACACCCGACAGCGAGGCCATCATTTTCTGGGCACAGGGCAAGATCTGGAAACTGACTGTAGATTCAGGAGAAGTCACTGAGATTCCTTTTAGCGTAAGCGACACACGACGACTGCAGCCGCCCCTAAAATTTGAAGTAGACGTGGCACCTGATCAGTTCGAGACAAAAATGATTCGCTTCGCCAGCCACTCTCCGGATCGCTCTGCTATTGTATTCGAGTCACTGGGTCGCCTGTATATCAAACGTGGGGATGATCGTCCTGAGCTTCTGGTGACGGATAACACTGCGGGCTTCGACTACTCACCGATTTGGTCCCCTGACAGCCGCAACATCTACTTCCTGCGCTGGGACGATCAGGCGTTGACCACGCTTCACAGCGTGCGGTCCAGGGGCGGCAGGTCGCAAACGCTGGCGCTGGCCAAAGGTCAATATGCCGAGCTGGCGATTTCCCAGGACGGCGAAAGTCTCGCGTTCAGGAAGAGAAGCGGCAATAACCTGCTGCACCCCAATTACGATCTGAACCCTGGCCTTTACGTCTATGACATCGACTCGGAGACGGCCAGTTTTGTTAGCGACCGCGGTAATACGCCTCACTTTGGTCCAGACGGCAGGCTGTATGCACAAGAGCGGGCGGAGAGCGCAACGGGTCGGGGTAGCTCCACGGCCAAGACCAAGTTGATTTCAATGACCCTGGGCGGGAATGAAATCAGAGAGGTAGCCGTCGCCGACTTTGCCAGGGATATTCGCCTTTCGCCTACCGGCGAGCACATCGCCTTTCTCGACAAGTTTCAGATTTTCTTGGCGGCCGCCAGGATCAGCGGCAAGCCAATTATCCTGGACGCAGGCAAGCCTGCTTACCCGACCATTCAGTTGAGCAGCATTGGCGGGGAATTCCTGAATTGGTCCGCCAATGGCAGCAGTGTCAGTTGGTCGACAGGGCCGCATTTGAAAACAGTCGATGTTGCATCGGCAATGCAGCCGGAATTTGAGCCTCCGGTCAGCGGCGTGAACCTCGCAATCGAGGTTGAAGCCGACATACCCGATGGCAATATTGCGATTACCAACGCGCGCATCATCACCATGAACGCGTCACGCGATGTCATCGAGAATGGCACCGTCCTCATTCGGGGTAATCGCATCGAATCACTTAGAGAAGCGAGCGCCATCTCAATCCCGGATGACTACTTAACCGTAGACCTTGCGGGCAAGACAATCACGCCTGGCTTTGTCGATATTCATGCCCACGGCCCCTATGGCTCCGGGAAAATCATTCCGCAGCAAAACTGGAACCTGCTAGCTCACCTGGCGTTGGGCGTAACCACAGTGCACAACCCTTCCAGTCAAGCGATTCTCGCGTTCGCTGCTGCGGAGTATCAGCGCGCGAACAGAATTCTTGGTCCACGTATCTTTTCCACCGGTGAAATCGTCTACGGCGCCAGAAGCACTAACTGGGCGCCGGTAGATAACCTGGAAGATGCGCTTGCTCATGTACGCCGTCTTAAAGCGCAAGGGGCTGTGAGTGTTAAGAACTACAATCAACCGCGCAGGGATCAGCGGCAGCAGGTCATCGAAGCGGCCTATCGAGAGGGCATGATGAGTGTTGCCGAGGGCGGGGCGCTCTACCATATGGATATGAATCTGCTCGCAGATGGAATAAGCGGTATAGAACACAATGTCCCCACCTTAAAAATGTATGATGATGTTACTCAGTATTGGCAGCAGTCGAAGGCGGGTTACACGCCCACTCTGGTAGTCACGTTTGGCGGGCTCACGTCTGAAGACTATTTCTACCAGCACACTGAAGTCTGGAAACATCCGATACTGTCGAATTTCGTGCCACCCACTGTGCTGCAACCACGCTCAGTCAGAAGACTGGCCGCGCCCGATGCAGACTTTCGTGATAACGCCGCAGCCGCGGCTGCCAAGGTGCTGCTCGATGCGGGCATTATGGTTAACACCGGTGCCCATGGACAGCGCGAGGGCCTCGGCACCCATTGGGAAATGTGGAGTTTTGCCCGTGGCGGTTTCAGCCCGATGGAAGCCTTGTCAGCCGCCACCATCAATCCGGCGACTTACCTGGCGATGGACGGCGATGTGGGTTCTCTGGAAGCAGGCAAGCTTGCAGATATGGTGATCATGAACGCCAATCCCCTCGAAGACATTCGCAACACCGACAGGATAAGCCACATCATGCTAAACGGCCGAATCTATGAAGCGGGCGAGCTGCGTGAGGAGTTCACAGGTGATGCGGAGTTGAATGATTTTTATTGGGAAGGTAAGGCGGAAAGCGCAATAAGGTAGCGTTAGGCGGAAAGCGAAATACTGATAAAGGGCAAGATCCAGGGCACGGTGGGATTAAAAATTAATCCCACCGTCCTTTTTTCTACTGTGTAGTCGGCGCAACAAACACCTCCCCCACCCCCCGATCCCGGGGATCAGCAGCGGGTTTTAATTCGTTACCGTCGCGCCAGATTACCTGCACATCCCCAAACTCCCATTCGTGCGGCTCCACCCGGTATCCCCGTTCTCCTAGAGCCGCGATGGTTTCTTCAGGCAATGGTATGGCGATGCTCATGGTAATTAAATCAGGTGGTAGCAGCTGATGGTGAAACCGGGTGGCGCCAACTGCTTCGAGTGGGGTCATGTCAAAATCGATAATGTTGACGATGGCCTGAAACACTGAGGTGAAAATTGTCGATCCGCCTGGCGTGCCCAGCACCATCATCACCTCGTCATCCTTGAGCAGGATAGTGGGTGACATGGATGAGAGGGGGCGTTTGCCCGGCTGTATCTCGTTGGCATAGTTTCCTACCACGCCATAGACGTTCGGCGAGCCCGGCTTGGCGCTGAAATCATCCATCTCGTTGTTTAACAGAAAGCCTGCGCCGTCAATAACCACACCGCTGCCAAAAGCCCAGTTGATGGTATAGGTGTTGGAAACCGCATTGCCCCACTGGTCGATAATGGAATAGTGCGTGGTGTTAGGTGAGGTGAGACCCGGGCTTACGCCTTCCAGAGTTGAGATGGTCTGCGGGTTAACTTCCAGGGCGCGGCGCGCAATGTAGTCATCGGAAATCAGGGTCTCGATATCTACCTCAACATAGTCGGAATCGCCAAGGTATTCGCCGCGATCAGCGAATACTCGCTTTTCCATTTCTGCAACCAGGTGAACGTATTGGTGGGAGTTGTGAGCCACGCCCTCGAAATGCGATGCCAGGTAGTCCTTCATTTTTAGAAGCTGAATGACACCAAAACCGCCAGAGCTGGGTGGTGGCGAGGACAACACCTGATAATCTCGCCAATCGGCTTGCAAAGGTTCGCGCCAAACTGCCTCGTAGCTGTCCAGGTCTGCCAGGCTGATGAGACCGTCGCTCTTCTGCATCTGTTCAACGATTAGGCGGGCGGTTTCTCCGCGGTAGAAATCGTCCGCTCCTTGTTCTGCTATGCGCTCCAGTGTTGCTGCCAGTTCCGGTTGTTTGAATACCTCGGTGGCGCTTGTGTCAGCAAAGTATTCACTGAAGTTGGTTTTATCAGCAAACCAATCGATATTGGCGTGAATCTCTTCGACCAGGATGGGCGCAGGTAAAAAGCCATCCCGCGCCAGTGCTATTGCTGGCAGAACAAGCTCTCGCCATGGCATGGATCCGTGACGTTGATGTGCCGCCCACATGCCGGCCACCGTGCCTGGCACCGCGGCGGCCTGCGCGCCGATCAGTGTCGCGTTCTCTATGACATTGCCCTGCGCATCGAGGTACATGTCGCGATGCGCCGCCAGGGCTGCCTTTTCCCGGTAATCCAGAAACGTGGATTCGCCATCCATATGCGTGAGCATGAAACCGCCACCGCCTATGTTGCCGGCATCAATGTAAGTCACCGCCATTGCGAAAGCGGTTGCGACGGCAGCATCCACTGCATTGCCGCCTCGCATCAAGATATCTCTGGCCACTGCGGCTGCGTAAGGGTCGGGAATCGCGATGGCCGCATAGGCCTCGCTTGAGGCTTCCTCAGGCGCTGCCAAGATTTCTATTCTGGGTAGGTAAACTGCGAGAAAAAGCAGTGCCGTTAGCGCAGCTTTGTTTGCGGTTTTACGGTTCATATCAAGTCAGCTCCTGGAGTGCGTAGGCAAATTAGCAAGAAAAGGGATTAGAGTAAATTTCAGTGCTTGCAGAGCTGGGATCAGAGTTAAAAACCAGTAGCTTCCCCTGTCTCATCTCTGATTAATAAGGACAGATTTATTTAGTTGGGGTTGGCGTCGTTGGGGTGAGAGCTATAAGAAAAAGAGGTAAGGTCAAAAACCAGCAATAAATGGTGTCTGCACAAAAAGTATCTGAATAAATAGGGGAATGAATAAGTGGGGGATAAATGGGGACAGACGTATTTTCCTGTGGGAGTCTGCGGCTGCATCGTGATACTCTTTGCCCCATGTTGATTGATGTTCATACCCATGCCTACACCCGCCGTTGGCTAGAGATTCTTAAGGAACAGGGTGGTGACTACCACCTGAAAATCCGGCCCGATGGCCATGAGGAAATCTTCCGTGGCGACACCCCAGTGGCTTTCCCGCAGCCGGGTCATTTTGACTACGATTTGCGTGTCAAGCAGATGGACAAATCGGGTATCGATATCTCCATCGTCTCCCTCACTTGCCCCAATGTGTACTGGGGAACCCAGGAGGTGAGTTGCCTGGCGGCGATGGAATCCAATGACACCATGGCACAAGCGCAACAAACTTACCCGGATCGTATTCGCTGGTTTACGTCTTTGCCGTGGCAATACCCCGATAAGGCAGTACAGGAGTTGGAACGCAGCTGTGCCAATGGTGCCGTGGGCGTGATGGTGCTGGCCAATATTGATGGCATGAGCCTCAATGACGAATTCTTTGCCCCTATTTGGCAGGCCATTGACGACCGCAAGTTGCCAGTATTGCTTCACCCTACCGACCCGCCGGGTGCGCCGGTTATGGACATGGGTGAGTTTGATCTGAGCTGGTCGGTGGGATTCATGTTCGATACAACGCTTGCCGTGACGCGCATGATCTTTGACGGATTCTTCGACAAGTATCCCAACCTCAAATTGATCGCCTCCCACGGTGGTGCAGCATTACCCTATCTGGTTGGCCGCTTTGAAAAAGGTGATGAAGTAGAGCTACCCCAACGCCGGAAGATGCAGCGTAAACCCACCGATTACCTGCGACATATTTATTACGATTGCATCACCTATGACCCGCGGGCGCTGAATTATCTCATTTCCATCGTGGGCAGCGACCGTGTCATGTTTGGAACCGATTGGCCGCATCAGGTTTTCGATATCGATGGCGCAAAAGCCAACACTTCAGCTTTGTCCAAGAACGACTGTGAAGCAGTTCAGCACTTGAATGCGAAAGCTGTTTTTCATCTCTAGTAAAAGCAGCGATACCAGCTAAACAGAATTACCACAATCAGAGCTTGCAAACGCGCGGCAGTGCGACTGCATGACTGAAAGAACAAAGACAGAAAAAGAACAAAGATAAAAATAATAATTAGAAAAGGAGTTGCAGTTGGCTGAATCTGGAGTGAGGTTTGCCTCCCGCTGGGGCTTTATTCTTGCCGCCATGGGCAGCGCTGTCGGTCTCGGCAATATCTGGCGCTTCACGTTTATGGCAGGAGAAAATGGCGGTGGTGCGTTCATTTTCTTCTATTTCCTGTTCATCATTTTCCTCGGTATACCCTGCGTCATGGCAATGATTGTCATTGGTCGGCGCGGCGGCCACAGTCCGCCCGGAAGCACACGTGCGCTAGCCGTGGCAGAAGGGCGCAGCGAGAACTGGAAGTTCCTCGGTTGGATCGCCATTACCATCGCCTTTCTTGCGCTCACTTTTTTTAGTGTCGTGGCAGGCTGGGTACTCGCCTACCTTCCTATCTCTCTCTCCGGCGCTTTCGTCGGAATTACTGCGGAAGAGTCTG
>Ga0181559_10005750_pt1 | contig 11809 bp, 7 predicted proteins | sample 011ome_21_FD_133752 | JGI IMG/M metagenome (GOLD analysis project Ga0181559, IMG submission 133752) | Coastal salt marsh microbial communities from the Groves Creek Marsh, Skidaway Island, Georgia - 011508AT metaG (megahit assembly) | ecosystem: Environmental > Aquatic > Marine > Intertidal zone... | reverse complement strand
GCCGCCGCCGCCGCCGCCGCCGGTTCGGCCTCGGCGGTCTCGCGCCCCTGCCCGACCGCCCGGCGGTGCCGCGGGGGACCTCGCCGCCCCCGCGCGACCCGCGCGGGGACCGCGTTCGCGTCCGCGGTCTCGAGTGGGCGTTCCCCCTCCGACGCCGTCTCCCTGCCCCTCATCGACGGCCCGTGCGTGTGGCACGGCCCCGAGCTGCGCGCCGCGCCCGAGCTGTGGACGCACCGCCTGACCGCGAGCGAGATCGCGGAGCTCGACGCTGCGCTGGCACGCGCGCGCGCCGCCAACCTGGACGTGATCGACCTGACGCCCGAGACCTTCCCCCTGCCGTCGCTTGCGCCGCGTCTGCGCGCGCTGCGCGACGAGCTCGTGCTCGGGCGGGGCGTGTACCTGTTCCGCGGCCTCCCCGTGTGGCGCTGGGACCGCTGGGAGACGTGCGCGGCGTTCTACGCGCTCGGCGCGCACATGGGCTGGACGTGTCCGCAGAACGCGCGGGGGCACGTGCTGGGTCACGTGAAGGATCTCGGGAACGACCCGACCGACCCGGCGACGCGCCTGTACACCACCGCCGCCGCGCAGCCTTTCCACACGGACAGCGCCGACATCGTGGGCTTGCTGTGCGTGGAGAACGCGCGGGAGGGCGGCGAGAGCCAGGTCGTGAGTACCGCCGCGGTGTACAACGCGTTGGCTTCGGAACGACCAGAGATGGCGGCCGCGCTCCTCGAGCCCTTCCCGGTGGACCGCAAAGGCGAGACGCCGCCGGGGAAGAAACCAACCTACGCCATGCCCGTTTTTCATCTTCATCCAAAATCGAGCGCTTCGAAGCGAGACGAGAGCTCTCAGCCTCAGTCTCAGTCGACGGTACTTCTGAGCGGCATTTACGATCGGAGCTTCGTGGACGCCGCGCAGAGTCGGTGGACGGAGGCGGACGGCGTGGCGCGTCTGACGCAGGTACAGGTGGACGCGCTCGACGCGCTCGACGCGACGTGCGCGGATGACGCCTTCAGACTGGACATGCGCCTCGAGCCGGGCGACGCGCAGTGGCTGCACAACCACACCACGTTCCACGCGCGCTCGGCGTACGAGCGCGGCAGCGATAGGCACCTGCTCAGGGTGTGGGTCGCGCCGGAAAACGCGCGGCGCTTGCCGGCGGCGTTCGCCGAGCGATTCGGCGACTTGGAACCGGGGCCGAACCGAGGCGGCGTACGCGTCGAGGGCCAGACGCCCTACTGCGCGCTCGAGCCGGGCGGGTAGAGAGGATTAAATGATGAATGACGGGATGGATGATGTCGTGTCGGAACGCTCTCCGTGGTGTTCGTGTGTGTATCATCGCGTGTGTGTGTATCACCGCGTACGCTACGTTCGCCCTCCAGATTCCACTCGAGGACCCCCCCCGTTGCGTTGTTTCCCGCGAAGACGCGTTCACGCCTCCGGCTCCTCCACGGCGGTCTTGGTGTAGATCTGCTGCTTGGAGTGCATGGTGACGGGCTTGATCATCTTCTGCGCGATGAGGATGGCGATCGCCTTGCGCGCGAGCGAGCACGTGATGCGCAGGCGGTCCGTGAGGATGGACACCGTGATCATCTTGTACTTGGGCACCTCGGACATGAGCTTGTCATACGTGGACTGCTCGAAGAGAACCTGGTTGTTCGCCTTCTCCTTGTTCTTCCCCTTCGACCACTTCTTCTTCTTGCCCTTGCCACCGGCCATGGCCTTGGCGGCCTTGGCGGCCTTCGATTCGGGAGCTTTGGGAGGCTGTTGGTGTGCGGGAGAGGGAGAGAAGGAGCGGTAACGCGGTCAGCAACGAGTGAGTGGTTCTCTCGTTCGCGCGATGCACCGCCGTGCCGTGACACGGCGCGCGTCGACGGACGTCGCGGACGAGCGCGCGGCACGGCGGGCGCGGCACGCCGCGCCGCGACGGGTCTTCCGCGGCGGCGAGGGCGTCGCGACGCGGGCTCCGCGGTGGGAACCGGCGGTCGCGCGCGGTCGCGCGCGCGATCCGGCCCGAGACGCGCTTCGGGAAAACAGGGTTTCGCGCGCGATGGACGGATGGCATCCGCCGGACGCGCGCGCGCGCGGTCGCGGCGAGGAGGGCGAGCGACGGCATCGACGTCGCAAACACTCTCTTCGCGCTGGAGGTCATCCCGCGCGCGTCCCGCGGGTCGGAGACGCGGCCCGGTCGCCCGTCACGGCGCCGGGCGCGACGTTCCGCGCGCGCGCGCTCCACAAACCCTAAACACGCGCTCGCGTCGCGACCGAGCCCGCCGCGAAGCCTCGAGCGCGCGCGACGCGGGGACGGCGCGGGGATGGCGATTTCAGAAACTGGCGACGTGCGCGTACCATCTTGTGTAACCCTGACTACTACGTCACGCGCTGCACCTGCGCGGCGGATAGAGGGACGCCGGACGGCACGACCGGCGTATTTGGGCATCATCATCCGCTCGCGTCCAAACGCCAAACGCGAATTCCCACAAAGAACGTGAGAACCCACTCATCAGAATCTCGACTCAAGCTCGGTGGTCTAAAAAAGCCGTCGATGCCGGCTTATTTTGGACCCGATTTTGTAAATTGGGTTTTCAGATGAAAATCTTTCTTATAATCATGTCAAAAATCGGTGACCTTTGTCTAAGAAATTTTAATCTGATTTGTGAGACCTATATTACACAATTCAATGACTGATTGCTTAACTGCATTATTTGTGGTTAAACGTGATAAAATTGATGAATGGCCTCGACAGCGCCCTGCCGCCCTCAGAGAGTCGAAAGCGAACACGTTTCGCTTTTTCGAGGAGGGCTCGACATCACACACGCGTCCGCGCATGGGCGGCGACGACGCGCGGTCGCGTCGCGCGAAGCGCGCCGCGGCGACCGCGGTCGTCGCGGCGGCCGGCCTCGGGTTCGGTGTCGCCGCGCTCGGGCTCGGCGCCGCCGCGCTCGCGGCGGGGGAGTGGCGCCATCGGCGCGACGGTCGGGGCGCGTTCGCGGCCGCGTCGCCGGGGCGCAGGCGCCGGCCCCTGAACGACCGCGAGTGGCGCGGCGCGATCGACCGCGAGGGGCGCGTCGCGGAGGACAAGTTCGCGAGCGTGCTACGCCGCGCCGCGAGCGACGGGGTCGCGCCGGACATACGACCGGAGGTGTGGCCGCTGCTGCTGGGCGTCCGCCGCCCCGAGAGCACGGCGGTGGAGCAGGAGCAGCGCAGGCGCCGCCGCCGCGCCGCGTACGACGCGTTGCTCGCTCGGCAGGACGAGCTGGATGAGATGCTGGGGTCCAAGGAGGCTTTGCTTTTTTCCGAGTCGCCCGCCCTGGTCGGGCGTCCCCGGGGACGCGCGTCCCCGGGGACGCCCGCGCGGAACGCCCGCGGAACCGGCGCGTCTACGGGAACCTCCGGTTCGCCCCGCGCCGCCTCCGCCCCGGGGACGTCCGCGCGCGACCTCTCCGTGTACGCCGAGAGCGTCCCCGTGATCCGCGCGGACGTCCCGCGCACGGCGTTCTACCCCGGCGGCGCGTTCGAGACGCACTGGCGCCTCGAGCGCGACGCCGAGCGCGAGACGAGCGGAGCGAACGAAACGAAAACCGAAACCAGAAAACCAGAAAACCAGAACCAGAACCTGAAACCGGAAAACGTCCCCACGTGGCAAGCCGCGCAGCGCGCGCGCTTGACTCGCGCTCTGGCCGCGTACGCGCTGCGCGACCCGAAAGTGGGGTACTGCCAGGGCATGAACGAGGTGGCGGCTCGGTTCCTGGAGAACGTCGTGGACGAGAGCGAGGCGTTCTGGTGCTTCGCCGCGTTCCTGGAGGCGTACAGGCCGCACTTCATCATCGCGGACGAAGACGCGGAGACGAGCGGCGAATGTTTCAAAAAAAACGAAAACGCGCGTTCCGGCGTTCGCGACGTCCTGCGCGACCTGGGCGTGGTCCTGCGCCGGTGCGACCCGCCTTTGTGGAAGCACGTCCGGCTCCTGAACGCGCAGGAGTGCATGTTCGCGTTCCGCGCGGTGGTCGTGCTTCTGGCCCGGGAGCTGCCGCCGCCGGAGACCACGTTCCTGTGGGAGGCGCTCATGGCCAGCGGCGACCACCTGGTTTTCCGCGACGAAAACGAAAAAAAGTTTTCCGCGAGCGACTCCGGCGACGCGCGCGACGGGACGGCGTCCCCGGAGGCGGTTTCCCACGGAGGCGGTTTCCCACCCACGAATCGCCGCCCCGCGGTGGAGCCGGGCGGCGCCGGGGACGGGCGCATGCTTCTGCACTGCGTGGCGGCCGTGTTCGTGCAGGCGCGGCACTTGGTGTTCGGGTGCCGCGAGTTCGACGACCTGCTGCACGCGTCGCACCACGCGGTGAGCGCCAAGTGCGGCGCGGCGGCGCCGCTGCTCGAGTCGGCGCGCCGGCTCATGGCGCAGCCGTGGCGCGGAGGCGCGGACGCGCGAATCGTGCTCCAGGAGGAGCGGGAGACGCGAATTTCGTAAAAACACACGTACATATAGGATAGAACACTCCAAAACACTCTCCGTAACGCCTGTAATAGGTTATACACGTCCGCTTTGTCACATGTAGTTGACGGCTTTGTCCCCGACGGCGTACTCGCCGCGCAGGTCTGTTGGCGAGAAGTTCCCGTCGCCGAAACTGGGCGCGGCGCTCAGGTCGACGCACCGCACCTCCCCCAGCTCCATCGGCCAGTCCACGTGGTGGTCCGTCAGCTTCGTGCCCATCAGGCTCGCGGTGAACAGCGACAGCGTGTCCTGGTGCGACACCAGAATCACGTCCTCGCCGTAGTACGTGCTCTCCAGCCGCGTGAAGCACTCGAGCGCGCGGCGGTACACGTCGCGCGGGGACTCGACCGAGGCGCTGGGCTGTAACGACGCGGGGACGGGGGGGGGCGTGTTTAAAGGGTCACTTAAGTCACCTTCCCACACGGCGTTCAGGGTATCGACGCTCTTGAAGTCCAGGTCGCCCATTTTCCTCGGGTCCAGCAACCCGGAGAACTCCGTGCGGAGCTGCGAGAAGAGCATCCCGAGATCCTCGCGAACGATGAGCGCGCTCTGGAACGATCGCTGGAAGTTGCTCGTGTAGAGCCACGAGGGCGCGCCGTCGTACGTCTCCGCGATCGTCCTCGCCGCGGCGTGCATCTGCGCCATCCCCGCGCGCGTCAAGCCGTACGTGGTGTCGTACTTGAACGAGGGGTTGGACAGCACCAAGCCGCGCGTCTCCAGCGTGCTCTCGCCGTGCCGCACGAGGAAGTACCGGTTGTGCAGGCGCGAGGGCAGGTCGATGAACGCGCGCGCGGGCGGGGGGGCGGAGGCCGCGCCGAGAGACGCGACGAGCGCGGACCCGCCCAGCAGCGCGGCGCGACGCGAGCACGAGCCGGGGAGCCACAGCTGCCCCGAGGAACAGGGGGACGCGTCGAGGCTCTCGTCTCGATCGCGACGAGAGCCTCGGACGTCGCGCCAGTCCAGCCGTTCGCACCGCGGCGAAACGACGCGACGATCGCGCCCGACACCCGAGGTCGCGCCGAGGGACTGGCGAGCGCTCGCGCGGCGCGCCGCGACCCGCCGCGACCCCGACGCGCACGCGCGCCTCGACGCGAGCGCCGCGCCCGGGTGCCCGGGCGGAGACGCCACCGATGCCATGCGCGGGGGACAGTGCGTCAGTCTGCCAAGTGGCAAACTTCCTTCACCGAGCGAATCTCGCAGAATAGCGTGACTCAGCAGCTTTGGTTCCGTAAAACCCATCGACACGGCGACTTACGACACACCCCCGCGCCCGTCAGAGTCCGCGACATGACGTTCCCGGTGACGACCAGCACGCGCGTTACCGCCGCGGCGCCGCCTCGTCTTTCCGCGTCGCGCGAAGCGCGGAGGCGCCGCGTCGCCGCGTCGGCGAGCGCCGACGCCGCGGTCCCCCGAAAAGCGCCATCGTCGCGTTGTTCCGCCGTTCCGAAGCGTTGGCGCAGCGCCCGCCCCGGCGACCGCATCGCGTTGACGACGATGCCCGCGTCGCGCCCCACGCTGGGCGTCTCCTCGTGGCCCGACTTCGACTACGACGCGTCCGGCGCGACGACGCTCGGGGTGGTGGAGCCCCCCGACGCGAAGCACCCCGACGCCCTGCGCCTGCGCTTTGACGTGCGCACGTTCGAGGGCCCGCCGGTGTGCGGGCGCACCACGCGGGTGTTCGGCGTCCCCCTTCCCCCCGGCGTGCGCATCGACATCGTGCCTCTGTCTCTGCGCGGGTGGCTGGACCCCGCGACGGGCGCGTGCGCGCTGGACTTCGACGCGGAGTTCCGGGGCTCCATCTTCGGCGAGGGGTTCGTGAAGCTCCCGGCGATGACCATCCGGTCGCCGCTCACCACCGGCGCCGCGCGCGGCGCGCGGCGCGCCGCCGTCGGGAAACCGTTCGGCACGATACGCGATACGCTCCCCGAACCTTCCGTCTCGAAAGACGACGACGAGAGCCTCGATGATGCGCGTCACGCGCGCGCGCGTCATCGCACGCGCGCGTTTAAAAAAAACGCGCCGTGTCGCGGCGGCGCTGACGGCGACCTCGCCGAGCTCGTCGCCGTCGCCGCCGTGCCGCGCGTCACGGGGCGGTGGTCAGCGCTCATGAACTTTATGCTGCGTTTGCCGAACGACGCGCTCGCGGTGTTGCCTTGCCGGTTGCGCGTGTGGGACGCCGCGCGCCCGGGCGCGCCCGAGGAGGCGGAGGGAAACGCGGAGGAGGCGGACACGATTCGCAGACTGGACGCACGGTTCGAGTACCGCGCGCGCGTGGCGGACCCGCTGCGAATCTCGCCGTCGCAGACGCGCCTCGCGCTCGGCACGTTCGGCGCCGCGACGTTCGTGGAGGAGAGCCATCAGCTGTACGCGTGACCGGACACGTATGGGTTTTCTTATGTATGATGTGTGACACGCGTCTGTCACCGTATACGGTACCGTAGCTAGCTACGTAGGTTCGGGTTGATTTGTTCAGGCGTCGCCTGCGTCTCTCGCGTCGGCGGCTCAGGGTTCGACGTATCCGAGATCAACAATGTTCACGTTGACTGATGAATGAAGAATGAACGAACGACAATGGCGCATGCGCCCGAGCGCCTCGTCGTCGGGGAGGCGCCGCGCGGCTCGTGAGGAGGAGGACGCGCACCTCTGGGCATCCGACGCCACCTTGTTCGCGCGCACGATAGAGGCTGGGCCGGATCTCTACGCGTCCGACGCGGCGTTGTTCTCGGGAGACGCGAGGAACCACGGCGCGGACCTCTGGGCGTCCGATGCCGCGCTGTTCGCCACGTCGGAGGACCGCGCGAGGCGCGCGCGAGCGGACCTGAGGCGATGGCTGGTCGCGCGAGCCTCCTCGGCGGACCCGAGACCGAGCGCGGTCGAGCCCGAGCGCGCCTGCGCGGTGTGTCTCGGGGAGATGGGCGTTATCGACGCCGAGCGAGGTGCCGCCGCCGAAAACGAGCGAGACCCGCGGTCGGTCGCGTTGGTCTGCGGCCACGCCTACCATCTGCGGTGCATGCTGGCGGTGCTCGACGCGCGGTCGGGGACACCCCTGTGCCCCACCTGCCGAAGGCCAGTGCGGCGAGAGCGCGAGTAGGTACAAGTACGGCGGTAGGATAGCTACGTACGACGTACCAAAGGTAGTCTACGGTCTCCCCTCGCCTAGCTCGCTCGCCTCCGGGAGTACTCCCTGAGTTCCTTCCCGAGCCGCACGAGCTCGGGCGCGACCATCGCTCTGAGCCCTTCGGGGTTGTCCACGTGCAGCCAGTGCCCCGCGTCGGGCAGGACGTGGAACCGCACGCGCGCGCCGGGCTTCGCGCTCGCCGACTCCAACGCGCGCACGACGCCGGCGTCCCACCGCTCCGATTTCGCCGCGCGCACTACGTGCGTCTCGAACGGAATCGGCGGGTCCACGCACACCCTGAGCGCCTCGGCGTCCTCGCGCTCGTACGCGTCGTACAGCGCACGGGCGCCCTCTATGTCGAACACCCACCCGAGTTTGGACGAGACCCCAAGGGCCGGCTCGGTAGGCGCCAGGTTCGTGCCCAGCCAGTCCACCAGGTCGCGCGGGAAAGGAGACGCATTCTTTCTTTTTTCTTCGTCGCCTTCGCCGCGCGCCGAAGCGAGCGCAGCGCTTAAATCGTCGCGCGACGCGAACTCGCGGGGCAGAGACGCCACGGCGTCCAGGACGCGGCGCACGCCGTGCGGGTCCGACGCGGTCGCGACGCCGCTCGGGACCGTGTCCAGGGTCCAGAACTGCGCGCGAGGAGCAATCTCGTCTTTCGTCTTTGCATCTTTCGAACGCGCTTTCGAGAGCGCGCGCAGCGCGATCTTGCCTCCCAGGCTGTGGCCGAGCACGGCCGCCGCCGGCGGGAACCCCGGCGGGACCAGCCCGCGCTGAGGCCCTGCGTGCTCGGCGTGCGTTTCGTATTCGTGCGTGCGGATGTGCTCGGCGACGGCCGCGACGGCGTCCGCGGCGAGGTCCACGGCGCACGGCGCGTCCGGGAACGCGGCGGACCGGAACGGGCCCGGCTGTGGGTGCCTTGTTTCCCGCAGCGCCGCGTCCGAGAAGGTGCGGCCGTGCCACAGGTTGTCCACGAGCGCGAAGCGCCACGGGACGCCCTCGTCCGCGACGCGGCGGCTCAGCGCGCGCGTGAACGTGCGCCAGTTCCTGCCCGAGCCCATCAGCCCGTGCAGCACGAGGGCCAGGGGCGCGGAGGCTGCCTCGGACGGAGACACCCACTCGGGAGGCTCGATCAGCTCGTACGCCAGCGGAGGCGCGTCGCGATCGCCGACGGAGGCGAACGACCGAGCGGACGACGCCGGCCCGCGCGCCGCCGCGTGCGCGAGCCACGACGCGCGGCGCGCGGCGCGCGCCAGCGCGACGCCGGGAGACATCCGCCCGCCCGAGACGCGCGCGTGCGCGTGCCGGTGTGGGGGACGAGCGCGTTTCGGACGAGAGCGTCCGGCGGGAGTGGGAACCACGAGAACTTCCAACTTCTCGTCACCAGACGTTTTTTTACAAACAGCGGCGCGTTCTCCTTTTCTCGCGAACGACGCCCCCGGCGTCGTCCCCCCCGGCGTCGTTACCCCCGGTGGTGTCACACCCTGGTGACGTTCACGCCCTGCTGGGCCTGCGCGTCGCGCGCTTGGTCTTGAGGTTCCGGTACTTGTCCTTGAGGTGCACGGACGTGAGGTCCGCGCGGAGCTTCCCCGCCCGCTGCCCCTCGGCCAGCATCTGCGCCCACTTGCCCTCGCCGTGCTTCTCGCACAGGCCCAGGAAGTACGCCTCCTCCTCCGCGGACCACCGCTTGTACGTCCGCCCGAGCGACCCCGGGGTGGTACGCGCGGCGCGCGACGCGAGCGCCGCGGGCGCGACCGGCGTGCCGCCCTGCGTCGGCAGACCGTCGCCCTGCGACGCGCCCCACGCGACAGTCGCGCCGCCGCCGCCGCCGCCGCCGTCGTTCCTCCGCGCGGCGTCGTTGAGCGCCGCGCCCAGCTTCGCCCTTCGCCGCCGCGCCGCCTCCGCGCCCGGGGACAAATCCTCCTCCTCGTCCGTGCCGTCGAACGCGTACTCGTCGTCCGACGAGCGCGGAGCGTCCGCACCGTCGAACCCGCCCGCGTGCTTCGCCAGGTTCGTCCACGCGTCGCCCGCGGCGTCGTCGCGCGCCGCCGCCGCCGCCAGAGCCACCACGCGCGACGCCGGCCTTTTGCGCTTCCCTCCTGTCCCTCCTCCGACGGGGCTCCTCGGCGCCTCGTCCTCGGACGCCGTCTCGGCGACGTCGTCCGAGGGGTTCGTCGGCGCCGGATCCGAATGCGCGGCGCGCATTCGGACGAACCCCTTCTCAATGCGCGACGTCGCGGCGTCTCCGCCGGTATTAATACACAAAAGCCCCGTCGGCGCGGTCTCGCCCGCATCGGCCGCATCGGGTTTAGGGTTTACTGGCGCGTACTCCGCGTCCGGCTGGTACGTGCCCGCGCCGATGTCCCTCGCGACGCGCTCGAGGAACGCCGGCCCGAGGGCGTCGATCACCTTTTTGCAGTACGCGGCGAGGGCGGCGCACAGTTTGTCCGAGGCGTGGTGCTTCTCCAGCACGCGCGCGGGGTCGATGTCGCCGCGAAGCAGATGGTTCGCGTCGCGCTTCAGCGCCGTCTGCAGATTCTGCAAAGTGCGCTTATCCACCCAAGGGCTCGCGCGGTGCACGTCGTTCAGGTCGTACGTGTCGCACCGCTCGTCGAAATCAGCCACCGCCTCGCTCCGCCGCGCGCGCGGAGCGCGGAGCGCACCGACCGCCGTCTCGCAGTAGGACATCGCGGTCAGGTGCAGCGGCGGCTCGGGCAGCTCGAGCCCGTCTTGCTTGTCGCCCGCCGAGAGCGCGATGTCGCCGAGCGTGATGAGCGACTCGAACACGAACTCGGCGTCCTCGGCGTCGATGCGCGCGAACGAAGACGTGCGCAGGTTGAGCGAATCGAGGATGAGGCGCGCGGTGACGTTGTCGGGGAGCTGCGCGCCCTGGAACCGCGGGGACAGCGCGGTCAGGATCTTCATCCGCGCGTCGCCGCTCAGGGCCTGCGAGGTGACCAGGAGCTCGATGGTCCAGTGGAGCGCGCGCTCCTCGGGGGTGGGGGCGTGGACGGCCATCGCGCGGGCCCCGGACGGGCCTTACGCGCCGAGCGTCGCACCCGGAGACGCGACGGGCGGACGAAGGCCCGGCCTTCGGGGGGGTCGGGGGGCGCGCGGAGGCGGCGCGAGGGTCGCGACGCGCGAGGCACGCGGACGCGCGAGGCGGTGGCGGTCGGACGACGTGCGCGTCGTTGTGAGGGCGGGTGCCTCGGACGCGACGAAGGTTCGAATTGCACACCAATCGCGTCGGTCAAAAAAAAAAGCAACGGTAGGGTTTGCTATGACTGAAATTGCAGACTAGACTCCCTGTACGTCCCTGTCCAAATTCAGGGCACGCTAAGGGTTGGTTAGGGCATCACATTTCTATGTGATGCCACGTTTCACGCGCTTTCGCTGTCACACCAGAAGGCGCGCATGGCGACGCCGTCCACTGCGTCGCCGACGCCATCGCATCTCGCGGCTTGCCACGCGAGCGGCGCGTCCTCGACCAGGACGCGACCCCGTCGCGCGTCGCGCGTCGCGCGTCGGCGGTCAGCACGCGCGTTTAGCGCCTCCCGCGATGGCGACGCCCCCTCCTGGGAGGAGCTCATCGAGCGCAAGGTGGAGGCGGACATGAAGGCCGCGGCGGACGTGCGCGACGACATGTGGGGCTGGGAGCCCACGAAGGAGCGCGTGCTTCTGGTGGGCGTGGGCGGGCAGAAGGGTGACGAGAGGGCGGACCAGTACGGCATGGAGGCGTCGCTGGCTGAGCTCGCGCAGCTCGCGGACACCGCCGGGCTGGAAGTGGTCGGCACGGTGACCCAGCGCCTGCGCGCGCCGCACCCGGGGACGTACGTCGGGAAGGGGAAGCTGGGCGAGCTGAGACGCGCGTGTGGGCTCCCCTCGGACGCCACCAACGCGGAGGCGAGCGCGGAGGAGGAGGAGGAGGAGGAGGGTTTAGGGTTCGACGACGACGATGCGTTTGCGTCGTCGGATGACGCGTCGACGGCGTCATCCTCGGCGTTCTCGTCGGACTTTTCCGTGTGGGACGAGGACGCCGAGGCGCTCGCCGAGCGGGAGACGCTTTGTCGTGACCCGGAAGAGCCTTTGTCTGTGGAGACGGTGATTTTCGACTCGGAGCTCACCCCGCGGCAGGCGCGCAACCTCTCCGCGGCGCTGGATGACCGCGTGGCCGTCTGCGACCGCACGATGCTGAT
>Ga0181559_10005747_pt1 | contig 11813 bp, 10 predicted proteins | sample 011ome_21_FD_133752 | JGI IMG/M metagenome (GOLD analysis project Ga0181559, IMG submission 133752) | Coastal salt marsh microbial communities from the Groves Creek Marsh, Skidaway Island, Georgia - 011508AT metaG (megahit assembly) | ecosystem: Environmental > Aquatic > Marine > Intertidal... | reverse complement strand
GACCCCATCGATTTTAGAACAGGAAAATCATTTGGTTGGACGGATGTCGCCGATCTGAATTACAACAACCTAGAGATGCGCGAAGAATTGAGGCAAGCGATGGTCTATTGGGTTAAAGAAACCGATATCGACGGGTATCGAATAGATCAGGCCTATGCGGTTCCTCCTGTATTTTACGACAAAACAATTGAAGCCCTTCGCGAGATCAAGCCCGTATTTCTTTTAGCTGAAACGGATATTTACCATCCTGGTGGAATTAACCTGGTCAGTAAATTTGACGCCACCTACGATTGGCCTGGGCACCAGCTTTCTAAAGAAATTGCTCAGGGACGAAGGTCAGCGACAAACTACCACCGCCATATTCAAAGAACAAATCGGTTGTACGGAACCGAGAATATACTCGTTAACTTTATATCCAATCACGATGAAAATTCTTGGAACGGAACTGTGAAAGAAAGTTATGGAGCCGCAGACCATGCCTTTATGGCGATGAATTTTACCCTGCCGGGAATGCCCTTAATTTATTCCGGACAAGAATACGATCTCAACAAGCGTTTGCGTTTTTTTGAAAAAGACAGTTTTCCCAAAGTTGCGGGTAAAACAATGGAGCTTTTACAACAATTGGGTGCTTTGAAAAACAACCATCGTGCTCTAGCGGCAGGAACTTCTGCCGGCTCTTACAAGCGAATCAATACGACCCGAGACAATCAAATTCTCGCTTTTGAACGAGAGAAAGAGGGCGATACCTTGGTGGTAGTTGCCAATTTGAGTAAAGACTACGCCCAGTTTACCATGCCCTATGCGGGTAGCTTTAAACGCTATCAAGATTTTAAATCCAAACTGCTTTCTCCCTCTTATCAGTATGATATGAGGCCTTGGGAATTTTGGATTTTGATCAAATAAAATTTTTAAAATTGTTTTTGCCGAATTGGTTAAATTGAAGAAAAAAATGAAACATCAAAAAGGGTATTTATTAATTTTATTCGGCGTGCTTATGACGGCTTGTGCTCCCCCAAAAAACCCACTTGTAATTGGCCACAGAGGTGCGAAAGGTCATCTTGCTGAAAACACCTTACCCTCCATAGCCAAAGCCCTTGAGTTGGAAGTTGACGGTGTAGAAATTGACGTGTTTCAATGTGCTAGCGGTGAATTGGTCGTATTTCATGACAAGACCTTGGAAAAACTCACCAATGCTACAGGCTATATTGAGGAGTTGGATTTAGATTCCATCCAGCGGATTGAAGTGCTTAATGGATTTACAATTCCTACCCTTGAGGAAGTCTTAGATTTAATTAAAGGAAAGGTATTTTTAAACATCGAACTCAAAGGGAGTCAAACAGCGCTTAAAACTCATGAGCTGTTGCAAATTTACTTCGAACGGGAGCAGTGGTCACCCGAAAAGATTTTGATTTCCAGTTTTAATTGGGAAGAGCTTAAAATTTTCCGTCAAGCAAATCAAGAAGTACCTATTGCAATTCTCACAGAAGACGATCCCCTAGATGCCATTCCTATTGGACTAAAGCTAGGTGCGGTAGCGATTAATCCAGATTACAAAAGCCTCAATTCGGACAACGTTGCTAAAATGCAAAATGCGGGGTTTAAAATTTATCCGTGGACCGTAAACGATCCGAATGATATTAATTTGATGAACCAAATGGGCGTAGATGGGATTATTACGGATTTTCCTGAGCGTATCTCTAAACCGAACTACTAGTTTAAGTAAAGAATAGCCCCGTTTAATACTGTGGCAAAGCTTACCCAAGCCAAGTAGGGATACAACATAAAAGAAGCCTTTCGATCTACAAGTCGAAACCAAAAGAGGGTCCTTTGGATTAAAACCCAGAGAATCAGAATGACCAGCAACCCCAACAAAGGATTTTTTAATCCAAAAAAGACCAAAGACCACAATCCATTGAAAAGCAATTGTGCGATAAAATGTGAGAGAGCAGTTTTGCCCCAGCGGTGTCTTCTTCCATAAAACCAAACTCTTCCTACAGCAATTCCCATTAGGGTGTACAACAAGGTCCACACCGGGGCAAAAACCCAATTAGGAGGGGAGAAAAAAGGTTTTTCTAAAGTCACATACCAAGTGGGTATGGCCGATTGAGTCACCCTACTAGACAGCAAACCCACCCCTAGGGAAAGAAAAACACCTAGTGTTGAAGCAAGAATCAGTTGAGAAGTGCCCTTTTTCATCTCCATAAAGCTACTAGAAAAAAATCATTTCTAAGAAGGAAGCACCAAAACATTACAATTGAAGCCTTATCTTTGATGACCATATGGAGGAAAACCATTTTATAGCAAAAAAAGCAACTCCCATTCCCTGGACAGCCCATTGGGAGGCACCGAGTAATATTGCCTTGATTAAATACTGGGGAAAAACAACGCCTCAAATTCCTAAAAACCCGTCTTTGAGTTTTACACTCTCCTCTAGTGTGACCCAAACTCAAGTCGTGTTTGAACCTGCGAGTCCAGGTGCATTCGATTTTAACTTTTATTTCGAAGGAGTTGCCAAACCTGATTTTAAACCGAAAATTCAAACTTTTTTTAAACGCATTGAATCCTATATCCCTTGGATTCAAGGATACCAACTGACTATAAAAAGTCACAATACCTTTCCTCACAGTAGTGGAATCGCTTCCTCTGCTTCTGCAATGGCCGCCTTAGCGATGTGTTTGATGGATTTGGAACAAAAGCTAGTTTCAGACCTGGAGCCGGAATTCTTTCATCAAAAAGCTTCTTTTCTGGCTCGTCTTGGGTCAGGAAGTGCTGCACGTAGCATTCAAGGGCCTGTAACCTTGTGGGGAGTGAATAAAATGCAGGATCGTAGCTCTGATTTATATGCAATTCCTTTTGGACTGGATCTGCATCCTGTTTTTTCTACCTACCAAGATGCCATACTGTTGGTGGATAAAGGAACTAAAGCAGTTTCCAGCTCCCAAGGCCATCAGTTAATGCACCAGCACCCGTTTGCTTCTCAGCGCTTTTTACAGGCTGCAGCAAACTTAGAAGCACTTGTCCCCGTGATTAAAGCTGGAGATTTAGAAGCTTTTATTAAGATTGTGGAATTGGAGGCGTTATCCTTACACGCCATGATGATGACCTCAAATCCTTATTTTATTTTAATGAAGCCGCAGACGCTGTCCATCATTGAAAAAATTTGGGAGTTTAGAGTAAGTACGAGCATTCCCGTCTGCTTTACTTTAGATGCCGGAGCGAATGTACACATTCTCTATCCTCAAGACTTTAAAATTCAGGTAAATGCATTTATCCAAGAGGAACTTGCAGTGTTTTGTCAAAAGGGTCAGTACCTTCTAGACCAAGTTGGAGAAGGCGCCAAAAAAGTGTAACTTTGTTTCATGCTTATGTATGTATTTGAAACACATTTAAAATGGTTTTAATGCGATCTAAAACTCAATGAAAGGACCCTTGTTTTTTGCGAAAATTTTACTCTTTGGAGAGTATGGAATCATCAAAGACTCCAAGGGTTTGTCTATTCCCTATAACTTCTATCGCGGGGCATTAAAAATTCCAGATGGACAGACACAAGCCAACGAAGCTTCCCATTTAAAACTTCGCGCTTTTACAACGTATTTAAAAACACTGGATTCTGAGCTAGTCAATTTTGATTGGGAAAAATTAGATCGAGATTTAGACCAGAAGATGTATTTTGATAGTAGTATTCCCCAAGGTTATGGGGTGGGTAGTAGTGGGGCCCTTGTGGCTGCAATTTACGACCAATACGCTCTTCGTAAAATAACCGTCTTGGAAAACCTTACTAAGGAAAAATTACAATACCTCAAAAAGGTGTTTAGTTTGATGGAATCTTTTTTTCACGGGAAATCGTCGGGACTCGATCCGCTAAACAGTTATTTGAGTTTACCCATTTTGATCAATTCCAAGGAGCGCATTGAGACTACGGGGATTCCCTCTCAACAAAGTTCTGGGAAAGGCGCTGTTTTTTTAATCGACAGCGGTACCAGTGGTGAAACCGCACCAATGGTCTCTATTTTTATGGAAAACATGAAGCAAGAAACCTTCAGTAAGATGATGCGGGACCAGTTTATCAAGTATTCGGACAACTGTATTGAGGACTTTCTCCAAGGAAATCTTAAGTCGCTCTTTAAAAACATTAAATCCTTATCCGCTTTAGTGCTTCAAAATTTTGAACCGATGATACCCAACAGTTTTCACCAGCTTTGGCAAAAAGGAATTGAAACCAATGCCTACTACCTCAAACTTTGCGGATCGGGAGGTGGAGGATTTATCCTCGGGTTTACCAAAGATTATGAAAAAGCAGAAAAAGCTTTAAAAGACTATCCCTTGGAAGTGGTTTATCGTTTCTAAAATGAAACTATGCTTTTTTCCCGTTCCCTTCAGCGTACGCTTTTAAAAATATTGAGCCTGTTCAGCCTGGTGCGAGGGTATAACATTGCCATTTTAGTCATAGCTCAATACCTCACGGCGCGTTATATACTGAGTCCAGAAACGGGCTGGTGGAATCTGGTTTTTGACCTTCCCTTTTTTTGTATAGTAGCGGCCTCGGCCTTGACTACTACTGCTGGGTATATCATCAATAATTTTTACGACGCAGCTAAAGATCAAATCAATAGACCAAAAAAATATGTTCTGGAACATCTGGTTTCGCAACAGTTGCAATTGGTCCTATACTTATTGCTAAACTTACTGGGTTTGGTTTTTGCCAGTGGGGTTTCCTTTCGGGCGGTACTGTTCTTTCTGTTTTATATGTTTTCCATTTGGCTCTATAGCAGTTGGATCAAACGCCTTTTTTGGTTGAGTAATCTCTTAGCAGCACTGTTGATGATCTTCCCCTTTTGGGGGATTACGCTCTACCTTGAAAATTTTGAAACGGTTGTTTTTTATCACGCAGCGTATTTGTTTTTTTTAATCCTAGCACGAGATATTGTCAAAGATTTGGAAAATTTAAAAGGAGATTGGGTACAGCGCTACAAAACCCTCCCCATCGTTTTTAATGTCTCCATTACCAAAACGATTAGCACCCTTGTCATGCTTTTTTGTTTTCTTCCAAGTTATTATTTGATCCAAGAGCCGTTAGGAGTGATGCAATATTATTTTAAAGCGGGAATCCCCTTTTTGGTTTTTGTTTTGGTTTTCTTGTGGCGTGCTGAAGATCAAAAGGCGTACCTTTGGACCCATAATTTAATTAAATTTTGGATTTTGATCGGCGTACTTAGTATTGTCTTGATTTATCAAAATCCATAAGCCAAAAGGCGATTCAATGGATATAAAAAAAACACATTCCAAACAAGAAAGTGCTCCTGTGGCCAAGACCATTCGACTAAATAAGTTTTTATCCAATGCGGGAATCTGTTCCCGAAGAGAAGCAGATGAATTTATCAAAATGGGATTGGTTCATGTCAATGGTAAGACAGTCACAGAAATGGGCTATCAAGTCCAACCCACCGACGAAATCAAATACGACGGGGCACGTGTGCAGCAATCACCCCCCGTGTATCTATTGCTCAACAAGCCAAAGGGTTTTGTCGCGACTTCTCAAGGGGGGAAGATTAACAAATCCGTGCAGGAACTGATTCGCACAGCTGTAAAATCTAAAGTGCCTCCGGTAGGAGATATGGGTAGGCCCATGACGGGACTATTGTTTTTTACCAATGACGAAGCTTTGCGAAAAAAACTGAACAACTCTTCTTCAATTCCCATGATCTATCAAGTTGTTTTAGATCAAAATGTCACCAAGGAAATGATGGATACCATGAAAGCAGGCCAAGTCGTTTTTGAAAAAATGCAAAAAGTCACTGCAATCAGTCACATTCAGGGGAAGTCTAAAAAAGAAGTAGGGGTTGAGGTCCATTCCATCAGCCCAGCGGTTTTAGTTAAACTTTTTGCTGCTGTAGGTGCTAAAGTAGTTCAAATGGATCGTGTGGTATATGGTGGAATGACCAAAAAAGAATTGCCCCGAGGGAATTGGCGGAAGCTAAACTCCAAAGAAATTGGGTTTTTGAAGATGATGCCCTAAACGCCCTTTTATTAGTTCGTAAAAAAAGCAACCGTAGACCATGAAGTAGGCACTCAGTTGCCAACCCATTTGCTCTTCTACAATACTCACTCCGTAGGCACTGTAACTCCAAAAAACAACGAGGCTCCATACAATGGGAAAGGCATAGCCTGTTAGGAGGCCCAAGAAAATCAGATTGATGATGTACCAGGGATGTACAGTAGTAGATATAAAGAAATAACAACTGAGCAGCAGGAGCATGCTTTTGAAAATTTGCTGGGGTTTGCGATTGGAATTTAAAAGTGAAAAAAGCAGTACCAAACCGATCGTAATTAAAGGGGTGACTTTCCCTAGTTTCCGGATGATGTTGTATCCCTTCACCTCATAACCTATCGCGCGAACAATATTGTATAGACTCCCGTTAAATTCAAAGGTGGTAAACCAAAGTTGGATGGTTTGGGTATAGTTTCCTAACATTTCCCCTTGCCAAAAAGGAAGCCAAAGCAATACCGAAAAACCAAGGATGCTCAATCCGAATTTAAGGAAGTTGCGAAGTCCCAAATAACGAAAAAAGAAGGGAATCAAAAGTAAGGGCAATAATTTAGTCCCTACTGCCAAGGCCATAAAAAACCCTCCTACAAGAGTTTTTTTCTTCAAGCAATACAGCCAAGAAAACAGGGTAAAGGCGAACATTAGACTTTCGCCGTGGAGGTTGCCAAAACCTTCCACAATCACCAGTGGATTTAAAAAATACCAGGCGAGGTAGGAAGAGGGAAGTTCCAAACGTTCCAAAAGGGCTTTGGCACCAAAAAAAAGAAAGACTTCCCCCAAGAGATAAAACCCTCTTAGCACCCAGATGGGACCGTGGAGGTCTCCGTGATTTGCATACCCCATGACTCGATATAAATACTGACTCAATGGTGGGTAATTCGAATTGTGTTCATTGCTTAGGCTCCCCATTTTTTCGTAGAGCAACTGTGCATTGGGAAAGCCAACCAAATCGATCAAACCGTTTGGAGTAAAACGATAGGGATTGATTCCCAAAAGCTGAATACTTCCATCCCATAAAAACCGATAAAAGTCTTGTGAGAGGGCTGGAATGTGGTTCCAAAAGAGCAGGCGACAGACCAAGCCAATGATAAGAACAGTCCCCAAGCTGCTGTACTTGCGAATCCAAAACCACAAGAGGAGAAACAAAGCCGTATAGGTAGTCAGTAGGGGAAGGGAATCTTTTCGTTCTAACCCATGACTGAGAAAATAAAAACCTAAAAAAAGCAAAAAGGGGAGGATCCAAGGTAAAATAGATTTAGAAAAAAATTTCATCTGCCTTCTTTTAAACCGTGCATACTAATACTGCCAAATCCGATGCACAGAAAGAGATGGAAAACAAACAATCCAAAATCTCCTTCGGGTGCAACAAAAAAAGCAGCCCCCATTCCAAAGAGAAAGTAAAGTGCCATAAGGGACTCGATAAAGGAGTACACTAAAATCGTATTCCTAGCGTACTTGTATTTTTTTAATTGGGTTTGACTGGTATTTTGGTTGAATTTTGGGGTGCGAATAAAGGCACTTTTTTTACCTAAATGACCTTCCAAAACCGCAATTGAATTGTGAATTGAAAAACCCATGACCAAGCTGTAAAAGCTCAGAAAACGTTTGATATATTCCAAAAATGAATAAAACCCGCCACCAAAAACACGCTGGTGGATAAACCAATAACAACTGAAAAAAATCAGGGTGCTTAGAATAAACAAGGCACTCAGATTAAAGATCCAGTTCAACTCGGGGTAGGCTGCTTTGATAAAAAGCAAGGGCACACTGAGCAGAGCCACTAGGAGGACATTCAAAAACATGGTACTGTTGAGCAAGTGAAAAAAGGCATTGATTTTAGTCCAAGGGGAATGTCCAGAGGCTTGTACTATCTTAGGAATCATTTTTCTGAAATTCTCCGCTCCTCCTTTGTTCCATCGGAATTGTTGGGAGCGAATTGCGTTCATGGTGATGGGGAGTTCGGCTGGGGTGACCACCTCTTCCAAATAAGTAAATTTCCAATGTTTCAGCTGTGCACGGTAGCTCAAATCGAGGTCTTCCGTAAGGGTGTCTCCTTCCCAATTTCCTGCATCTAGGATACAGCTTTTACGCCAAATCCCCGCTGTACCGTTAAAATTGATAAAATGCTGCTGCTGATTCCTACCAACCTGCTCCAAGAGAAAATGGGCATCCAATGCGAAAGCTTGTACTTCCGTAAGTATGGAATGACTTCGGTTTAGATGTCCCCAACGAGTTTGAACTACACCTATTTTAGGATCGGTAAAGTGAGGAACGGTCTTTAGTAGCCAGTCGGAATTGGGTAAAAAATCAGCATCAAAAATGGCGATAAATTCCCCTGTTGCGTGAGCTAACCCGTGTTTTAGTGCTCCCGCTTTAAAGCCCGTCCGATCGGTTCGGGTACGAAGTTCAATGGGGATTCCTTTTTTTTGATAGGCTTTGACCAAGCGTTGGCTTAAGGCTAAGGACTCGTCCGTAGAATCGTCCAGCACCTGAATTTGAAGAAGTTCCCGGGGATAATCGAGAGTCGTAATACACTCCAGCAGACGTTCTACGACATAATACTCGTTGTAGAGGGGGAGTTGTACGGTCACTTTGGGAAGTTTTTTAGGAAGGGGAGGGGTCTGCTTTTTCTGTTTGAGTCGCCGTAAATAAAACCGCAACATATTGAGTTGGGTGAGGCTGTACAAAAAGATCATCGTCAAGCAAAAAATATAGACTCCCAGTACACCAAGAGCCAGCCAACGCAAAACAAGAGTTCCTGTTATTTCCATTTGGAGAAATAAAATTTACCGATCCATGTTATTATTTTATAACCCGCCATTAAGGTTCCTTTTACAGTTCCGGAGACTTTAGAAACGCCAATCCGTTTTCGATAGCGGACTGGAATTTCGATATAGGGCAGTTTTCTTCTTAAGATTTTCAATTGCATTTCTACCGTCCAGCCGTAGGTTTTGTCCTGCATTTCTAAACTTTGCAAGGTCTCCCAACGTATGGCTCGGAAAGGTCCCAAATCGGTAAACCTACTTTTGTACAGCCAGCGCATCAGGAAACACGCCAAGCCGTTTCCAAAAACTTGCTGGGGGGTAAGTGCTCCACGTTCTCTTAATTTTTTATCTCGGGCCCCCAAACTAAACACAACCGCTTCTTTAAGGATCGGATCTACAAGGGTCTCTAAGTCTTCCGGATAGTCGGAATAATCCCCGTCTAAAAACACAACAATTTCTGGAGGGTCGTCCTCTAGAAATGCCATTCCTTTCAGGCAGGCATAGCCGTACCCTTTTTTCTTTTCGTGGACCACCACAGCGCCGTGCTCCCTTGCGATTTTTGCAGTAGCATCAGTGGAGGCATTATCCGCAACGATGATTTGATCCACCTTTTTGGGGAGTGCTGCCACCACTTGTCCAATAGAACGCGCCTCATTAAAAGCGGGAATAATAACAGCAATTTTAGTCATCTAGGGTAAAAGTATTTAATGCAATTGGGTTTACAAAAAGAACGAGGAGAAACTATTTTTTATTGAGCAATTGAACCAGATCTACATCATTTCCTAATAAAATTTCGGTGGGGTTAATTCGCCCTTTCTCAGGACCGTTTTCCAGTTTGAGAACACCCCGAGGACAGACGGCGCTACATATTCCGCATCCTACACAGCTGGATCGAACGATGTTTTCTCCTTTTTGGGCATAAGCACGGACATCGATGCCTTGTTCGCAATACATAGAGCAGTTCCCACAAGAAATACACTGTCCTCCATTGGTCGTAATGCGAAATCGCGACTTAAAACGCTGTACTATTCCCAAATACGCCGCTAGGGGACAACCAAAACGACACCATACCCGATTGCCAAAAATAGGATAAAAACCAGTTCCAATGACTCCCGCGAAAACCGAACCGATTAAAAAGCCATAGGTGTCTTGAAGACTTTGGGTTTTAATACCGATAACGGAGGAAGCTCCGCTAAAATAACTGTAAAGAGTAAACCCAGTCATGACCAAAGCAAAGACCAATACGCCATGTACCATCCACCGTTCTAATTTCCAAGCCTCAAGTGATTTATTCGAAAGATGACGGTAGGGATCGCCTAGGGTTTCTGCTAAACCTCCACAACCACACACCCAAGAACAATACCACCGCTTGCCAAAAAAATAGACCATTACAGGGACGACTAACAAAGTGAGTACGATGCCCCAAACCAAAATAAAAAGGCCAAACCCACCCTCAGCGATCAATTGCTTCAGGTTCCAGCTAAAAAAGAAATCGTAATCCAAGGGAAAGGCGTTTTTAAAATCGTACCAAGGACGTTCAAAACGCACCAAAATCTCAGGGATTAAAAAGGCAAAGACAATTTGAAAAAACAAAACGGAAGTCGTCCGTAGGGTTTGGTACTTGTTGTTTCGATATTTGATGTACATCCGAACCGCCATTACCGTCATTACCACACAGTATAAAAAACCGTACAGGAACCACTGACTGGCAAGGTTTCCACTGAGCTTTAAGCTGATGGGATCGACCAAATAAACCCAGTTTACGATGTAGTTGGGATAGAAATACAAAAGAATGTAAAAGCCGACTAAAAACAAAAAAGTCATCCATCCGATCCACCCTCGGTTGGTGGCTTTACTGTGCCAAATACCGTTGTTTTTGATGCCTGGAGGACCCAATAAAACTACATTAGGTAAAATAAAAAGCAAGGCGCCTAAAATTCCCAAACCAAAGGTGAGCCACCAAAAAAGGGTTTTGTTTTTTGCTACCACACCTGCTTTGGTACTTTTAATAATGTCATAAGCAAAGCTGTTCGGTTTGCTCCAGATCACTTTACTCCATTCACGCTCTTTTTTATGGGTTGCATTGGCCTTGTCAAGTGCTGAAATTAGAGCTGCAGAAAAAGCATGAGAATTAGAAAAGGACTTCCCAACGATCTGATTGTTAAATTCCGAAAGGAACACTTCGCTTTGGATGCCTTTACTCTGTATCACTTCCTCAAACTGCGCTGGGGTAAGTTTATAGGATCCTACAAAGAGCAGTGAGACAAAAACGGCGAGTCCTGTCAAAAAAATACCGAGTCCGATGTGTTGTAGTGTTTTCATAAGCTTTGGGAAGGAATTGAAAAGATGCGTTTCCAACTCTTCTTTTTTCGTTGGAGTTGGGCCTCTTGTTCTCGATTGAATTGATTGATGATTTCTTCATCGTGCTGTGGGTAAAATTCTGGATCAAAATTGGCATCGGCAAAGTGTTCCAAAACATAGTCTACGGTTTCTTCTTCTTGTAGTACACGATCAAAAAAAGCATGACGTAGGCGAATTCCAAAGGTGTTAATTCCGATAAACATTCTTGATTTTGTATCAAAGTTCAGATGGATGCATTTTTTTCCACTTGTGTGTTCCCAATAAAAACGGGCTTCGTTTTCTTTAGGTTTTGCCCATACCCAGCCGTAAGTTTGGTATTCGATATCAAAAAACTTAGCGGAATTAAACCAAGGGCCAGGTTGGTAAGCGGTTCGATTTCCGCAAATTGTTTGCGCTACCGTTTCACCCATCATACGACCCGTGTACCAAACCGCCTCCACAGGGCGACGCTGGCCGATGGGTTCTTGTTGTTCTGCGCAATCTCCAATTGCATAGATGTCGGGTAGGTTGGTCTCCAAATACCGATTGACTAAAATCCCTTGGCTGGTCGTTAGACCAGACCCCTGTAAATAAGAAATATTGGGGGATACCCCAGCCGTTAAACCGACTACAGTACAGGGAAATTCCTTGTCCTCTTCTTC
>Ga0181559_10005738_pt1 | contig 11826 bp, 7 predicted proteins | sample 011ome_21_FD_133752 | JGI IMG/M metagenome (GOLD analysis project Ga0181559, IMG submission 133752) | Coastal salt marsh microbial communities from the Groves Creek Marsh, Skidaway Island, Georgia - 011508AT metaG (megahit assembly) | ecosystem: Environmental > Aquatic > Marine > Intertidal zone... | reverse complement strand
GTCCTTTCCGCCGACGAGGTCGGCGTCGAGCTCGCGCGCCGCGGTGGACGCGCCGCCGCCGCCGCCGCCGCCGCTCGAGGCTGATCCGCCTCCCCCCCCGCGGCCGAACCATCCCCCGCCGCGTCCGCTCGACGCCCATCGCACGCGCGCGCCGAGCGCGCCGGCGGCGGCGGCCGCCGCCGCCGTCGGTCCGTCGCGCGACGCGCTCGTCGCGAACGTCCCGCCGCCGTACAAGCTCGCGAGCGCGGCGCCGCCGCGCGACGTCGAGCTCGCGTTCGCGCCGCGCGCCGCGGACGCGGACGCGCCGCGGAGCGCGCGCTCCAGCGCTCGCCTCGCGCTCATCTCGCGACGACGCGCGGTGCGAGTGCGAGGAGGTGTGCGGCGATCGGAGCGCGGAGGACGCGGATCGGAGACGACTTATTTCGACTCGACGGCGACAGGAATGATGAACTCTGAAGTGCTCGCGCGTGTCATAAATTAAACGGCGGACTCTCTCACCCTCACGCGAGCTTGACGTCCGCGACGTTCCTGATCCCCATCATGAACAACCTTTTCCTCAGCGCCGGGAAATCCTCCGGGTGCGGCGCGACCCCAAACTTCCCGTTCGCGTCGTTGTCGACGTGCACCCTCTGGCTCCCGCCCTGCTTGAACGTCACGATCACGTCGTACCCCGTCACCGGCGGCACGTACGCGTCGAAGAGATGCCAGCTGTTCCGGATCACCATCTCGAAGTGCTCGTCGTCGGGCAACCCCGCGGAGATGTCGCGGTAGTACTCCATGAACTCGCCGTGCGAGACCATCTCGTCGGAGTTCCGGTCCCAGTGGTCCGGGACCTCGTTTACCACCTGTTGAAACGTCTTCTTCCCGCTGAAGACGTCCGGATTCATCGTCGGGTCGATCTTCTGTTGGACGACGGAGACGGGGACTTCGCGCTCGCCGTTCGTCGCGATGCGCGTGCTCCACGCCTGGTTCACGAGGTCCATCCTCTTCGCGGTCATCTTCCCGCGAATCCCGCGCATGAGCGCGCGAACGTCGACGAAACCGCTCTGCTCGAGGTCGAAATACTTCGCGACGAGGTTCTTCTCATCCGGCGTCATCCGCGACCCCGCGTCCTCGAGCGCGTACAAAACCTCCTTCACCGGCAGCGCGCCCGTGTTGCGCTCGTCGAGAATCCGCAGGTTCAAGCCCAGGTTCCGGATCCCGTGCACGCCGTTCGCTTTCGCGACGTGCGCGCGCAGCCGCTCGAGCATCCGTCGCGATTCGCGATCGGCGCTCGCGTTGGGCGTCAATCCAAACACCGCGTTGACGAGTTCCTCGAAGGACAACGAGTCGCTCGTGTCGTGATCGTACCGGTCGAACAGCGCCCTTCGCCCCACGGTGAACCCCTCGTCGATCTTGTTGTGGTCCGGTCGCCCGGGCTCGAGGAGGTCCACGAGCGCGGCGTCGAACTCGCGAAATTCGAGGAACCCGCTCCCGTTGGCGTCGTACTTTTTAAAGTACGCCTTGAGCGTCTCCGTCTGTCGGTACACCGACGCGTAGTTGGTGATCACCTCCAGACGCTTGTGAATGAGCTCCTGCATGTGGTCCGCCTTCTCCTCCGGGCCGCTCCTTGGACCGGGCTCGAGCCACCACGTGTCAACCTCCTGCCCTTTGTTCGCGGAGCTCTTCCACTTGCTCTTCGACTCTCGCGGGATGTGCCACGCCGCGCGAATCATCTCTTCGAAGACGTCGTCCACCTCCACCTCCGCGCTGATCTTGGCGTAGTACTCCACGAACTCGTGCTTCTCGACCGAGCCGCTGCCGTCCGCGTCCCACTGCGACGCGAAGTACTCCTTCGCGGCCGCGGGGGAGAGCCTGCGGCCGTCCACCTCCGCGTTGACGTGCCCGGCGTCGTACGCCTGCACGAGCTCGTGCATGTCCACGGATCCGTCGCCGTTGACGTCGAGCGTGCGCCACGCCTTCTCGACGAGGAGGAGGCGGCGCATCCAGTTGCCTTTCTCCGTGTCGTCCGCCGCGTTGAGGTTTAACTCGCCGAGGGGATCTAAGCGTTTCATCCACGTGTCGTGCGACGACATGATGACCTACCGCGGGGATGGGGACTTCCGGGATCGGAGAGCTTCGCGCGGATCGATCCTAGAAGAGGGCGATTCGATTCGATCGGACCCGGATTCGATTTCGTCCGTTCCTTCCTTCTCCGTCGCGGGCGGCGGGGGGGCGCGCGCGCGCGGGTCGTGCGATCCGATCGAACGCGACGACGCTACAGAGACGCTCGCGACGAGGAGGCGATCGACGTGCGTCGACGCGTCCGTGGCCGTGCGTTGCGGTGTGACGCGCGCGTGGGGAGCGGTACACGATTTCGAAGAAGAAAAAAACGAGCTTCCAAAAGCGGACGAGCGGCGGATGTGGACACGACACTCGGCGCGAGCGGTGATCTCTCATCAGGTCTGGTTCTCTCTATTTTTATCTCCATCTCCGGCGCCGCCGCCGACTCACCTCGGCGGCGCCGCCTCTACGACCGTCTGATCCTCCTCGATCCCCCCCTTCTCCTTCTCCTTCTCCTCCCCCTTCTCCTTCCCCGCGCCGCGTCGCGCGCCCACCTCCAAGTGCACGAGCAGACTCGCCACGTCCGCGGGGGTCACGCCCCCGATGCGACTCGCCTGCCCGATTGTCGTCGGACGCATCTTCGCGAGCTTCTCCCGCGCCTCCATCCGCAACGTCGTCACGTCCGCGTAGCACACGTCCTTCGGGATCGCCTTGTTCATCTTCCCCGCGACTTTCGCGACCTGGACTTCCTGCCGCTTGATGAACCCCTCGTACTTCACCTCCGTCTCCACCGCCTCCGCGGCCCACCGAGAGAGCGAATTTTCGTCGCCGCCGTGACCGTACTCCGCGAACGTCGCGTGAGACACCCGCGGGCGGCGTAAGAGTTCCCTGAGCGTGAACGACTGCCGGCTCGGCTTCGCCGCGTTCGCGCCGGAGATGTCGATGACGCGCTGCGCGAGCGGCGTGTCGCTCTTTACCCTCGTCGTCGTCAGGCGCGTCGTCTCGCGCTCCATCGCGTCTCGCTTCTCCGTGAAAAAACGCCACCGGTCGTCGTCAACTAAACCGCACTCGCGGCCGAGCGGCGTGAGCCGCGCGTCCGCGTTGTCCGACCGCAACACCAACCTGTACTCCGACCGCGACGTCAGCATCCGGTACGGCTCTCTCAGGTCCTTCGTGCACAGGTCGTCGATCAGCGTCCCGAGGTAGGAGCTCTCCCTGGGGAGGATCAGCGCCGACGTCGCGAGCGCGACGGCGGCGGCGTTGGCGCCCGCGAGTAGCCCTTGCCCCGCGGCCTCCTCGTACCCGGTCGTGCCGTTGATCTGCCCGCTGAAGAAGAGTCCGGAGATCTTCTTCGTCTCGAGCGTCGGGCCGCACTGGTACGCGGGGAGGAAGTCGTATTCCACCGCGTACGCGGGGCGAAGCATCTGGAATGGGCCGTTCCATACAAAAGGGTATGTTCATCGGTCAGTTGAAAGGGACCCACGCGATCAAGTGTTGAAACCGATCTATGGGTGAAAAACGTTTGTGTAGACACGACGCACCTTACACGCCTCCAGCCCCGGGAGCGTTCGAAGCAGCGCCAGCTGCAGACGCTCGGGGAGACCGGTGCTGAACCCTTGCACGTACACCTCCGGGACGTCCCTCCCCTCGGGCTCCAAGAATATCTGGTGCGAGTCCTTCTCCGCGAATCGCACGATCTTATCCTCTATGGACGGGCAGTACCGCGGCCCTTTCGCGCCGACCCAGCCGCCGTACGTCGGCGTCTCGTGAAGGTTCTCCCTGATCAACGCGTGCGTCTCCGCCGTCGTGCGCGTGAGGTGGCAGTCCATCTGCGGCCGCGCCACGTGCGCATTCTCGTCGAACGTGAACCACCGCACGTCCTCGTCCCCGGGCTGCCTCTCGAGCCCGCGGTACTGAATGCTCCTGGAGTCCACGCGCGCGGGCGTGCCCGTCTTCAGCCGGTCCGTCTCGAACCCGAGGTCGACGAGGCACTCCGTAAGACCGACGCTGGGGGCCTCGCCCGCGCGTCCCGCCGCGAGCGTCTTCCTCCCGACCCATATCTGGCCGGACATGAACGTCCCGGTAGTCAGCACCACCGCGCGCGATGTGAACGTCATCCCGAAGAACGTCTTCACGCCCTTCACGTCGTCGTTGTCGCCGAGGACGAGCTCGGTGGCCATGCCTTCGCGAATCGCGATTAAAGGCTCGCGCTCCAGACGCGCGCGCATCTCGCGCGAGTACTCCCACTTGTCCGTCTGCGCGCGCAGCGCCCACACCGCGGGCCCGCGCGACGCGTTCAGAACTCTCTTCTGCAGGTACGTCTTGTCCGCGATGCGCCCGATCTCGCCGCCGAGGGCGTCCACCTCGTGCACGAGTTGGGATTTCGCGGGCCCGCCGACCGCGGGATTGCACGGCTGCCACGCGACGCGGTCGAGCGACAGCGTCAGGAGGAGCGTCCGCGCGCCTTTCCTCGCGCTCGCGAGCGCGGCCTCGCACCCGGCGTGGCCCGCGCCGACGACGATGACGTCGTAATCGTCGCACAGGTCGTCCATCTGATGCGAGGGGCGGCGGCTCGGAAGACCACGGCTCTCGGAAGACGTCGTCGCGGAGGACGAAGAAGCGCTCTCCTCGCTCGGCGCGGCGCGGAGGGGGCGCCGGTCGGCGGCTCGCGCGCGCGCGCGAATCGCCCGCCATGGGGGGCGAGGAGACGCGCTCGCGGACGTAGTCGCCGCCGCGCGCGCGGCCATCGCCGCGGCCATCGTCGCTCTCTGCGCCCGAAGCGTGTGGCGGCGGCTCCGCGAACGACGATGAACGAGATCTGAAGGATAGCGCGACTGGTTATCCGACGCGGATGATGAATCGCTGTCTTCGCGCACACCTCCCGGCACCTCCCCGCGGCGATGGCGGACGCTCCCGCGCCTCCGCCGCCCGCGGACGCGTCGTCGCCCGCCGCGATAACTTCGCTCCCCACGGACATTCGAAGCCTCGCGTTCTACGCGTGGTGCGCGTCGTTCGCGCATCTTCTCGTCGTGTTCTCGATGGCGGACTCGATCTCGCTCGCGACGACGACGCTCGTGGTCACCGCCCTGGGGGCGACGCTGCCGGGGATATGGAGCTCCAGCGTCTTGTTGTTCGCGCCCGGGGACGTCTCCGCGGCGTACGCGTCGCTGTTCGCGAAACCCGGCCACGCGCCGGTCGTCGCGAAGCGCGCGGAGGCGGACGACGCGAGGGAGAGCGACGGCCCAGCAGGGACGATTGTTACCTCGCGTCGCGCCACCGCTCCTTCGCCTCCTCCCTCGCCCTCGCCCTCGCCCTCGCCCTCGCCCTCGCCGCCGCCGCCGCCGCGTCCGCGTCCGCGTCCGCATCCGCACTCGGACGACAGCGACGTGGACGACGACGCGAGCGCGCGGAGTTGGCAGGACGCCATCACGGGGATACAGGGCATGGCGCAGGCGCTCGCCGACGCCAACGCGTCCGCGTCCCTCGTCGCGCTAAACGCCGACCTCACCGTCGCGCTCGCGGCGCTCATGCGAAACACCATCAAACTCCTTCACCCGACGGGCTCGGGGGCCAACTCCGCGGCGTCGTCGGAGGACGCGCGCGTGATGCGCATCGTGGACCCGCACGTGATCGTGAACGACACGTCCGCGCTCGCGGAGCCGCTGTTCGACGACGGCTGCCCTCTGGTGTTGTACAATCGGCTGGAGCCCGGAGATTCGTGTTTCGCGCCCAGGGACACGTTCGAGTGCGCGCTGTACGCGCTCGTGTACCGCGCGGGGACGCGCGTGTGCCGCGGCGAGTGCCTGATGCTCGCGGAGAAGGTGAAGGCGAAGAAGAAGAGGAGGGAGAGGGAGGAGGAGACCGACGCGGCGGCCGAACCTGAGGCGCGTTCTATCTCACACTGGTCCCCGTACGACCGCGTTGGCGTGGTGAACGCCGATCCTTAAGGACTTTTGCCGGCGCATCTCTCCGCCCACGCCTCGGTTTCAATCCCCGCCATCGACGCCTTTCAACTCCGCTTCTGACGCCTTTCAACTCCACCCCGACGTTCGCTCGTACAGAACGACCCTGATGACGGTCGCGACGCGTCCGTCGCGGAGGAGGAGGGAGACGAGGAGACGCTGCGGGTGAAGGTGCGGTTCGAGACGGCGACGACGGTGGGCCACCTCGGGGACGTCAACGCGACGGAGCTTCGGTTCTGGAGGCGGCGGCTGCGACGCGTCGGCGGGTCGCTGACGTTCCACGCGGAGCCGGTGATTCGAGCGGAGGAGCCGTCGTCGACGACGCATCTTGAGACGATCACGATCGAGGTCCCGACGGCGGGGTCGGACACGTTTTTACGCGCCAAGAGCGGGAAGAGCGCGTCGCGAGGGGACCGCAACTTGGAGCACCTGAGGAAGTTGGCGGCGGCGGCGGGCGGCGGGAGCGGACGCGGCGGGACGGCGGCGGATGCCGAGGGCGACGAGCGTTCGCGCGGCGGCGGCGGCGGCGGCGCGGCGGCGGCGGCGCCCGCGCCCGCGCCCGCGCCCGCGTCCGCGCCGGCGTCGACGTCGACCGCGTCGTCCACGCCGACGCCGCAGCCGCTGACGTTCAAGGTGCTGTACATCGAGGACGAGCGCGTGCAGGCGTATTTCTTCATCAACAAGTGCCGCCGCGTCTTCGGCGAGAGGTGCGTCGTCGTCCACGAGACGGACGGCGTCCCCGCGCTCGAGCGGCTGCAGACGGGGGAGCAGTTCGTCGCCGTCGTGAGCGACATCTTCATGGCGGGGATGGACGGCGTGTCGTTCTTCCACGCGCTGTTCTCTAACCGTCTGAACGTGGGGTCGTTAGTGCGCGGCGGCGGTGGCGGCGGCGGCGGCGGGAGGGAGTTGCGCCTGAATTTGATCCTCACCGGCGCGGAGATCGAGCCCGACCGGGAAGAGGACGAGGAACTCAACGGCGAGCTCGCGGCGCTGAGCGAGCGGTTCGGCGTGCTCGTGTATAACAAGACCTCGGGCGTGGACGTCGTGAACGACGTCATCGCGCCGCACGTCAAGTTCGTCGAGACGCGGCTGGCGATGGACGCGGCGGCCGGCGGCGGCGGCGGCGGCGGCGGCCGAAGCGGGGGAAGCGGCGGCGCGCGTCGGCGTCGCTCCGGCGGGCGCGACGGCGACGGCGACGACGACGACGACGAGTACGACGCGAGCGACGAAGCGAGGCGCGACGACGCCGGGTACGGCGGCGGCGACACCCCGTCCGTGTCGTTCGGGTCGCGTCAGACCACGCGCGAGAGAGCCGCCGCCGCCGCGGGGGCCAGGGGCGGCGGCGGCGGAGACGGACGCGCGGACTCGTGGGAGGGTAAGGCGACGTCGTACGCCCTCGTCGCGCGATCGGAGAGCAGCATGGGCGGGCGCGGACGGCCGTTCCCGGACACGTCGAGCTTGCGCGCGGGGGGGGGGAGCGTGGACGACGACGACGACGACGCGGCGGAATGATGAGTCGATGCGTTAGGTATTTCAGCCGCGCGATGAAACGAAACGACGACGACGGGAAGAACGACGCGTCATCACATAGAGACGGTCGACGGCGACGCTTTCACCACGGCTTCCGCGACGCGATGGTCTCTCACCATCGCTTCCGCGAGCCGCGAGTCTTCGTCCATGTATTCTTCGCCCACGGGATCCGACAGCATCGCGGACGTCACCTTCTTCTCCTTCCCCAGCGCCGCCTCCTCGCGCGCGTCCACGCGTCTCAACTGCGCCTCGCACTCGCCGGCGAGCGTGGGATCCAACGCGTACACGCGAAGAAGATCTCGCCGCGCCGCGTCGTGCTCGTGCGTCGCGAGGAGCGACACGCTCCGACGCCACAGCGCCTTCACGTCGTCGCCGTCCGCGAGCAGGAGCGCCCCGAGCCGCCGCAGCGCCTCCGCGTGCTCGCCCTGGCGCTGCAGCGCGAGGGCGAGGTTTAAGAGCACCGCGCGTTTCAACGCCGCGACCGCGGCGTGTTCGTCGTCAGAGTCCATCCCGCGCAACCCGGAGAGTTGGTGGTGCGCGACTTCGTACTTGCGACGCGCGAGCGCGAGGTCGCCGCGCGCGAGGAGCGCGTTGCCCTCCTTCTTTCCCGCCTCCGCCTCGCGAAGCATATCGGCGAATTCAGCCTTGTGCCAGTTCACGGGCGCGTCGAAGTCGATCAACGTCACGATCCACTCCACGGTGACGCCGGTCGCGGTCTCTTCTTCTATTTTTTTAATCGCGTCGGCGACGGCGCCGGGAAACGCCCTCTCGCCGCCGTACCCGTGTCGGCCGTGTCGCGCGTCCGACAGCGTCACCACGGACGTCTCCCCCGGAACCATCAGCCGCACGGACGTCTCGAGCGCGTCTGGGACCGCGCCGGAGCCGAGCATGAATTGAAACGGTTTCGAATCGAGCGTTTCATCCGTTCGGGTGTCGTACGCCGGGTCCCCGCTCCCGCCGCCGCCGCCGCCGCCCGTCGCGAACGCGCGCGCGGCGTAATGCACGCGAACGACGCAGTCGTGCACGGGGCAGTCCGCGGGGAAATCCCCGCGCCCTGGCTTCTCGCGTCGCTTCACGACGACCCCGTCGCCGTAGACGTCGCGGACGTGCGTCAGCGCGACGAGCTTCGCCTCGTACGTCGCGCCCCGCGTCGCCGCCGACGCCGGCGGCGCGCCGCCGCCGCCGCGTCCGACGAGCCCCTCGCGAGGCTCGCACCATATCGTCGCCTCCTCGCCGACGCGCATCGTGTCGATCGCGGCCGCGAGCTCGGGGGCGATCGCGCCGTCGCCGCTGACGTACGACACGACCGTCTTCGGGAGGAAGACGACGTCGTCTTCGCCGTCTTCGCCGCCGCCGGGGACGCGGCCGGAGATTTCCGCGACCACCTCGAACGGCGGCCGCGGCGTCTCCCACCCTTCCCCTTCCCTCGTGATCCGTTTCGTGACCCTCCCCGGGGCGCCGCCGCCCACGTCACGGCCGACCTTCGCGGAAGGACGCGTGGTCGCGCTCGAGCCTGCTTTAATCGCGGCGGTCGACGTTCCGTCTTCCTCCGGCTCGCGGCGACGGCCCGGGCCCTGGCCCTGGCTCGGGCTCGCCGTCGCCGCCGCCGCCGAAGCCGCCGCCGCCGACGACGTCGCCTTCATCGACACCTCGCGCGCCGGGTACGTCGCCAGGATCTGCACGTCGAAGTACAGCACGTCCTCCGGATCACGCGTCGGGAGCGGGCGCCTCCTCCGCGCGAACGACGGATGCATGACGCCGTACTCGGGCGTCACGCGCACGACGACGCGCTCGTTCACGCGCAGCGTTCGCAGCGCGAGCTCGAGGCCGCGGATCGACGAGACGAGATCGCACGCGTTCGCCGGTCTCCGCACCTCCGCGCGATGCGACGCGAGCGCGCTCCAGGACGCGAAGCCGTGCGACGCGACGTCCTTCGCCGCCTCGAGGTCCTCCCTCGCGTCGCGCGCCGGGTCGTACGCCATCGCGCGCGCGGGGACGCCGTCGTCTCTCGTGCTCGCGAGGAGGCGCGCGTCGGTCGGGATGGACGCCGTCCCCGCCGCCCTCGCCCTCGCGTCCGCCGCGGCGTCGCACGCGCGCGCGACGACGTGCGCGACGATCTCGTGCCCGTCCTTCGCGATGCTCGCGTCGTCCGTCCTCGGCGGCGTCGTGTTCGAGGCGAGGATCTGGACCTTATCCCCCGCGACGCGCAGCTCTCGCGCGACGACGGACGCGGTCGGAGGCGGTCGCGTCTGATTCCACGGCACGACCGACGGCGGCGGCTCGCGGAGCGCGCGCGCGCGGACGGAGGATCGCCATCGCAGGAGGTCTCTGACGTCGGATTGCGACGCGGACGGCGGCGCCGCCGGCGCGTCGCCGTCCGCCGCCATCGCGCGCTGCGGCGGCGGCGCGCGGCGAGGCACTGATGAGACGAGAGAGCTGATGACATCGCGTCATTCGGACGCGACTTGGAACTCCAAAAGGCGCGCGCGACCGCGACCGCCTTCGAATTGATCCGATAGGGCTTCCCCCGCGCACTCCTCCTGTCGCAGCGCACGAGGGAGAATGGCGATGCGCGTTCTCAGCCCCGCGGCGTGCTCGCGCGTCGCGATGCCGCGCGCCGTCGCGACGCGGCGCGCGTCGGCGCCGAGCGCGCCGATCCGCGCGCGCGGCGGACGCGAGGGCTCGCTCGGGGCAGGGCCCACCACCGTCCGGTGCGTTGGAACGATCGCGCGCGTGGTTCGAGCGCCCTCGACGTCCGCGTTCGACGACGCCGCGCGCGCGCAGACGGACGACGTCGCGTTCGCGCGCGTGGCCGCCGCGGTGCGGCTCGCCGCCGCGGTCGCGCCCGCGGTCGTCCTCGCGGGGAATCGCGCGCGCGAGCCCGCCGCGCGCGTCGCGCGCGCGGCCGCGGGAGGAGGAGGATCGAGCAGAGCAACCCTCGGCGACGAGGACTCTGAATTCCCCGCGACGGGCGGCGTCCCGGGGATCGGAAGAAAGGCGTGGTGGGGCGAGGGGACGTACACGCAGTCGCTGCGCAGAGGCGGGACCTTGGGTCCTCGCGCGATCGGCGGCGCCGCGGGCGGCGCGAAGGGCGACGACGACGCGTCGTCGGATCCGAGCAAGAAGAAACTGAGCGACCTGTCGAAATTCACTTCGGGCCCTCAGGCGGCGTCCGCGAGCGCGGCGGCGAGCGACGCGCCAACTGACGCCGACGCCGACGACGCCGACACAATGGACGGGTCAGACCAAGACGAGTCGTCGTCTGGCTCGCGTACGCCGCGCGCGAACCCCTTCGAGCTTCTGTACGTCGCGCTCGTGAAGCCTCTGCGCGATTTCGGATTCGGGCGAACGTCCGTCTGGGAGGGCGGCGTCGGCTTGTTCATCCTCGGCGGCATGGCGCTCACCGCGCTCGTCGTGAACTGGGTGTTGGGCGTGAACTTCAACAAGATGCGGTCGTACCAGGCGTTCGTGGAGTTCCCGTTCGCGTGCGGCATTCAAGTGGGGACGCAAGTTAGGGTGCGAGGCGTCAAGGTTGGCAACGTTTTGAGCGTTCGGCCGAACCTGGAACGCGTCGAGGTGCTCGTGGAGATGGACGATGACGGCATCGTGATCCCGCGTAATTCGCTCGTGGAGGCGAACCAGAGCGGTCTGATCGCGGAGACGATCATCGACATCACGCCGGAGATTCCGATACCGAAAGCGCAGTGGGGGCCGCTCGACAGCGGGTGCGAGGGCGAGGGTTTGGTCGTGTGCGACCGCGGGAAGATCCAGGGTACGCCCGGGGTGAGCATGGACGAGCTCGTCGGCATCTGCACGAAGCTCGCGCGGGAGATGGACAGCAACGACGGCATCGCGAAGATGTTCGCGACCGCGGAGACGGCGCAGGACTTGATGAAGAACCTCGAGCCGCTTCTCTTGGAGGCGGCGGAGATCGCGAAGGAGCTGCGACCGATGCTGCAAAACGTCCAAGAGCAAGGGACGCTGGACACGATCGAGCTCCTCGCCGGCCACGCGACCAAGGCGGTGACGGACATCCGCGAGCTGAAGCGGACGATCTTAACGGACGACAACCAGGAGATGTTGCGGCAGTCGATCACGATCATGACCAAGACGCTGCAGCACATGGAGAAGGTGTCGGGGGATATATCCAGCGTCTCGGGGGACCCGGCGACGCGGCAAAACTTGCGACATCTCATCCAGTGCTTGTCTCGATTGGTGGACAAGTGACGCGGCCGAATCGCGGGGGCTGGGGGGCGGGGGGAGGAGAGAGAGAGAGAGAGAGGCGCGCGCG
>Ga0181559_10005736_pt1 | contig 11826 bp, 5 predicted proteins | sample 011ome_21_FD_133752 | JGI IMG/M metagenome (GOLD analysis project Ga0181559, IMG submission 133752) | Coastal salt marsh microbial communities from the Groves Creek Marsh, Skidaway Island, Georgia - 011508AT metaG (megahit assembly) | ecosystem: Environmental > Aquatic > Marine > Intertidal zone... | reverse complement strand
CGTCGCGCCGGCGCCGGCGCCGGCGCCGGAGACGGGCGACCCGCGCGACGGCGCGGGCGCGGTCCCCCCCCCGCGCGCCTTGGCGTCGCGCGCGATCCCGATGTTGCTCAACCCGAAGTCCGTGAGTTTTATGTGCCCGTTCGCCGCGATTAGCAAGTTATCCGGCTTCACGTCGCGATGGATGATCCCCCGCGCGTGGCAGTATTCCAACGCCAACGCAACCTCCGCGGCGTACTGTCTCGCGTGCGTCTCCCCGAGCCGTCCCAACTGCCTCAGCAACGAGTACAGATCGCCTCCGATGGCGTACTCGGTGACGATGTACAGATGCCGCGTGGACGCGAACGAGTAGAAGAGCTTCACGATGAACGGGTTGTCCGTGTGAATCAGCGCGTCTCGCTCCGCCATCGCCTGCTGCGTCATGTTTTTGTAAATCAAATCTTTTTTGCGAATCACCTTGATGGCGTACACGTCTTGCGTCGTGTGCTTCCGGCACAGGAACACCTTGCCGTACGCGCCGGAGGATATGAGCTTCAAGACGTCGAAGTCTTCGATCCCGACGACGCCGTGCGGGCGCTCCCCGGGGACGTGCGACGAGTGCCGCTTCTCGCGCGCGTAGAGAGGCGACCCGGGCGCGGACGTGAACGCGCCATGTCGGACGCCGACACCCGCGCGGTTCGGCGGGCTCACCGCGAGCGGCGAATCGTTCGCGACGACGTCCGTCGACCAATCGCCGCCACGCGGAGAAGAAGAAACCATCGCGTGGCTCGCGCTCGACCCGTCGCCTCCCCCGTGCGCGCACGTCTCCGCTTCCCCGGCGGCGGCGAGGTACTCCGCGAGCATTCCGCCGAGGTGCTTCGCAACCGTCTCCGTGACGTGATGCCCCTTCGCCCACGCCGCGGTGACGACGTCCTGAAGCTCGCGCTGCAGCCTCGCGAACGTGTCCTTCTCCTTGGGAGACTTCGCCGCGGCCGCCGCGAGCTCGCGCGCGACGTTGATCGCGAGTCGGTGCAGCCCGGCGAAGACGGCGATCTCCTCCGCGGTCATTACCGCTGAATCCGAATTCGTCTCCGGCGGCTCCACCCCGGGCGTCGCCTTCTCCGCCGCTCGCTCGCCCACCCCCACCGCGCCGCCGTTCGGGAGCAGGCACCTCCCCGCGCTCTCGATGAGATCCGCGACGACCGGCAGCGCGGCTTGGAACCGCTCGCTGATCGTCGCGTATCCGCCGTACCCGCGAATGAGCGCCATGTCCGCGTCTTGGAGCGATTTGCAACACGACGAGTGCACGCGCAAGCCCTCCTCCGCGACGGGCTTTTCGCATATCCGACACAGGATGTACCCGGGCGTCGTGGTCGCGTGATGACTCATCAGAGACGCGATGGACGTGCGCGGGGACACGCGCGGGGACGACCCGAGCGACGACGCGGGCAGCGACAGCGCGGTCTCGGACGCTCGCGACGACCCCGGGAGGTACCGGTGATGATGGTGATGATGATGATTATGATGATGCTTTTGCGGATGATGCGGCGCGTGCGGGGTCGTGAACGCAGCCGCCGCGGCGGCCGCTGCCGCCGCCCTCGCCTGCGACGACGCCGCGGCGATCGAAAAACCGCGTTCGGCGTTCGCCGCGCGCGCGGCGGACAGCGACAGCGACATCGGCGGGGACGTCCCGGGGGAGTCCGCGCTCGCCGCCGCCATCGCATTTTTCGTCAACGTGTGCGCGAGCATGCTTCCGCCGCCGCCGCCGGCGCCGGCGCCGGCGCCGGCGAGGACGTCCCTGTACGGCCGCGAGAGGCTCAGGCTCAGGCCTCCGGGCCCGCCGCTTACGCCGCCGGCGCCTGGGCCGCCGCCGGCGCCGCCGGGGCCGCCGTCGCTGGCGCCCGGCGCGTCGAAGTCCATCGCCTCGCGCGAGAGCCGGCGGCGGTGCTTCGGGGGCGTCGGCGGGCGGCCGCCCGCCGTCGTCCCCGCGGGCGGCGGCGACGGCTTCGCCAACGGCGCGGGGATCACTTTCGTGGGCGTTGAAAGTAACGCACCACCTGTTTGCGTTTGCGCTAGAGCTGGAGGCCGCGGCGCTTGCACGACGAGCGCGTGCGCGTAACTCATCGGCCGTCGCGCCCCCGAAGCGCCGCCGGGGTGCTGCCCTTTGTGCATCTCCTCCTGGATCGCCGCCGCCGCCGCGGTCGCCATCAGCGACGCGCTCGCCTCGGACGCGGACCTTCGCAGCGTCTTCTGTGTGACCCCGTGTGAAGCCGCGTGTGAAGCCGCGTGCCCCGCCGGGGACGTGTTCTTGCGAAGGATGAGCCGCTCGCCGGACGGCGCGCCGCCGCCGCCGACGTCAACTTCGAACACGTCTTCGTCCTCTCGTCCGTCGCTGTCGTCGCCTTTCGCGGTGGAGAACGAACTCCCGCCGTGCGCGAGCGACGCCGGGGCGCGACTCCGCGGGTGGTCCTCGGTCTCGTCCGCCCAGTCCACGCCGAGGGAGCTGCCGCTCGCGACTCTGGACATCCCGCCGCCGGAAACGCCGCCGCGGGCGCGGCCGCTCTCTTCGGACAGCCTCGACGACAACCGCGGCGGAGAGCCGCTCAACGGCGACCCGGCGCCCCTCTCCGCGCTCAGGCTCCGCGGCCGCGGCACGGACGGCGGCGGCGCGGGCGGCGCGACGGGCGGGCCAACGTGCGGCGGCGCGACGACGACGGCGTCGGCGTCGGCGATCCCGCGTTTTATTTCCTCATCCGCGAGCGCCGACTGCCACGCGCTCACCGCGGCGGCGTACGTCCGCAGCCCCGCGACGACGCGGTTTATCGCGCTCGCGGTCTGCTGCGGCACCGTCGCGGACGCCATCGCGTCCTCCGTCTCCGCGGCTTTCACCGCGTCGGCGGCGAGGAGCGACACGCGGCCTCGCTCGCGCGCCGCCGCCGCCGCCGCCGCTTCCGAGAACGCGCCGCCGCCCTGAGAAGCCGAAGCCGAAGCCGAAGCCGAAGCCGAAGCCGAAGCCGCCGGCGGGGACGTGGACGTCGTCGTCGTCGTCGTCGTGGACTTCGCGCCCTCGTCCAAGGTCACCACGAGCGGCATGAACCGCGACAGCGAAAACAGGAGCGTCGCGAGTTGCGTCCGCTCGACGCTTCGACGCGCGGCGACGCCGAGGAGGGTCCGCACGTGCAACACGACGCACTCGCACGACGCTCGGAGCGCCTCCGCGTCCATCTCCATGAGCGTCTGCGCGAGCGCGGCGAGTTCGGACGCGACCGCGGAGGAGGACGGGCAGGGGGATCCGGCGGCTTCGCCGCCGGCGCCGCGGCACGAATCGCGGAGCTGCCGAAGCGCCGCGCGGACGTGCGGCAGCGCGAGGCGCAGGTGCACGCCCGTCGTGTCCAGCCTCGCGCGCGCGGACGCGGACGCGGACGCCGCATTCGGCGGCGCGTCCACGGCGGCGGACGCCGTCCGCCTGAGATGCTCGCCGCCGCCGCCGCCGCCGCCGCCGCCACCGCCGCCGTCAGCGGGCCCGCCCGCGCGCGATCGCGACGCGGGCGAAGAAGCGGACGCGGCGTTCGCCGACGAGATCGCGCCCGTCGCGCCGTCCTCCGCGATCGCGCGCGTCGCCGCGGGTTTCGTCGCGTCGTCGCTCGCGAGGAGCTTCCTCGCCGCGGCGGCGTACGAGCTCTCCTTCGCGCGGGCGCGGAGATCCATCATGGAGACGCTCAGGCGCGGGCGCGGGGGGTCCGACGGGCTCATCCTCGTCGCGGCGCGGAGACTAAGAACTTCTTTCTCGTAACAACGACGCGCGGTGGGCGGGGGAGGACGACGGACGTCTTCCGCGTCAGCGTCCGCGCTTCACCGCTCCGCTTGACGACCAGTCTGCTACAGTACGGCGTCTACGAGACGCGCATCGCGCGAGTGCAAAACGCGCGAGTGTCAAAGGAGACGTTCGCGGCGTCGCGTCCGTGCGGTCGCGCGCGATGGATGTGCGGAGACGAGCGGCGGCGAGCGTCGAAGGAAACGTCGTCAGGTGGACGACTCGCGCGAAAAGAAAGAGAGAGATTACAGTATTTTGTCGCAGATATCATAACGCTGTTCGTACACCTTGTGAATACGGAGGCTCGATGCGCGTGCATCGAGCGTCCCGCGCGCGTCGTTCGAGCTAAATATGCGTGAGGAATGTGCACATGACGCGACAGGGCGTCACACGACCCACCACGGCTTCGCCTTCCCGGGCGTCCGACCCGTTCTCAGCGGCGGCGGCGGCGGCGCCGGCGCCGGCGCCGGTTCCGCGGCGGCGGCGGCGCCGGCGCCAGCCTTCTCCGCCGCCGCACTCGGCTTCGGCTTCGCCTTCTTCGGTTTCGGTTTCGGTTTCGGTTTCGGTTTCGGTCGCGGGTTCGCCTTCTTTGGTTTCGCCGTCGGTTTCGGCGCAGTCTTAGGCTCGGCCGCGCACTTAGGCTTTGGCCCGGGCTTCTTCGCCCCGGGCTCGCGCTTCGGCTTCGCCGCGGCGATCGGCGACGGCGGCTCCGGCGCCGATCGCCGCACCTTCCCGGTGATCGCCGTCGTGCTCGCGCGCGGCGTCGTCGCACGCGCGCGTGAGCGCGCACTCGCGGGGCGCAGCGCCCGACCGATCGAGATCCGCCTCGGCGGCGAGCGTCTCGAGCTCCGCCGCTGCCGCCGCCGCCGCCGCGCGCGCGACCCGACGGCCGAGCTTCGTCCGCGTCGGTTTCACCTCCTCCTCGTCGTCGACGCGCGGAGGGGAGGAGGGTTCTTCCGCGTCTGCGTCGGAGTCGTTGTCCGAGCGCACGAGCTGCAGCGGCGGTTTCTTGAACGACGTGCGCCACGTCGTCGCCTCCGCGGCGGCGAACCACTTCGAGCGCCGCTCCGGCGACCGGGGCTGGTTGGCCCGCGCGCGAGGGCCGTTCTATACGAGCGAACGTCGGGGTGGAGTTGAAAGGCGTCAGTTGGCGTTGAAAGGCGTCGAGGGCGGGGATTGAAAGCGTGGCGTGGGCGGAGAGAGACGACGGCAAAAGTCCTTAAGGATCGGCGTTCACCACGCGGACGGGGTCGTATGGGGACCAGTGTATAGAACGCGCCTGAGAGATGTCCAGAAGCGGCTTTCGCGGCGGCGCGCCGCCGCGAGAAGAAGAGGGGTGCACCTCGACGCGTCGTTCCTCCTGCGTCTCCTCCTCCTCCGCGTCTTCGTCCGTGACTGCTGTGTTGTTCTCTTTCGTGAAGCCTCCTACTAACGCGGCGGCGACCTCCTGCTCCGGGGACTTGAACTCGTACTCGGACGGAAACGAGGACCCCCGCGGGTCGACCACCTTCGCCGCGGCGGGCGGGGAGACCGCGACTGCGAGCGAGCGTTTCATCGCGCGATTCGGCGCTTTCACGGACGGCGGCGTGCGCTCGATGGGCGACGACAGATCGTCCGGCGTCGCTTCCGTGTTCGGCGGCGGCGGAGGAGGGGACGGCGGCGTCGCGTAACGCGCCCGCGGCGGCGACGACGGCGACGACGACGGCGAAGCCTCCGCCGCCGCCGCTTCCTCCGACTCGGTATCGTCGAGCACGATGACGTCGGGAGAGGAGGACGCGTCCTTCTTCTTCTTCGTCTCCACGGCGTTGTCGTCGTCTGTCTCGAGCAAACGTTGCCGCGCCGCGCCGCCGACGTCGTCGCCGTCGCGTCGCGGCGGCTGCGACACGCGTTCAATCTCCTTCCGTCGCGTCCTCGCCGCCGCGCAGACGCCGCGAAAGTGCGCGACGAGGCTCTCGAACGTGTCCCGCGGCGGCGGTAAAACGCTCGCGGCGAGAGCGTTCTTCTCGCCGCCAGCCCCTCGGCGAACGCGACCGAAGTAGGTCCGCACGCTCGCCCCGGGGGCGGCCATCGCGCCGTTGACTACGCCGCCGTTTCTTCGCGCGGCGCTCTCGACGAGCCCGATCCAGCTGTCGCCGCCGTCTTCCTCGGTCGCGACGAACGTCCCTCCTTCGTCGTCGCCGCCGCGCGCCGCCGCCGCCGCCGCCGTCGTCGTCGGTCGTTCTTCGACGCACGCGGACGCGACCAGCGCGCTCTGCGTCGCGACGTAGGCGTCCCTCTCGACGCCGCGCGCTTTCGCGGCTTTCTCGAGCGACGGATTATCCAACGGCCACGCGAGCGCGAGCGCGCCGCCGTCCGCGCGTCGCACCATCGCGTCGAACACCCTGCTGTCCTCAAACACGGCCGCGGCGTCGCGAGAAGGTCCCGCGGCGCCGTCCATGACGCACAGAAGGCAGTCGATGACGTTCGAGCGAAGGCTTCGCGCGACGCTCGTTCGCGCGTGCGCCCCCGGCGCCCACCCGCCGCCGCCGCCGCCGCCGCCGCGGGGTAGGCCGGGCGTGTCTACGATCTCGAAGTCGTCCGGCAGCGGCAGCTCGACGATCACGTCGCCTTGGATGCACCCCCAGTGGCTCCAAGGCCCGTGCGCGACGCGATGGAGGTACGCGCGCGTCGCGTCGCACGCGGCGGCGAGCGCGAGCTCGGGCCCGGCGGCGGACGCTTTTTCTTCTTTTACCGCGGCGGCGGCGGCGGCGCCGTCGTAGGCGCGCACGGTCCACGTCCTCGTGGCGCCGAGGAGGTCGCGGAACCGCGACGGAAGGTACGCCTTGCTCCTGTCTTTTAACGCCGCCGCGACGTTCGCGTCGTCGCAGCCGAGGATCGCCGCGAGCTCGGCGGCGTCCCTCGCGCGGAGACCCGCTGCGGCGGCCGGACGGGGCGACGCGGAGCTCGAACACTCGCCGTCGCCGTCGTCCGGACCCCCCGCCCCGACGTCCACGTCCACGTCCGGGATACGCGCGATGCGCATCGCCTCCCGGCCGCGCGTGACGACGCGAGCGATGTCTTGCTCTTCGCGATACGCGATCGTCACGCGCGCGAGGAAGGCGGCGTCGCGCGGCGCGGGCTTCACGACGACGGACGCGACCGTCTTCGCGACGGGCAGGAGCTCCCCCGAGGGCTGCGCGAGGACGTTCGCCTGCGCGCGCGGGCCGTCCGGGTGGACGTAGACGTCGCCGCCCTCCTGCGCGGCGCGCGCGGTCGCGGTGAGGAACGTCGCGCGGTCCTCGCGCCCGCGCAAGGTCTCCTCCGCGCGAAGCCGCGGAGGGGGCGCCGCGCGCGCCGCGTTCGAAGAAGACGGGGCAGGAAGCTCGAGGAGCGACGCGACGAGCGCGTTCACGAGCGTGGTCTTCCCGGCCCCGCGCGCGCCGACGACGACGACCTGCCCGCGCGGCGTTCGCCCGCTCGGCGCGTCCGGCGCGTCCGCGTCGCGTCGGCGTTTCGCGCGCGCCATGACGCGCGCGGGCTCTCGCGCGTCGCGCAGTGCACTCAGTGTGTACAGCTGGCAAGCGCAAGTCAGCTCTCGCTGCGCGCTCATCAGCAAAAGTTCCAACGGAGGAAGTTTTCCTCGCGGCGCATTCTCGCGCCCGCGCGCCCTCCACCACCCACGCACGCCGCGCATCGCGCGCCGCCAACCGTACCCATGGTCGACGCGCAAACGACGGAGAAGATCGAGGCGTACGCGTTCCGCGCGCTCGTCGCGCACATGCGCGAGCGCGCGGACGTGAGCAACATCGACCAGATGAATCTCGCCGGGTTCTGCAGGAACTGCCTCGCGAAGTGGTACCTCGTCGGCGCGAGGAAGAACGGCGACGCCGCGATGCGATACGACGACGCGCTCGAGCGCGTCTACGGCGAGCCGTACGGCGACTGGAAGAAGAAGCATCAGACGAAAGCGACGGACGCGCAGATGGAGTCGTTCGAGAAGAACAAGCATCTGCACGCGAAACACGACGAGGCGGCGCTGAGGGATCCTCCTCCGCCCGCCGCCGCCGCCGCCGCCGCGCCGTCCGAGAAGATTCCGACGACGACGACGACGACGACGCCGTCGACCTCGAACGCGCCGACGGCGAGTCCTCCTCCTCCTCCTCCTCTCGCGGCGAGAGGCGGCGCGTCGAGCGTGTGCTGCGAACCCGCGGACGCGCTCGCGGCGGCGGCGGCTGCGACCGCGTCGACGTCGACGGCGACGGGGGGCGTCCCGACGTCCGTTCGATTAGGCGTCGTCACCGTCAGCGACCGCGCGTTCGACGGCGAGTACGAGGACGTGACGGGCCCCGCGCTCGTGTGTCAGATGACCGCCGCCGCCGCGGAGCCAAAAGACCCGGGAGGGCACGGGTTCACGTTGTTCTCGCACCAGCGCGTCGTCGTCCCCGACGACGCGAGGAAAATCGCGGCGGCTATCAAAACTCTCGCCGCGAGCGGATGCAACCTGGTGCTGACGACGGGCGGGACCGGGTTGTCTTCGCGCGACGTGACGCCCGAGGCGACGACGAGCGTGCTGCACAAGCTGGCGCCCGGCATTCCCGAGGCGATGCACCGCGCGGCGGTGGACAGAGGCGTGCCGCACGCGATGCTGTCGCGGTCCGCGGCGGGCGTTCGCGACCGGTGTTTGGTGATTAATCTTCCGGGGCGGCCGCACGCGGCGAGGGACGATTTAGACGTCGTGATGCCCGTACTCGCGCACGCGATCTCGCAAGTGAGCGCGTGAGCGAGCGCGAAGGCGGGCGGGCCCGAGCTACTAGAAGAGAACCCGAGCGAGCGGGTCTTGAAAATAGTCCACTTAAAACGAAAACGAGATGTTGATACCCTCGGCTCTCGTTCATCGGTCCTCGCTCGTCACCGACTCCACGGTCGGACGAACGAGTCGAGCTTATCTAACACCCCGCCCAGATAACTCCTCGGCGACTCCGGCGGCTCGCCCTCGCGACCGACGTCCATCCCGTCGCCGTCGCCGTCGCCGCTCGCGGCGGCGGCGGCGTCTCGCCACCCTCCCGCCGGGCTCGAGCTCGGTCGCGCGTTGGACGCGTCCGCGGCGTCCTCGGGCGCGCACGGACCGCTCTCCCCCGCCTCCCTCCTCCGCGCGTCCGCGGCTTCCTTCGCCCGCAACACCGTCTCCGTCATCCCGGGCTTGTAGTTCCCTTTCACCATCCACCGCACCGAGTTCGCGAGCGTCTTGAAGTGCACTTTCCGTCTCAGCCAAAAGTGGTCCACGATCCACGCCATGGTGGACGTCCTCTGCCGCTCCCCCTCGCGCTGAATCGCGATGTTCATGCGCGCGCACTGCGACTCGAGGTCAAACTTTTCCCTTCGAAGCTGCGTCACCTGGTGCTTCAGGCGGTCCAGCTCCGTCTGGCGTTCTTTCGCCTTGGCGCGGAACCGCGCGCTCGCGAGGCGATTTTGTATCCGCCGCTTGTACTTGGGATCTTTCGGGTCCAGCCCGTGCGCGAGGTCGCCGTAGTCCTCCGACCCGCCGCCGTGCCCCCCGCCGTGGCCCCCGCTCGACCCGCCGCCGCCGTGCGAGGGCGATCCTTCGCTCGTCGCGCCGCTGGTGTACCCGCCGCCATTTCCGCCGCTCGTGCCGCCGGTGTGATACGACGGCGCGTTCGTTCCGCCGTTGCCTCCACCGGCGCCGTGCGAGAACCCTCCAGCGGCAGCGTCCGCGTCCACGTCGAAATCGAGCATGCCGTCGAGCTGCATGAGGTCGTTCTCGTCGAAGAACCGCCCCGCGTCCGCGGGGATGGACGGCATCCGGTCCAGCGCGCTCTGCCCGCGCATCACGCCGCCGCTTCCTCCTCCTCCTCCTCCTTCGCCGCCGCCGCCCTCGGGGATCCCCGCGAGCAGGTCGTCGAACGCGGTGTTCATGTTATCGTCCGAGGTTCGTCGGCCGGTCACCGGGTCGAGGCCCGGGAGGGGCTCCCTGCTCGGGCTCTGCACGATCGACGCGACGTGCCCGGCGAAGTCGTCTCCCGGGAGGTCCCCCGGGAGGTGCGCGTTCAGCGAGCTCTGCCGCTCCATGGCGCTCTTCTCGCGGCGGGGGTCGCGCCGCCGGCGTCGACTCGAGGGAGGACGCGCGAGGGCTCTTTTTTCGCGGGATGAAGCGAGCGCGAAAGGTCCAACCAACACCCGCGCGGGCCGCGCGGTCGCCTCGTTCGGACGCGCGGGGTGTTCGCCCCGCGCGCGCGACGCGCGGACGCGGATCCCGCGAGACGGGAGTCTCTCGAGCGACGGTCGCGGGCGTCGAGCGGTCGAACCCGCGCGAGGACGTGCCGGCTCGCGCCGAGGAGGAGTGCGCGGCCGCGCCGGCGATGACGCGAGAATTGACCGCGAGAGCGAGCACCGGGATCGGGTCGTGTCCGAACACGAACAGAAGATATCACACGATATCGACGCTCCGCGCCAGTCGCGCCGCGCGCGCGAGATGCGCGAGCCGCCGCCTCGCCGCCGTCTCCGCGCGGCGTCGGCGAACGCCCTCCTCGCGCTGCTCCTCGCGTCGATCGCGTGGTGCTCGTACGTGGCGTACGACGACGACGGCGCGATCGACGACGGCGCGTGGCACGGCTCGGAGTCGCACGCGTCGTGGCACTCGGGCCCGCCCGAGACGACGACGACGACGACGACGCCGACGGGGTGGTACCGCGAGGTCGCGGGCCCGCTCGCCGCCGCGGACGACGAGGGGACGCGCTCGGGCGACGCGGCGAAGGAGGAGGGGGATGGGGGGGAGGGGGAGACCGACGGCGTCGCCGACGACGCGCACGGGGACGACCGGGGGGGCGCGTCGGAAGAAGACGCGCCATCGCGAGCGGTCGATCCGTTCGAATCGCTCGACCCGCGCGAGCTCGTGCACGCGACGTTCGTGTCCGACGGATTCCACGAGTTCATGCTGAACTGGCACGCGCACGTGAAACGCCTCGGGATACGAAACGTCGTCGTCGCGGCGTTAGACGAGGCGACGTACGCGACGTGCGCGCGGCACGCGATCGCGTGTTACTCGCATCGTTCGCTGCGATACACGCACGGCGTCGTCGCCACTGGGGGGTCGCCGTTGCACGACGCGAACGCGTCGGTAACGCTCAACGCGACGGCGTTTCAACAGATAGGCGCCCTAAAAACGCAGTTCTTATTGACGTTACTGAAACGAGGGCTGCGCGTCCTCGTCTCGGACGTGGACGTCGTGTGGTTGCGAGACCCGGCGGAGTCGTACTTCGACGCGACGGACGGCGCGGCGACGGCGGCGGCGGCGGATATCGCCGTCAGCACCGACTGCCTCTCCGCGATCGACGAGGCGAAAACCCGCGGCTGCTGGCACATGCAGTTCAACACGGGAATCATGTACGTCAACCCGACGGAGACCGCGATGGCGTTTGTAACGGCGTGGGGTGAGGCGTTACGCGCGACGACGCACGCGTTCGAGCACGACCAGGACGTCTTCAACCGGCTGCTTAGGACCGCGGTGCGTTCTCCTCACACTGGTCCCCATACGACCGCGTTCGCGTGGTGAACGCCGTTCCTTAAGGACTTTTCTTCCCGTCGTTTCTCTCCGCACACCCCTCGCTTTCAATCCCGACACACCGCGACGCCTTTCAACTCCGTTTCTGACGCCTTTCAACTCCACCCCGACGTTCGCTCGTACGGACCCTCGACCCCGAGGCGGACGGCTCGACGACGACGCTTCGCCCGGGGACGGGGAGGCGCGCGGACGCTGCGCTGGGCGGCGGCAGCGGCGGCGGAAATACTAGAGAAGGGGGTGTTACGGGGGGTGTTGGCGCTGGCGCGGGGAACGACGCGGCGACCATCGCGGCCGGTCCGATGACGGCGACCGCGGCGAGAGGCGTCGTCGTCGGCGCGCTGCCGCTGTCTCGATTTTGCGGCGGGCACTTCTTCTTCGTGCGGGGCGGGGACGCGAAGGTGCGTTCTATACACTGGTTCCCATACGACCGCGTTGGCGTGGTGAACGCCGATCCTTAAGGACTTTTCCCGGCGTCTCT